>JACKZZ010023860.1_pt1 | contig 14447 bp, 12 predicted proteins | sample 8027871 | NCBI WGS metagenome assembly JACKZZ01 (sample SAMN15724774, study PRJNA655200) | protist metagenome | isolation source: fluorescence activated cell sorting (FACS) single amplified genomes of... | place: USA: West Boothbay Harbor, Gulf of Maine | collected 2000-07-19
TCTGCACAGTCCGGCAAGCGACATTGAGCACAGCATGTGCGAGCGGTCGGCGCAGGCCATGCGGATCCAGTTTACCGACGAAATCCTGCAGGCGCGGAGCGAATTGATGAACGCTTTGCAACGCATCGACGCTGCCAACTGGAAGAAAAAGCCGGTGAAGATTTCAAAACGCGAACTGCAGGGGCTGAACAGGGACGAAGATCGCCTGCTGGAGTTGAAATTGAAGTGTTTCGGGTTTCTCGGAAATTTCTGCTGGGAAAGGTACCGTATCCTGTGCAAAAGTATCGTACTCGCACAAGAAATTACTGGCGTGCGTGACAGGTTCGCTTCTACAGTTTGTTACAGTTCATTCTTGTTCTACTAGCCAAATTAAGACATGGAGAAAAGACGAAGAAGAAAAAGCTGTAGTGCAATTTCTACCACGACCAGTTGTATGGTACTTGCTTTGCGATGCATACACCGGGTGGCGAAGAGCAGGCAGCAGCTGCCGGGAGTCGTTGTGAAGAAGTGCATGGATGCGTTACTGTGGTACAGTCGGAAGTTCCATTGTGGCGGGTATGGGAATAGAAATCGCTTGCAATGAGGGTGCTACAGAACTTCAGAAGTCTGAACCCGAAGCCCTAAAAGCTGTAAATAACTGAAACTCGAACTTCGTATATTTTTTTGCCAAAATTTGCTGAAGTGTTGGGCTGTGAAGGTGTGGAGCGCGAAGGAAACGAGCGTCACAAGTTTATACGCATATTTATGCGCCGTCCATCGTTCGCAGAAACTTAACTATTGCATGTTAGCTGCCGTCGCAGTTGTATCTATCTATGTAAAGAGCGGGTTTGAAGGTGACTGGGAGATGAAAGCCTCCTTCCTGCACCGATTCCTTTCCATACGCCCGACGACGACGTTGTCCCGATCAAGCTGTCGGATCGCATCGTCAACCAGATCGTGTTGCAATACTGCACAAATCCGACCACAAGGAAGAGAATCGCAATTGAATACCACAAGGCCTTCATGGAATATGAAGAAAAAGCGAAAGAAGTCGAGCACGCACAAAATAAAATGACCTTACCGGCAAACAGGAGAAGCAAAGCAACGAAACCTACAAGAAATTTGACCGACCTGTGGGAAAATCTGCTCCTCGAGGCGAACAAGGTTGCGAATCAAGCCGGCTTCAACTCGGTCGCGGACGTGCAAAATTCCATGCTCTGCGTGCATGAGAAAGTCGGAGTCGTGGACGACAAAATGTCCGACAAGAAACAGAGCGCCATATTGCCTTTGATGCAGTCGTTTTCGCACTGGTTTTCGGACGAAGTGTTCAAGAACAAAGCGGGCAACGAGAAAGCACAGTCGCTGCGAGAGGTGATGCAGCTGGATCATGCAGCCGCTTCGGGTTCTTGGGGCGGAACGCAAAACTGGTCCGGCAGGAGGGCCTCAGGTCCTCCTCCTCCGAACAACATCAATTTGCAAGCAAACAAGGTCGGCGGAGGTACTAGTAGAGCGGCAGGACCAGCTGCAGCTGCTGCAGAGGAAAATAAAGCACGAAACGCGTATCACGTAGTTTCCGACCTGCCGGCGATTTTGCGGCACTGTATGCCGTACCTGACGCGGACGATCGATCGCGTGCAAACCGCGTCTTGTGGGCCGCAGGCGATCCTGGTAGACAAGGACTTTGAATTGTTGATGTCGATCCTCGGGAGCATTTTGCAAGTGAAAATTGTGAAGGAAGACGTGCTGAACCACGTGGCTGCAGCAGGAACTACGCCTTCAAGGACCACACCCTCAGCCTCTGCAGGTGCGGCGGCCAACAGAGCAGGCCCGATCATAAAAGAGGAAGAAGACCACCATCGTGATCACGTACACCAGGCGAAAACCACCGCTGATAGCACCAGCCCGCCGAAGTTCTACGCCCTCCGCTCTAAGCCGCTCGCGTACCACGTTTTCAGGACCACCACGAACGCGGCGAGTACTACTAGCAAGTTTCAACTTCAAGTTGATGATCTGACGCCGAAACACAGCAATCCCAACTTCCTGGGCACCATCGAGTTTAACTTCAAGCAAAATTCCCTTTCCGCGACGTCGAAAAACGCATTGCAGAACGCGTGCGCGCAGTTCGTCCAGCCGAAGTTCGTGCGCATGATGATATCCATGATTGTAAGGTATTGTACGTATTAGTGGTATGAAAAGCATAAGCATTCGCGTGATTCGCTACTGCATAACAAATGTTGGAAAAGGTAAGGACGAAGGACATTATGCAATTACTACTAGTACGAGTGCAATACAACTCTTGTGCAATGTATAGATGAACCTGAGTGGCGATCTGGTGTCTAAGGACTGTCGGGCGATCTTGCTGACCAACCTGCGTGCGGTCGTGCACGAGCTCGGACACGCGATGCACTTCCTGCACACACCGCACCAGCAGCTGAGTAACTGGGGCCTGGCACTGAGTCCCGACCTGTTGGAACTGCCCTCCACCTTGTTCGAGTTATTTCTGGAAGAGGATTTGGTCCTGCGAAAGTTGATCGAGAACCAGCCGAAGGGGGTTCGGATCAAGGGCGTAATTCAGTCGGTGCAGGGGTTGAGCAACGGGTTCCAGAAAAAAGCGCTGCGGGTGCGGGAGGAAAATTTCTGGATGTGCCAGCGCGCATATCTGGAGAACTTGGCGTGGGGAAGTGAGGTGATCGAGTTCATCGGGAAAAAGAGAGAGATGAACAGCACGCCGGCATCAAACACAAACGGAGGTGAAAGTTCTTGTTCTACCAGTGGAGCTACGGAACTACCCATAGGGGTGCTTCTAGAGGCTCACGACCAAACAGCTGCTGTTCATCTGACAGAGGTGGAAGACGACTTTGCCGCAAAACTGTCGATAGGCGAAAGAACCTCCGGCGAACGGAATTTGGTACATTCGTCGAGGAACATTCCTAGTTCCACCAGCAGTACAGTAGATGTAGTTGCTCTCGAGCAGCACGACCGGCACCTTGCCTTCGATTCTGTCGCACGCGCACCTGCACCTTTCGCAGCAGTGGGACGTCGAGATAGAAACTCCGGACTCACTTCATCATCTCCGCCTCTGGTGCCGCTTGTTGCAGCACAGGGTGCGGAGGAAGATCTTAAGAAGTCTAAACTTTCATCCCTGGGAGCAAAAAACGACTACCAAGACCTGTCCCATTTTTTCCTCGACCACTACAGCAAAGTTTTCTGCCTGCAATACAGCCACGAAGTATGTAATCAGATTCCCAGTAGTTCCACACTTTCTTCGTCCTCAACATTTTCCAGAAACGCGAAACAAAAAAAAGAAAACCCAACTTCAGACGCAAAAAATCTCTTTCACCCGCTCGCCATTCCGGAGTTGCGGCTTTTATTCACGGACAGTCAGCAGACCTACCCGGCGCTGACCTACATCTTCGCGCGGTGCAGGAGTCGACAGTGGTACGTCGAATCCCGGTGGAAGGAGAGCTTGGCGTCGAAAACCGCTAAAAATAACATTGCAAGTTGTACCGCGAATAGCACAGAAGCAAACGCATTCAACAGCAACGGGCCATCTTCTTCTTCTTCGCGCGTCGTGCCACCGCGAACAGCGTCGCCCATCGTTGCCGAGATTTTGGAGCGGAACTTCTATCAATTCTCCAAACTGCCGACCGTCCCGACGAAGGAAGAACTTTGGCTCTACTTTTTCCGAGGGAAGGAAGACGTTTGAAAAGGTTGGATTCGATTGCACGGTTGCTAGCACGTTACCTCTACTAGCGCACCAGATCCGTGCTGCACTACCATGGTCCAAATCCTGCGTGCGCGCAGTGGCTGCAAACTTCCCCTGTTCATCTGTAGGGCTCGATGGTACATCGCACAAAAGTTAAAGTTGTTCGACCGCTGTTCCTTACAGTTCGATCGCGGGTAAGTTATTTTTGATCGCTCCTGTTATGGACGGTTTTGGTGTGATGTTCAGAACAAGTTAGTATACGCCGAGTTTTCGTCGTATGCTGGCGACTGATTTGCTGCACCAGTGGCATCGACTCGTAGTTCTACTTTTCGCTCGATTGTACTACAAGTGAGGTATAACTTGGAGCAGCATTTTGCATCAAGAAGCTCGACAGCTGCACCTTCCTCGTGCTCGTCCTGACCATTTCCATTCTGCATGTTCGTGGAAATCATGTCTATTTACCTCCTAATTGCTCCTAATTTTGGTGTCTTGCTACAACTCTAGTTGTAGTTTGTGTTTCTCGTTGTTCGTCGCAGCTTTTACTATTCATCTTGTCGTGGTGGCCATTTGCATTTCGAACAAAGACAACCGAGAAAGAGATCTCATGTGGTCTAGAAGTAGGTACCAACATCGAGAAAGAGTAATTGCGATGAGTAGACAAGGCAGACGCAGTCGCAGAGCACAAGAATCTACTCCCGTGTACAGAATAACTACTGCTACACCTTGAACTTTAGAATTTCAGATTTCTTTGCGTCTGCACACAAAGAAAATGTCGTCAACTGCCACGTCCTACGAGGAAAAGCGCTTCGGGCACGAGCTGCTCGCCAAGATTTTCCAGCAATTCCGTGACTCGGATTTTGAAAATCTCCAGACGAAGGAGAACAGAAGCCAAGACCTGTCCTTTCTCGACCTTGCCGCGGCCCCGGGCGGCTTCACCGATTTTCTCGCCAACTACAGGCGGGAGACGACCGGGCAAAAAATCGCGAAAGGCCACGCAATCACCCTCGGGGTCGAAGCTGGGGGCAAAAAATTGCAGCTGCCGAGACCTGCGAGGTATTCTTGAAACTCCGATAGGAAGATGAGTAGCAGCAACACTAGCAAGAAGAAGTAGCTCCAGCAGCTGCACGCAAGGTTGTTATTACTGGTTGTAGCAGTGTGGTATTCGCTTGTATGTTGCTCTTGCTGCTGCATGCATGAAAAAGTGAATTAATAGGAACATCGCCGCGAGCATGTGCATGCAGACCCATGCTGACCAAAAATAAAAAGCCAAAAACTCCACACAGCAATCCGGATTTTAGCTTCACTTACCAGTACAAAGACCTTTGTGAGTTGACCGCAGACAAGATCGAGTGCAGTGATGTAGACCTCGTCGTGGCAGACGCTGCGCAGGACGGCGGATTTGGGCGGAGGCACAGCATAGGTATCTATTTTTTCAACATCATTCGGCGTAGTAGAAGTTCAAGTTGTAATTGAGTTGGGGTAAATGTACAAGAAGATGACAGCTCTTTTCACAAAAAAAAGAAAAACCGACCCTGAGCAGCAGACTACCGTTTGCATTCGCGGCGCAATAACATCAGTATAATCTTACTTCACAAATAAATTCCGATGCAAGAAAACCAATTTTATCTCAGGAGGTTGTGACTCCGATGATTCTCCGGGAAGTAGTGGTATACTTGGCGCCAATTATCTTTCCAAGTCGTTTTTTTCTGGTCGCGGCGCCGCTTCCAAACTGCCGTCGAAGTCGACTTCCAAGCAGTCCATCGTGCACACCCCGGTGGACTCACTGCTCCAGTGGCAACTCCTGATGAAGCAATTTTCGCTGGGCCTGTCAAAACTGAAAGAACACGGGCTCTTCGTCTTCCGGTTCGAGAAAGAGATTCCAAAGGTTCTTGATGCTGAGGGTGCTCGTCATCGGGACTCGTTCCACGACAGCGACAATTCTGGCGATCATCCGCGCTACTACAGTATCTTCGATGAGCAGAACACGCACGAGGTTCACTTCCGGCTTACGTTTTGGTTCTTCCAAGCAGTCCTGTCGTTGTTTCGTGGCGTGTCCGCCGAACCGTCGTCCGCGGAGCGGCCGCATGCTAGAAGCTCGTCGTCGATCTCAGGGTCTTCTACCTCGCCGATGTACATTGCGGTCTACAACTTCAACCGAAAACGTTTCGTTGACGAACAGTGGCAGACGCGGTTTGAGCGGATCATCGACAGCATCAAAGGCGTGATATCACATGCAAGTTGTATGTCTGACGGTCTGCTGGAAGAACTGGAACCGGAGCTACTTCTATCTACACTGCAGAAGCTTATTGCCAACATGCAGATTTTCATTTTGTTGACCCCACGAGCGAGGTGTGGAAGAACAATAAGCACTTAGACGTACTGGGCTTTGCATGTGCATCACAGGTTTTGTGCGGGCTTCGCCTTCACAGGGCATGACGTCCCGCCTGTAAAATACGGCTTCGGCTTCTCCGCATCAGTTTGGCCAGAAAAGGGCATAGGCTTGTAGCGAAAACAAATTGATGCTGTCTGATGTTTTAGAGGACGCACGATCTTCAGTGGTTTGCATGTACTCTCCAGACCTCCCATCACCAGACCACTACATGTAATCTTTGCAATGCATACGTGAAACACGAGGACGACCTGTTGACGCATCTGGAGCTCGCCAAGACGTCCAACTACTCCACCTGGGCCCTACCCCCCATGGCAAAGCACCGCCGGACACACGTGGAGCGGTTTCTGCTGCACCTACTCCCGACCGGGGTGCGACACGTCTCCGAGGTGGCGAAATTCTACGGAAATTTGCCGGCCGCAGAGGTCAGTCTGGCAACTACTACCGGTGGTGCGGCCGAAAGTCGACGTGGCGCGAAAAGTTCTTCGTCGGCCGGGACTTCCTCCTCGTCAAGCGGCGCACCGAACAAGGGTGCCCCGGAGCCGCGAGCGTCCTTGGAGTCGAATGTAACATCTTTGCCTCCGTTGTTCGTCAGGGTTTAGGATAAGGGTTGGCGCAGAATTACAAATACCCTTGCTCCTGTCATGTTGTGAATGTGATTATAACATCAAACTGCATGAGAACAAAACTGATACGACATTGACAAGAACAGGTCTGCTCCGGCGGTAACACCTCGGCAAAATCGTCTCGCAGCAAAGCTACATCGTTCGGTGCAATAAGCAAGCCACTTGCATCAAATACCGGCACCTCAAGCACGAGGAATCTTGGCACCGGAAGTAGCCAGCTGCACCATCCGTCTTCTACGGGAGCAGCAGCGACCCGCATTCCTTCGCCAAGAAACCGCAGCTTGTCCTCTAACAATACTATTGGGACAAACAAACAGACAACAGTGGGCGCCACTTCATCTAGCACAAGCTCAACATCCACTGTGTTTCATCAGCGAATGTTGGGCAGCAAGAACAGGCTGGGCCAGCAACCTGTCGACTTGAACAACAACCGAAGCATTAATCGCAGCAACAGTACGAGAAACAACGCTGGAAGAGTTGCTGCAGTAGACAACATGACTTCATCCACAACTACCTTCGGTGGAAGTAGATCTGCTTTTGGTCTAAATCGCCAGCCCAGCCCGGGACTGGAGGTGCGCAGACCCAGTCTGGAAAGGAGGCCGAGTTTGGAGCACCGCAAGCCGAGCGTCGAGCAAGTGCGCCGGCGGGGAACGAGCACGGAACGAAAGCTTAGTGTAGAGCAGGCGAGAAACCGCTCCAATTCGAACGACAGAACAGGGAGTGGTAGTAAACTGCTTCAGCCGGGCGAGTTCGCGCAAAACCGATCCACAATTCTCGCGCCGACCAGCAGGAGCAATATCTTCGCGAATAAAGCTCTGGTAAATTCTTCGTAATTATTTCACTTTCAGGATCATGTTAAGGTGTTGACGAACACGAGTCGCACTCACATTGGAGCCCTTCTCACTGTTGGCTGGAGATCGCCTGCTATTTGGAGCTTAGCGAGCATCGACATATGACTTTGACCATGGCATAAGATACTTGGAGAAATGAATAACATCAACCTTCAAACAAAATCAATATCTAGGCCCGTACGCAGCAGGCGACAACGTCGCTCCAGCGTCGCTTTTCCGACGAAAACAACATAGGGAAGTCCGCCGCCAGCTCTTCGTTGGAGAGAAAAAACTACTATCCGGCCGCAACAGGCGCTTCACTCTCCACTGTGTATCCCCCTGCCGGGGGAAGCAACAAGGAAAATTATGGGATGGCACAGCGGCCCCGCCCTTCCGTCTGTGCTTGAACATTTCTTGCAATATGAATATACCGATAATTGCAGCCGAAATCTTTTCCTTCTGGCTGCAGCCCATTTCAATGCCAAGTTGACTGGGTCTCGCGTCGAAGATTTATTTTTTCATGCCAGGTAGAGGTACATAGTTCCGATGTATCCATACCCTTTTGCCGTTTTCTCCTGTGACTCACTATGCACTTATCCTGTTAGCCTTCTTCAAACGAGGTGGAGGGCAACGACGAGGAACGGGGTGGCCGTGTTTATCCACTCTCATAATGTTGAAGATAACTCCGTAAACGACCCCAAAGACCACTCCATGGTCTCAAGCCGCGTCTCTTCGAGCATCCAGGCCCTGCGGGAACGGTCTGAGGAGCGCCTCCGCCGCCTGGAAGCGCAGAAGGAGCCGCTCAACAATTCCCTTGCCCGCATGCGGCAGCGATCCAGAGAACGAGAAAGTTCGTTAGATCGGATCAACAGCAGTCGCGGAGGGCGCGCGGTCAGCAGCGAGAGGAGTTTTGGGATAGTAGGCTCGACCACCACGACAACAGCGGGGGCCAGTGGTGGGTTAAACAGTTCGGTAATGGTGCCGCAGGATGACCAATTGCCGCCCGAGTCAGCAAGAGCAAGCACCGCGGCAGCAGGAACTGCGTTTTCGCCCACAGAAGGTAGAAAGGCTCATATAGTAGCAAAAATACTTCGGAATCGGATGTTGATGTAGTTGTAGCACAGCGCAGCTTTATTTCTTGCTCGATCACACAGATATGGAGGACCACCATCCCGGCTTTTCTTTGCATCATGTAGAAGAAACAACTACAACTATCTGCACGAGCCGCGAATGTTGACGTACGAAGAGACGTGTCGCATCGGCATTCCCCCAGGCTTGCATTCTTTCATCAGGTTTGTTCCAACCGGCGGTGGTCGGGCGTCGGGTGGCGCGCGAGAGCGAAGACAGCGAGATGGAGGCGGGCTGTGGCCCCGGGCGGATGCGCGAGCGCAGCAACGATGCGGGTCAGAACAACACGGAGCGGGGGCGGCAGAGCCAGCTCAAGGCACGAGGCGTCGACGTGATACGAGAAGGGTCGGTCGAACGGGCAAGGAAAATTTTCGAAAAAGAGATGAACATTGGAGCAACAACTTCTGGTTTGATCATGCCAAAAACCTACAACAATGGACCGGTGCACAGCACTACTAGATCTGCAACCAGCCCCGGAGGAGAAAAGCTGAGGGAACGAGACGAGGAAAACGAAGAAATAAACGATGGTATCATCTCCGGAGGAGGGACGGATTTTGTCTATGGAGCACAAAAAAATCAAGAGCGTCCTGGCAAAGACGGATCCTCTACTGCTGCAAGTAGTGCGACTTCATCATCTGCATCTTCCGTTGGACCGGCCGTGACAAGCAGCTCATCTGCTATGTTCTCCTCCTTGTTCAACTTCAGAACCAAGGCCGTGAGCAAAGAGCCGCAGCCCGTTATTTCTAGTTGTACTGCCCAACAAGAACAAGAGGAGGAGAATCTACTGACAAGAACGCCGGTGCAACATCAATCCGTGAGAAAAAATAAAACGCTGGACGACCCGGTGACGGCAAGAAGCGCCAGGTACGAAACCCCCGGCGGCACGACGAGCAGAAGGACATCTGAGGAGGGAGGCGGCTTCAGAAGCCTACTTCCCTCGGGAAGTAGAATCGACTTCCAGACGCCACTGCCGGACGGGGCGGTAGAGTTGGTGTTTTTAATCTTCAGAAAGTGCTTTCAAAAACATAAAACAAAATCGCATTTGAAGCTCGTCTCTCTCCTGCTCGCGCGGTTATGTCCTCCTTGCTGCAATGCAAAAGACAACTCTCGCAGCTTGCGGCCAATAGATACCACGAACACGATGAAATAAAGTAGAAGCAAAATTTACATTGTCCGCTACATCAACATCGCATAGTAAAAAAGAGAAGATAGTTAAGTTTTAACATACGATTCCTCCCACATGGATTTCAGGCGCGCAGAAGTTGCAGTTCCAAGGACTCGCACGGGTCGTACAAAACCCCGCTGCCACAGATAGCAGAGCAAGCAGACGGCAGTGGGGAGAACGACACGACGCGTTGTCAGACAAGCAGTACGAAGAAGTCTTCATCGACCGCCTCTTCTACATCAAATCAGCAAAGACCAATAACAACTCCCGCCATAGGACAACCTCCACGAAAGAAGAAAAAGGCGTGCTCTGTCACCAAATGGCTTTCTGCCTGCCTTGTAATCACCACCGCGCTGGTCTTCCTGTCCGTGTGCGCGCTGCTTCGTTTTGTCCTCATCGTGCAGATAGTCACGAAGCCGGTGCTGGAGTCCTCCGAAATTAGCACCGCGCTCGAGGGCGACATTACCAGCGAGTTTATCTCTGTGCAGGTCCCGTTTGAGTACGCCAAGCACTTTGACGCGAACAAATTTAAAACCTCGGAGCCGGAGACGTGGTTGGAAATCAACTGCAAGAAAGTCGAAGACTACAATCTCGACTGCAAGGACTTGATTTACAGCACGCGGGAAACGTACCGGAGTTTGGAAAGTGACCTGCTCAATGCGGCGGGGAGCTCCTACGAGTTTTTGGGAGACCAGTGCCGGTTGTGGGCTGATACTGTCATGACGAAAACGCAGAAGGGATGTAATGCGGTAATCGAGCAGTTTGATCACCTGGTACAAAACGTCCTGAAACCGCAGTGGGACGCGTTTTGGGAAGCAGCAAGCAAGAAGCTCGACGAAGTCACGACGAAAGATGTTGAACAAGAACAGAGTGCAGCTCCTGCCCTGCAGTCGTCCACAAAATCCACAAAGAACAACTCTGTCGCACAAGATCAAAACCATAGAAAGCCAAGAAAAGCTGCAATGGAGAAGGATGAGGCAGCTGGGACGCGGGATGAGGAGCTGTGATACTAGATTACGGTCGTGGATGGCTTCGCTAGTGGTGCTTCGCTAGTGGTGCTCCTGCTCCTGCTGGCCAGGTGGTGCTGTAGTTGCATTCTTGTTTACGTCATCAAAGATGAAGAAGACGTGTCGAGTTCGGTTCTTTTTTGAAACTTTCGAGCAACCGCCTTCTACATCTACTGAATACTTTCATATTTTTTCGTCAATGTATTTAAGCTCGACTTTAGAGACGGAGGGTAGATTCCTTGCAGCCTTGTATCAAAAAAAAACATTTTCAAAGAAGAGAGAGCACTGCTTTCACCCGGCGGAAACCGCAGTTGCAATTCCGACAAGCAAACAAAGTCAGAAAAAAAAACACTCATCAACGCCGTTGGTTCATTTCGAATAGCAAAGTAGCGATTAGCTTTAGCACAACTCCGCCGCTCCACCTACGCGAGCGATTCTGAACATGGTAATATCGAAGTCACATCACGAGACGCAGCTGCTGTAGGTACTAGTGGACGACTGTTGATCTGGTAACGACATTTGTACTACGTGGATATCAAAGCGATAGTACTGATCGCGTCGACGGTCAAAAGCAGCCATGTCCTTCGAAGTACTTGTTATGTTCTGTCCGCCCCCAGATGAAGAGGCAGGGTCCGGATCAAGGTCATGTCCGCGGTTATTATGTCGTATCAATGATCACACCACAAAAGCTCTTACTTTTTTGCCACACCATCGTGCTACATCTTCCTCGTCGTCGTGGTCAGTCTATTCTTTTATGTGTTTGTCTTTGTGTTTCTACTTCTAGATGTTCTATGCAGTAGTTCTTGAGCGATCCACGACTGTTGCTGAGACGTTGAGTTTGGTCAGGTTTTCCTTTTCTTCAGTGATGTGGGCAACAAGATTCCTGCTTGGCCGCGTTTTTTTTTTTTTAAGCGGAACATCATGCCCCGGGATGAAGTTCTTGCCATAATCTATTATGGTTGCGTATTCATCATTCTGAGAGAAGAACAGGATTGCGGTCATCATACGGTGACGAGCAACAAATACAGATTTGATCATTGACACAGACAGTATAGTATTTCGCAATTTGAACAAAAAGAAAAACAACAGCAAATGATGCGCAAGGCGGGCGTCACACTCAACACATGATAGAGATGAGCAACTTCTCAAGTGGAACTAGAACCAGCAACAGCATGATGCAGAACCGTGTTACCCGGCGGCGCAGCATGTCGCCCAAATCATCTTTGGGTGGTCAAGGAAAGATGCCCTGCCACGCATGGAAAGACCGGCCAGAGGTTACAGGTAGTTAGTCCATATTTGAAAAAAAATTGTTCTCTTTGATGTCCGGATGAGCAGCGACGAGCATGCACATCACCAATCGTTACTTAGCTGCACGAAGACCACCAACGAACTCCTAGCAGAATAAATTTTCGAACCCTGCAATTTTTACTTCACCGACACCACCAGGTCCGAAATGCCGTGATCCGTTGATATTCGGTTCACCTCCGCCGAAACGAGGAACAAAGAGAGCGAAAGACAATATAACGAAGAAAAGTGCTCGGGCAAATGTCGACGTGAAAGACAAAGATTACGAGGACCCAGCAGCAAATCGTGAGCACGCGATAGACCAAGAACGACACCTGGAGCCAGAGCATCAGCGATCTCTTGATTACCATCCCCGCGGAGGTGGACCTTCCGTAGTTGTGGCAACAACTACGGCAAGGAATCTTGCCCGGATGAAAAGCAGCGGCGGCTCATCTTCTACTAGCCCGAAAAAACTACTAGACGACTCTCCGGTGAAAATTTCAACGAACCCCTCGACGAACCACAATAAATCGACGTGGCAGCCCCATATCGATATCAGCATGGCTGCCGGGGGTTCGACGGCTGCGAGTTCTTCTTTCTCGTCTTCATCTTCCTACAGACCAATACTCGTTGTCGGCGGTGGTGGAGGTGCAGCACCCTCTAGAAGTGTTGTCACAAGGTCGTCACTCGCTTCCCCCCGAGGAGGCGGAGGTCTTTTCGGTGGAATAAATCTGAAAAGCTCCACTACAACTGGAACAAAAGCGGCAAGTCATGTCATCCGACCGACACTGGTTTCTTCGTCCGGTTCGTTATTCCAACCTGGGTCGCGCGTCAGCCTGCTCTCTTCGTCGAAGTCCTCCATTGTCACCGCTAGTTCGCCAGTGGAAGGGCGTGGCTCTAGTAGTCTACACCAGATGAACAGTCTGGCTGTGCTGGCAAGAACAACAGCGGGAAAGAACTCCTCGTCCACCGCCGGCGCAGCAACAGCAGACGAACATCAGGTCCCCGTTTCCAGGCGAACATCAGGTCCCCGTCGTCCCGGCTCGTCCTCGCCCGCCGGGAAGATCATGAAATCTCCCGTAGGCAACACGAGGAGGCACGACCCGGGGGCAGTGAGTTTATTTTCCTCTTCTAGTTCTAAAACCTCTGCTGTGAGCAGTATCGCGACCACGACCCGCCACCACGACTATTCGCCGCCTCCCCGGCGGTTGAGCGCAGGGGCTGCCTCTACTTCTAAGTCTAGCTGTGAGAAGCATGATTACTACCAAGCGGAGCAACGACTGGGTGTTTCGGGTTGTAACAAATCAACAACTGCGAAAAAATCCTCTGCATCCACGAGCAAGAGCCCTAAAGCAGGCACAGCGACCTCAGCGAGAGGTCGTGGTGCGCCTAGTTCTTCTTCTTTCTCAACTATAGGAGCTGCAGGATCCACCACGCCGTCCAGTGCGCACCATTCTTTGAAGAAGGACTACTATGCGCGGGCGAAGAGATCGCTGGAAAACAACTACTCTCAGCACGTGGAGCAGCTGGCAAGGAAGAAACTGAACGAGGAGCTGCGGCAGATTGAGCTGCTGCTCAAAACGGAAAGGGAACAGAACGAGAAATTGGAAGGCAAGAAGAAGCAGATCCAAGAGCGAATTTTCCAGAAGGAGCAAAACGAGCAAAACAAGCTCTTGAAAATCAGCCAAGAGAAGACGGAACTGCTGGCACAGGAGCGGCACATCGCAGAAAAGCTGGAGAGCGTGGAGGCAAAGGAGAGCAGGAGAGCCTTGGAGGACAAGGCCCGGCAGTTACGGCTGATGCTCAGCCAGGACGTGGTCCCGGTTGGATCCGACGCCTGGAAAAAGCAGCAGGAACTGGATTTGGAAGAAGAGGCGAGAAGACTGAAAGACGAAAATCTAGAGCTGGTGGAGCGATTGCGTATCTACTTATGCACTACAGTTTTCGGTTTGGATGGTTTTGTCTTCTTCAAACAATAGGATGTGCTAACAAATGATCCTTCTCGAATGGAAGAAGTAGGCGGGACAAAACGCTTGCTAGGAACCACAGACAAGCAAACGCATGCATCGTTAACCTGGATCACTTCGATCTCTATCTCTGGAGCGTTTTCGTTCTCTCTTTATGTTCTGCATGAGAGGTGGAACGAAAATGTCTGTCGAGGACGAGAATCCACGAGTTTATTATCCGAAAAATTTGACAGGCGAAGTGCCGGTTGTTTCCGAGGATTTACCCACGCTGGAAGCCGCGAAGCATTTGCCTTTCAGCACAACAAGGACTGGCAACAAGGCATCGACATCGTCAAGCACCTGCACCAATGGGAACAACAAAAGTTT
>JACKZZ010001352.1_pt1 | contig 14445 bp, 10 predicted proteins | sample 8027871 | NCBI WGS metagenome assembly JACKZZ01 (sample SAMN15724774, study PRJNA655200) | protist metagenome | isolation source: fluorescence activated cell sorting (FACS) single amplified genomes of... | place: USA: West Boothbay Harbor, Gulf of Maine | collected 2000-07-19
ATATAGTATAGTAATTATATAAAATTATATGTCCACATATTTTAATGACTTGCAAGAGTTAAAAGATATTTTAGATGATCTAGAACCAAATAATCATGTTGAAATAATTGAAAAAGATGTTGAGGATTTTAAGGAAGGAATACAATATTTTATAGAAGATTATATAGATACTCATATAGAGTCATATAAACTTAAAGATTTTGAGACTACTATGTTTGAAGATTTATGTAAACTAATAAGGGCAACATATGCAGATATATTTATTGATGATTATTTTAAAAATGATAGTGAATATGAATATACTGTATGGGATGCTATTCAAATTTACTTGCATAAACATAATGCTTTTAGGTCTTATTGTAATACAAATATAGTTAATAAACCAGATATCCAATGTATTGAGAATAAATTAAAAAGTTATTCAAATATGGAACAACCCGAGCAACAAAGCAAAGAATGGTTTGAATTTAGACGAGAGGGATTATCTGCTAGTGATTTATATAAAGCATTAGATACTCAGTCTAAACAAAATCAATTAATATTGAGTAAATGTCTTCCAATAGATTTTAATAAGAAATTTTCAACAAATATTAATTCTGCTTGTCATAATGGACACAGATATGAACCTTTATCAATTATGCATTATGAAAAAGATTTTAATACAATTGTGGGAGAATTTGGTTGTATAAGACATAAAACACATAAATTTTTAAGAGCATCTCCTGATGGAATTAATATAGATTCTAAAAATTTAAGATATGGTAGACTTGTAGAAGTAAAAAATCCTACAAGCAGACAAATAGATGGAATTCCTGAAAAGGCATATTGGGTACAAATGCAAATACAAATGGAAGTATGGGATCTAGATGAATGTGATTTCTTAGAAACTACATTTAAAGAATATGAAAATGAAGAAGAATTTAAAAAAGATGGTGATACATTTATCCATAGAGAAAATGGAATGCGAAAAGGTATTGTAGTTCAGTTTTATCATAATTCAAAACCTCATTATGAATATCCTCCTGTAGATATTAATGAAAAAGAGTTTGATACATGGTATGATGATATAATTGAAAAAAATAGTGAAATGACATATATCAAAAATATTTATTGGTATTTACATGATTATTCATGTGTTTTAGTTCCTAGAAATAAGAAATGGTTTAAACATATTTTACCCAAAATTAAAGATTTATGGGATACCGTTTTAAAAGAAAGACAAACAGGATATGATCATCGAAGACCTAAAAAGATAAATAAAAAGATAACTCAAGAACAAGCCGAAAATATTGTTATTAAGGTACGTACTGAATCATTTAGTGAAACTAATAAGTGATATGTAAAAATAATAATAATAAAATTTTTTATTATTATTTTGATTTTTGTTAACTTTTCTTAAAAGTTTGTTTTTCTTAAAAGTTTGTTTTTCTTAAAAGTTTGTTTTTCTTAAAAGTTTATTTTTGTAAACTTTTTCTTAAAAAGTTTGTTTTTCTTAAAAAGTTTGTTTTACAATAAATTGAAAATAATAGATTTAAAAGTTAGAGTTATAAGATAATATATAAAATGGTCGAAGATGATATGGTTATTAAAAGAAATGGTAAAAAAGAAGCAATTTCTTTTGACAAAATCTCAAAACGTCTTAAAAATTTGGGAAAAGATACAACATTGAAAAATTCTCCGTTAACAATAAATTATACTCAACTAGTTCAAAAGATTTGTGACCGACTTTATGATGGTATATCAACTACTCTAATAGATGAATTAACAGCCCAACAATGTGCTTCTTTAATTACTACTCACCCTGATTATGGTGAATTAGCAAGTAGAATTCTTATTTCAAACCATCAGAAAAATACACCTTCATCTTTCTATAAAGTAAATAATATGCTTTATAGTTTTAAAGACATTAATGATAAACATTATCCTATAATTAAAAAAGAACAATATGAATTTATAAAGCAACATAAACAACAACTAGAAGAAATGATTGATTATAAACGAGATTATTTGATTGATTATTTTGGATTTAAAACATTAGAACGAGCATATTTACTAAAAGTAAATGGTAAAATAGTAGAAAGACCTCAACATATGTGGTTAAGAGTAGCGGTTTGTATTCATTTAGGAAATCTTGAAAAAATTAAGACAACATATGATCTTATGAGTCAGAAATATTTTACTCATGCCACTCCCACGCTTTTTAATGCAGGAACTCCTCGTCCCCAACTAAGTTCTTGTTATTTAATTGCTATGGAAAGTGATAGTATTAATGGTATTTATAATACTCTTGGGGAATGTGCTGCCATATCTAAATGGGCAGGAGGAATAGGATTACATATTCATAATATTCGCAGTGAAGGTTCCCATATCCGTGGAACAAATGGAACTTCAAACGGTATTGTTCCAATGTTGCGAGTATTTAATAATACTGCACGATATGTTGACCAGTGTATTTTACCTGAAACATATATTTATACTATTAATGGACCTAAACAAATACAGTATTGTACAAATGATGATATTATTTATAATAATAATAAGCATGGTAAAAACTATGAGCAAATTCAAAATATATTAGAACATTCGTATGATGGTGATATTTTATCAATTCATACGACTCATTCAATTGAACCATTGACAATTACTGAAGAGCATCCAGTATTTGTTTTGAAAAATCAAAAAAAAGGGCTTAATTATAAAACTATTCATAATAGATTAAAAAATAAATTAATAACACCTACTTGGGAAGAATCAAAAAATATAACAGAAGATGATCTTATTATTTATAATATTCCATCGTATGAAAAAAATATAGAAAATATTAGTGAGGAAGATTGTTATATTTATGGTGTAATTTTAGGAGATGGTTGTATAAGTAATAAAGAAACTACTTGTTATATTAGTTTACATAAAACAGAGAAAAAACATATATTAGATGCATTAATAAAATATTTTACAAATAAATGCATACGTTATAATATTACAACTGTTAATAATACGGTTAGATTTAGATGGTCTAAACATACATTATTACCGTTTAAATTTAGTGAAATTTATGATATTAATAATGAAAAAATTTTACATAGTAGATGGTTAAATTTACCAATAAATAAAGCAAAATATATTTTAAAGGGTTTAATTGATACAGATGGTTCTAATAGTCAAGAACTAGTATTTGATACTACATCAAGACATCTTGCTGAATCATTAAAATATATTTGTTTAAGAATGGGGGTATTAACTAGTGGATATATTAGAGATAGACGTGGTGAAACTCATATATCAAAATATGGCTCAACTATAACCAATAAAAAAATATCGTATTGCATTAGAATTCCCAAAACAGAAACTATAGCCAATTTATTAAATATTGAAAAGAGTAAATTTTTCGAATTCTTTAAACATAATAATTATCTATTTTCAAGAGTTAAATCAATAGAAAAAAAAACATATTCAGGAACATTATATGATTTACAAATGAAAGATTGTCATAATTATATGATTCATAATGGTCTTATCCATAATGGAGGGGGAAAACGTGCAGGAAGTTTTGCTATTTACTTAGAACCATGGCACGGTGATATTATGGACTTTTTAGAAATGAAAAAAAATCATGGGGATGAAGAAGCCCGGGCACGTGATTTATTTTATGCTCTTTGGATTCCAGACCTCTTTATGAAAAGAGTTAGTGAAAATGGTGTTTGGACATTAATGTGTCCAGATAAATGTCCAGGATTAGCAGACTGTTATGGGGAAGAGTTTAATATCCTTTATGAAAAATATGAAAAAGAAGGCAGGGGAAATATGACTATTTCCGCTCGAGATGTTTGGTTTAAAATTTTAGATTCACAAATGGAAACTGGTACTCCATATTTACTTTATAAAAATGCATGTAATAAAAAAAGTAATCAGCAAAATTTAGGAACTATTAAAAGTAGTAATTTATGTACAGAAATTATTGAATATAGTAATGAAAATGAAACTGCTGTTTGCAATTTAGCATCATTAGGTCTATCAAATTTTGTTATTAATACACCATCTCCTTTTACAAATGTTACATTATATACAAAAGATAATTGTAAATGGTGTACACTAATGAAATCCCTTTTAACTGAAAAAAATATTACATATAAGGAACATAAAGTTGAAAAATGTGGGTTTGATGAATTTAAAAATAAATTTCAAGTTGAAACTCTACCTTTATTACTTGATAATGAAAAAAAAATAGGAGGATTTACAGATACTCTTAATATTTTAAGGTCAACATTTGACTATAAAAAACTTCATGAAGTTACTAAAATAGTTGTAGAGAATTTAAATAATGTCATAGATATTAATTTCTATCCAACTCATAAGACAAAAACATCAAATATGAAACATAGACCTATTGGTTTAGGTGTTCAAGGATTAGCAGATGTTTTTGCACTTATGAATTATCCATTTCATTCAAATGAAGCAAAAATAGTAAATAAGAAAATATTTCATACAATATATCATGCTGCATTAGAGTGTAGTATGGAACTTGCAAAAAAATCAACACCTTATAGCACATTCAACGGTTCTCCTGCATCAAATGGTATATTACAGTTTGATATGTGGGAAAATTTTGATAAAAGAGACTTAGGCTTAATGGGTTATAATTGGGATGAATTAAAACAAAATATTAAAACTTATGGTTTAGTAAATTCTTTATTAGTCGCTCCTATGCCTACAGCATCTACATCACAAATTTTAGGGAATAATGAATGTTTTGAACCATTTACAAGTAATATATATGTTAGACGAACTATTGCTGGTGAATTTATTTGTGTTAATAAACATTTATTAAATGATCTTATTCGATTGAATCTTTGGAATGAAGAAACTAAAAATGATATTATTAGAAATGGAGGCTCAGTACAAAATTTATCTTATATTCCACTATTTATAAAAGAAAAATATAAAATTGTATGGGAGATACCTATGAAGCATATTATTGAAATGTCGGCAGACAGAGGAGTTTATATATGCCAAAGTCAAAGTATGAATTTGTGGATGAAAGACCCTAATTACAAAAAACTAACCTCTATGCACTTCTTTTCATGGAAAAAAGGATTAAAAACTGGACTTTATTATTTAAGAACTGAAGCAAAAGCCGCCCCCCAACAATTTACAATAGAACCAAAAGACTTAAGTAAAAATAATGAAGAGAAAACAAACAGTTATGAAGAAGAGGATTGTCTTATGTGTGGTTCCTAGAGATATTATGTTAAATATTAGATTAATGAAAAATTTAATTTTTTTTATTTTTTAATTTATATTTATAAATTATAAATTATCATATATGAATTATTTACGAAAATATTTGTCTACTAATTTACAATTGCGGTCTGTTCATGAAAAAATATTTAATTGGGGTCCAATGCCGATAGATCATCTTGCCCACCGGACATTTAAAAATGAACAAATTTGCAATGAGTATACCTCTACTGATAGTGGTTTTAGATTACAAAATGATAGATTCAACTTTAAACATCATAATGCTTATGCTGAATGGTGGCACTATAATGGAAATAAGATTAATAATCCATATATTAATTCTCTTTTTCTTTTTGATAAAAGTATTATAGGTACGCCTAATCTTTTTATATCTACATATGCTGGTTTAGATTGTGATAAAAGTTTAAAGGATTCTAAGATAGATTTGGAACATGTTCAATGGCATATTAACAATCCCCACAGATTAATATCCTATAAATTGTATGAACAACTTTACAAAAAAAATCAATATTTAGCATGGACTTTAGCACACAGAAAAAATATCAATCATATTGGTATAGAAGTACAAAATATAGAAAAAGTTGCAGAAAAAGTATCTGAATTTCTACCACTTAACAATCCAGAATCTCCAATTCAAATCAGTGAAGATGGGAATTTATTACAATGTAGTACAAAATCAATTGTTTATCCATATAAATTTGAAGAAGGACATTACGATATACCATATAATTTTATAGAATTCATTGAAAGAAAAAATGGTCGTGAAGGTTTCAGTGAAAAAAATGCCAACATAGTATTCAACTCAACAACAAAATAATTTTATATACTACATCGTACAATTAATTTATAAAACATATTATAAATTAACTTAAAAATAACATGAAATATTATCGTATACTAATGCAGATATTCGTAAAGACACTAACTGGAAAAACTATTACACTAGATGTAGAACCTAGTGACACTATTGAAAATGTTAAGGCTAAAATTCAAGATAAAGAAGGTATTCCACCTGACCAACAGCGTTTAATTTTTGCTGGAAAACAACTCGAAGACGGGCGCACACTTGGGGATTATAATATACAGAAAGAGGCAACTTTGCATTTGGTCCTTTAAGAGAAAAAATAGTTGTTATGGTGTGTAATGCAGTTTCTTTTAATATATAATAAAATGATTTAAACAACTTATTATATATTAAATCATAATGAAGTGTTCAAAGTGTAAAAAAGAAAAAGATGAAACAGAATTCAAAGCAAAAAATGATAGAATTGTAAAACAATGTTCTGCTTGTAGAGAAATGTGTAAAAAATGGCGAGCAAAAAATAAAGAAAGAGTTAAATTATATAATAATTTTACAATAGAAACAACTAAAAAAAGTAAAATAAAAGTAATTTATGCAAAACTTAAAGATGATGAAAAATGGATTAAATATAAAAATCAAAGACAAGCCGCATTACAATTAGGAGTACATGCATCTAATATAAATAAAGTAATTAAAGGTAAATTATCACAAACAGGGGGATATGAATTTAAAATAGTAGAAGAAGATTATGAAAATAAAAATTTAAATTGGGAAACTATTAAAAAAGAAAATGATATTACTAATAACGTTAAAGGCGTTCCTTCGCAACATAGAATATTACACGAAACTATAAATGAAATTGTTGGTAAAAAATGTTGTAGTTGTAAAGAATGGAAAGAATTAACTAGTTATAATTATGCCAAATCGCATTGGGATAACTTAAGAAATGATTGTAAAGATTGTTTAGTTGATTGGAGAAAAAAAAACAGAAAAAAATTAACTAAAAAACAATTAATATATGAACGAAAAAGAAAAAAAACAGACCCTGAATTTAAATTAATGAAAACATTGAGAAGCCGACTGAATAGTGCTTTAAAACGAAAAAATGTAAAAAAAAATCATAAAACAATGGATTTAATAGGAGCATCACCCGCTTTTGTAATGGGTTATTTGGAAGCCAAATTTACAGAAGGAATGACATGGGAAAATCACGGCAATTGGCATATTGATCATATACAACCTTGCTGTTCATTTGATTTAATAAAAGAAGAAGAGCAAAAAAAATGCTTTCATTATACAAATCTTCAGCCATTATGGGCAAAAGATAATCTTCAAAAAGGAGGTAAATCTAAATCTTAACTATAACTTATATTTAAAAAAATTAAATTAGTATTCTATTTAATTTTTTTTAGTTTTGAGAACTTTTACAAAAGTTCTACTTTCTAAAAAGTTCAACCGCGCAGTTGTGTAAGTTCTCGATAATATTGAGACAACTCTTCTTGTTTACTAGGGTCAAATAAATCTTTATTATACATCATAACATAAAAGCATCTGAAGCACACAAAAACATCCACCAATGAATTATGTAAATTATTAGGAACAGTATTAAAATAGTGTTTATGGAGTTCGAAGAGTTTTGGAGGTTTAAAATACGTTGCTCCGGCGTTATACTTGCTAGGGCGTTCTATTTTTGTTATTTTCTTTCCATAATCCATCGTGCAGTATTTAATTTTTGCCGGATATTCAATCATAAAATTAACCATTTTATTTCTAATACACTCACATTGGACGATTTCATCATCAAATTTTATATTATGAGCAACAATGACTTGACTTTCTTGAACTGCCTTATGAAATATCTCTAGAACCAAATTTATATTTTCTCCAGATTGACGCATTTGTTCAGTAGAAATTCCGTGTATATTTGTACTTTCCTGAGGTATATCCATTCCTTCTGGAAGCATTACAAGATGATTATTAATATTTGTGATTTTCATTGTAGAATCATCATAAACTAGCCAACTGAATTGAACTATATAAGGATATAATTGTGTGTTAGGTAACTTAGCACCATATTTAGGTAGTCCTGTAGTTTCTGTATCGAATACAAGTATCTTCATTTTTAGATATTATAATAAAAAAGTATTCTTAGATTTAATTATCAATTTTATTCTAACTTGAAAAGGACATTCTATTAGTAAAACTAGGGGTTGTTATAAACATACTTTGAGGGTTATTATCGTTTTTAATTAATTTTAATGTTAGTGTTTGAAATGGATTTATTGTGGATTTTAATGTAAAATTAAAACTAGATGTATGGTTAAATTGTCTAATACTACGTATCATTATATTTTTGTCCATAATATAATAACCTGTATTATTCAAATAATACGGAATATCATGTAATGTTGGAAAAGGATTTCGTAATTTATTCAAATCCTTTTCTATATCTTTCGCACTTTTATTTTGATCCACTGATATAACCATAAAACTTATATCATCTCCTAATTTAAATAATTTATTAAACCATGTAGATTGAATAAAATCACCATGTAATTCATGTAGTTCCGTATTTTCCATCAAAACAAATCGTCTTGGTGGAATATACCAACATTTATCATCTGGGTCATAATAACCAAATAAAATTTTCATACCGTTTATTGTTTGATGAGGGTCTTGATTCATGTTTATTATTTAATGTATATTATATATATTTATATACTTATTTTTAGATTCAAAATTATATTCAATTTTATTCTAATACACGATAAGTTATTATATTTCTATAACCTTTGCTGTTTGACATAGACCAAATGATTTTCTGTGCCATTTTGTCACACCATGAGTTTTAATACCTTCTATATGTTGTTTTGCTCCATACCCTTTATTGCTTTTAATACTATAATATTCATCTAATTTAGGATACTTATCACATAAATTATAAATATAGTTATCCCGTGAAACCTTTGCCAATATAGAAGCCGCTGCTATACTTGTATATTTATTATCACCCTTAACTACTGTCGTATGAGAAATAAAATTATCATTTTTATCACTATAATGTTTAAAATAATTCCCATCCACAAGTATATGTTCAGGTGCCACCAATAACTTATCTATTGCTTCATGCATAGCATCATAATTTGCCTTAAAAATATTATGTTTATCTATATATTTTTCATCTTTATAATGAACAACCCAATCTATCGCATAATCTTTAATATAATCAAATGCTATTAACCTTTTTCTCTCCGATAATTTTTTACTATCACACATCATATCATGATTAAAATCGTCTTGTGGAAGTATTACTGCTGCCACATAAACTCGTCCAAAAAGAGGACCTCTACCTGCTTCATCCAATCCCACCTCAAGTGTATTTTCATTTAAGTAATGATTCATATTACTTAAATAAAAAAAGTTTTATTTAACTAATTTACATTAGTCTTTATGTTAGTTCTTTTTTTTCAGCCAATAAATATTCATCCTCGCAGTCCGAATCTTCTAATATATCATCTATTTCCATTATAGGATGTAATTTTATATTCTTCATAGAATTATTATTAATATTTATTTGAATATATTCAAATTGTGAATTTTGAATGTGTTCTAATTGTATCTGTTTATTTACTATCATTTGTTGATATTGTTTTTTTATTTCTATTCTTTTTTTTTTTTTTTCATCAATATATTCATTATACATTGTATATCCCAACGTACAACAAAACGTAAGACAATATGTTCCATACATACCACATAATATATTTAATACAATAGACATAATTTACCTTATATTATACATCTATTATATTATATACTATAATTCACTTGTATTAATAACCAGTTTCAATTTTATTTTTGTTCATCAAACCCTTTATTTATAAGGATTTCAACATTTTTTTTTCTTTTTTCTTTTGTCAATAACTTAATATCAAGATTCATAGACTTAATTATTTGAAAAACGATTCTTTCAAAGATGTGTTCTATCATACAATCTGGTAATGTTTTATTCTTTGTTTTAAACTCTAAATTATTACCACATAATGATTTTTCTTTTTTGAGTTCATAACATGTCAAAATATTATTAATATTAATATTGTAATTTATTTTAAACCAATTATAATCAAAACTTGTTTTGGTATTTAATATATTATATAAAATTGGGTCTGTAAACATTTTAGTTGCTATTTCTCTTTTTAAAACATAACAATTACCTTCGGGGAAACAGGTTATATTTGTTTTACTTATATTTAAATAATTTTGTATTTCGTTTAAATAAAGTTGGTTATAATGATTTAGATTTTTTAAACTCATTTGAATTTTCTGTTCAGAAGCCAATACTTTATTGAACCAAAGTAAGCAAGAATTATCTCCAGTAAAAATAGTTTCAGGGAAATAACCTCCTACTTTATCATTATTTATATCTACTAACTCTAAATTTTTTTCTATATTGTCAAACCAATTTTTTCTAATAACATCATGCGTTTTACTGTGTAAAAATAAAATAAAATTAAAATTATAATTTAAATCATTTAAATATTTCATTGCACAAAATTTTCCTCCAATATCCATTCCTTTGTTAGGAATTTTTAAAATATTCACTTTTAATTTAATATTTTCAGGATCCCCTTGACAAAAGGTTATAATAATATCAGTTAATTTATATATTTGATATAAGTACTCTTTGAAAAAAAAGTCAAATTTATCAATATCATAGCAATGTAAATGACTTACAAACTTTTTATTAAAAGGATAAGATTTAATTATTGTATAACTTATTTCTTTATTAATATTAACTAAATTTAGAATAACTTTATGAAATAAGTAGGGGTTTTGTTTTACTATTTGTTTTTGATTGTTTGTTAATTGTTTATTAAGTTCTATTTGATAATCATAATTTAATTTAAACATGCGTTCTTTCCATTCAGGATATTCAAACCAGAATTGATGCCCACCAAAACTATTTTTATTTTTATAAGATTCATGACTAAATTCTACTGCCGTATGCCAATCAGGTATGTTTCCCAAATCATTTTTAATAATAACTTCTGTAAAATAACGATCTTCTGGAGGATTTTTGAATTTAAACTCCTGCATATAATTTAGATTTGTTTCTGAAATTATATGGTCTTTTATTGGAAAATTTTTACATACTGAAATCATTACTTTTTTTGTTCTTAAACTAAAACCTCCATTTCCTACTGAATGATTACTATAATCTATATTTTTTTGCTTCCATGGTGCTCCAATATAATCATATTTTATAAAGTCTTTATAATTATTATTAAAGATACAACTATCTTCTTGATAGATTAACAATTTCTCTCCATGAAACATTTCCCAAAACTTTTGGGATGTTAACATATCAGAATATGTTTGTCGATTCATCGCATTATGTTCCGTATTTACAATGTTTATATTTTGAGAAATAGATGAACACATAGATTTTATGAAGTCATAATTGGTGTTCCCACATACTACAGTATGTGACCAATTATTGTCTAATTTTAATATTGTGTTTCTTATTAAGAATTCCATATGAGGAAGTTTTCTATATTCAATTAAAACTGTTTCGAGTTTTGATTGTGGAGAGAAATCTGGAATAGCAATCTTTCTTATTAATGGTAAATAATCTAAACATAGATATCGAAATTGTGATAATCTATTATTTAAAAGATACCCCTGAGTTACCTTTATGGTTTTACACAAACGTTTATTATTTTTATAAAGTATTTGTATTGATCTCTTTTTTTTGGAGTAACCAATCAATTCGTTTATTTCTTGTAAAGTAAATAAATTCCAGTCTAGTCTTTTTATATGTTTTTTTATGTATTCGGAGTTATTATTTAAATAATTTGCCAGTAGATAAATGAGTGCTTTTTTTGGAGTTTCAAAATCTTTATAGTCACACAAGCACCATTTATAAAATAAATCTAAGTAAATGAAATGATAATCATTAAAATTTAAATTATTATAACATTTATCATAATATCCATCTTCAAAAATATTAAATTTGTGGTTTATATTACTTTGAGAAACATCTGTTAATACTAAATTAGGATGACAAATACCAGATGTTTCTGTCATGTTAAAAATTTCATATAAATTATAATCAAAATAAACTATGTTTTTTTTTCTTAATTCATATATTTTTTTTGCCATTTTATTTGTATACAAAATACTAAAAGAACCTAATAAATTACCGCACCTTTTTCTAGGTTTATACACAGAATCTTTTATTTCAAAATAGTCTAATTGTTTTGAAAAATGGGATGATCCTAGCAATAAAAAATCATAATTGTGTTGCGTAACTATTTCTTGAAATATTTTATGAAAATCTTTGTGAAATAGGATATCATCTTCAAAAATAATGAATTTATCATAATTGTTTTTAATGGCGTCTCTTAAACACCACATGTGACTTAATAATGTTCCCACTTCTCCATGTGTAATAGATTTACCCTTAGATAAATGCCTATAAACATTTATATGGGGTTTTTGAACAACAATAATAGTATAATTAATGTTTAATTTTTTCATTATAAATTTAATATAATTTCTCTTTATTGGGTTACTTGCTAAATTTATGACATAAATTTGTTTTACATATCTATTGATAAATTTTTCATTATTTGGGTCATTAGGATATGTTTTTTGTATAATTTTATATCTTTTTAAAAAATATTCAATTAAATCCATAATATAAATTTATATTATTTATATTATTGTAAAACTAATTATTTAAAGTATAATTTCTTCTCCTTCAATTTCGAGGCGAATGTTGCGACCAATCTCAATGTGTCTATCTGCATCTACAAGAGCATCGTATCCAGCAGTTGTTGCTTGATCTTGAAGATTAAAAGATTTTACCATAGCGGAATGTGATGTACAGTAATATTCTACTCCTCCATTATAGTTTTCTGTTGTGAACATAAGCAATTTATCTCCTGTGTTAGTAAGAGGACCTCCTTGTGTCTTAAATAATCCTGCGGTTACATTTCCAGATGATCTAACCTGGAAAGGATGGGTAGTATTTGTAGTAATTTTTTCAAATACATATGTTGCTCTTTTGTATATACCGGTTCCTGAAAGACTTGTTAAATCAACTTCTTGTGTTTTGGCTGCATCATTATAGAATTTATAATATGGATCTGTAAATGCACCTTGAGGATTTACATCAACATAGTATTTTCTAAATGGTGGAGGGTTAGCAATAGTAGTGGCTGTAATTGCAACTGTTTGTGCATCATTGGTAAATGAAACAACGTATTTCTTTTGGTCTCCGTTAGATGCATCACCATAGTAAAGTTCCAATGTACCAATAAGTTTTCCGGCACCAGTGTGTTTCAATTGCATAATCTTGTAATCTGTACTTGCGGTAAATGTCTCTCCTGTTTTAAACCATGTAACTCTGTGTAATTTATCAAATCCTGTTTGAACATCTGCCAATAAAACAGTTGATACATTAGCACCATTACATAAATGATTATCAGTGAGGAGTGTTGTACCTGTTCCAGATAATAATGCTTCAGTATTGGCTGGGGATGTATCAATATTTTGTAATGGATTATTGTAATCACCGCTGTAAGTGAATGCGGTGCATGCAAATACTGTGCTGCTTCCTACATTTTTATTATTCTTAATTTCACCGTTAGCATCAGGAACCAAAAAGACCTCATATTTGTCAGTTCCATCATAGACAACCTTAAGATTGTCTTGAGTTGCGGTTATTGAAGTTACTGGAGGATCAGGAAAATTAAATGTTTTATTATTTGAAGTCCATTTTAATTGATAACCCTGATTGGGATTTAATGTAGTTAAACCACCAAACCATGAATTATAATCTTTATAATAAATTGTAAATGTTTCTGATCCACTATCATCTACGGTTTTTAATGTTAAATCACCAGTAAAATCAGAAGGAACCATCCCCAAAAATAAGGTAGCAAAAGATACTGCTATATCATTACTTGTACTACTGGGTGTAAATCCCAACCAATTCCAACCTCTGTAAATATTTCGTGAATAACTTGAAGGTAATATAGATGTACCAGTGAAATCAAAAGCATTAGATTTATTTGCCCCAGTCCATTTTAATTGATAAAATTGTTTAGGAGTTACAATGGTTAAACCACCAAACCATGAATTATAATCTTTATAATAAATTGTAAACGTTTCTGATCCACTATCATCTACTGTTTTTAATGTTAAATCTGTACTAAAGTAACTTGACGAAGTTAATCCTGTAAATATATTATTAAAATATGTATCAACTGACTGCGCCCCGGATTTTAATTTATTAAATGATATCCAATTCCATCCATTGTAAGCAATACCAGATCTAGGAGCACGTTTTTTAATAATATTTATATTAGAATCATTAA
>JACKZZ010017873.1_pt1 | contig 14442 bp, 10 predicted proteins | sample 8027871 | NCBI WGS metagenome assembly JACKZZ01 (sample SAMN15724774, study PRJNA655200) | protist metagenome | isolation source: fluorescence activated cell sorting (FACS) single amplified genomes of... | place: USA: West Boothbay Harbor, Gulf of Maine | collected 2000-07-19
TCTTGATTTTATTCAAAAATGAATTTGGAATGAATTGAACATATTTATTTATTTTTTTATTAAACAATTAGCTGTTCTCCAAAACCTCTCTCTCTCTCTCTTCCTTTTTTGGAGGCAGGAGACCATTTACGCCTTTTTTAAATCATCAATCATCATAATCTATTCCATTTATCAGAAAATAAATTATAGAATGAGTGATGCAAGAGACATTTGGTCACTTGCGGAAACAGGTGAGGGTATGGTAGATGGAAAAGGGTTGAATCCAATGGAAGTAGAGGATGCAAGCACAATTCTAGTTGTAGGTGATGCACAATGTGGCAAATCAACCTTAATTCAATCATTTTTAAAGCCTAATAGTAGTAAAACACCTAAACCTACCTTTGCTCTTGAATATAATTTTGCAAGAAGAAAAAATGCTGGTGATAAAGGTGGTAAAACATTATCAAATATTTGGGAGCTTGGTGGTGATATATATGAACCAAAATTACTTGAAATAGCATTAACAACAGAAAATTTATTATCATCATCTGTTATAATAGTATTAGATTTATCAAAACCACAAGATTGTTTTGAATCAGTAAAATCATGGATATCATGTATCAGAGGACATATTACATCTAAAATAAATTTATTAAAGAATGGTAATAATAATCAACAAAATGATGTAAAAAAATTAAGAGAAAATGCAATTAAACAATATACAACAACAATGAAAATATCAGCAGCCGCTACTTCTTCTTCTTCTGAAGGTAACAAAAATGAAGCATTAGAAAAAGAAAAAGAAAAAGAAGAAATAATTGCACATCCTGATCAAAAATTAGTAAAGGCAACAGAAATACCAATATGCATCATGGCAACAAAATATGATTTATTTAGAAATAAATTTAATAGCTCTGATAGAAGAACATTAATGCAAATTTTACGCTTTGCTGCACATTATCACGGTGCATCATTTTTAGTTACATCATGCGTTGATAGCAGGTAAGTAACTATAACTATAACTATAACTTTAACGGTAGTACTAGTACTAGACTGTGTATCTGTATCTGTGTCTGTTTTGTTGTTGTGTTGTTGTGTTGTGTTGTGTTGACTTGTCTTGTTTAGTGATATCTTGTCTTCCGTTTTTCTTCGCTTCCTTTCCATTGATACTAATTACTAACCTTACTTATTTCTTATTTCATATTTTATTTCTTTCATCTTCAATGATATCTCTTCCTGTACTACACTACACTACACTTTATTTTATTTTATTTTATTTTATTTTATTGTACTTAAGCGGAAAAGATTCTTTTCGTTCTTATATGAATAATTTAGCATTTGATATACCATTAAAGTCATTTTGTGATGTGGGGATAGAACGACCTTGTTATGTAACTGTTGGTAAAGATAATTTTACCAATATACTTTTAGGTAAAGGTACAGGTAAAAGTGAAGGTGAAAATGGTAAATCTGTTTTTGCATCAAATGAAAGTGATATTAATACATATATTGACCAAAGTCAAAGTCGTGGTGGTATTAATAAAGAAACTTGGGGAAAATTTGAGACAGTATTATTAAAAACTTTTGGTGAAAAAGATTTACGGGCTGGAAAAGGTCAAGTTGTAACTAGTAGTAGTAGTAGTGGTGGTAGCAATGATGACATAGATGAACCATCAAGTAATCCAACAATAGAGCATCCAGAAAGTGATATCGATGAAGCAAGAAGTGCAAGAGATAGAGCCTTGGAGCAATATATTCAAGATGCTGCAAGAAGAGAAAAGATGTCAGCAAGATCTTCTCTAGTTATGGATGAAAATACTAAGAATAGTAGCATTGCTGGTGTTAGTGGTAGTGATATAGCTTCGGAAAACGATGATAGACGTCGATCACGAAAGTAATACAATACAACGCAATACAATTAGTAATATTAGTAGTTATAGTCATCATCGTTGAGTAAGTGAATCATAGCATAGATACATATTGTAAATTAAATGAAACTCAAATTATTCAAATTTAAACATTTCATAATTAACCAACTGCAACAGAATAGAAAACCTGAAAACCTGAAAAATTGTGTTCTCCACCCCACTCCCCTACATACATATAATAGTGCAATGGCTAGGCTAGTTTCAATGGTACGGTACGAGATACGGCAGGTACCAAATAAGCATAAACATCTACAACAATGACAATACCAATAACAATAGCAATAATAAAATAACAATATTGGTTACTTATTTATCCTCGGCGAGAACGTCCACGGTTCTTTTTCTTCCCTGATGTGGTTAATGTAGTTGCAGCCTCAGCAGCCTGAGCAGCCTGAGCAGCCTCAGCAGCCTTATTAGCCTCAGCAGCCTGAGCAGCCTCAGCAGCCTTATTAGCCTTTTCTTCTTTCTCTTCCTCTAATTTTTCACATAAAAAAACTAGCTTTCTGTTACCATATCCATACTCCCATTTGTATTTATTGTAAATATTAATCAATTCTTTTTTATACAATGAATGAATTCTTTTCACTTTTACTTCAATATCAATTTCATCAGCATCATCAGCATCAGCAGCATCAGCAGCATAAGAATCAGAATTAGAATCAGATTCAGAATCAGATTCAGAATTAGAATCAGAATATTTATTTACATTAATTGGTTTACCAATGCACATATGAAAAGGGACCCTGAATGGGATAAATGTAAAAAATCTTCCTATGAATATTGTTGTTGACATTCTAAAAGTTTTTTGTAAATATTTTGTCAAACAATCTGGTAAAACATTAACTGCATTAACAGCTTCTAGTTCGCCAAATGTGAATATGGGTACTATAGGCGTATTGTATTTAATAGCTAATCTTATGAAACCAGTTCTTGTTCTTATAACTACATCTGGCCCTGGTACAGAGTTGTTATGAATTATATCATATGGTTTTCCATTGGGTGCAAGAAATAGTTCCCTTTCTTTGTCAATATATCTACATCCATTGTCATCACGAATGATACCATCATCATCAATAGTGAGACCATCATTAGCTAATTCTTCCAGAATACTGCTATTACTATCACCGTTACTATTACTATTACTATTACTAACGTTATCACTATCACTATCACTAGTGCTGGTCGGTATATTCGCTTCATCTAACCCTCCAGGATATAAAACAAGCGATGCACCTTCACTTAATATTTTTTCACATGTTTTTTTAGATGCATCAACAGCACCAAACCATAATGTCATTTCTCTTACTATTGGTATCCAAAATAATGCTGATGCTGCAATCATTCTCCATGGTTTTGTAAAAATTTGATTTAATATCTCACATCGCCAAAATGTTCTTTGAAAGATAACTGTACCATGTGGGTGACATGCAATACAATATTGAATATCCTTTTTAATTTTTTCTTTACCATGTACTTCAAATTTATTAAAATAACTTCTAGCTGTATTACCATAATCCATAAAAGACCACATTGCTTCATTACCTTTCCATCCAGGATATTGTTTATGAGCATTATTAAAATAAAATGGCGAATAAATTAAACAACATATTAATACATTAACTGATCTTTCAATAAATAGATAATATCCAATAATTGGAATTAATGCTATACCAAGAACAATATGTAATGGAAATAATACACCTACACACCAAAATGCTTTCCATGATTCAGGTTCTGGTTCATTAGATATACCTAACTTTTTATTCTGTTTTTTTTGGTATGAAAGTTGTGAAATGCGTTGCCACTTCTTCTCCTCAGCCTGTCTTTTCTTACGATCAGGGCCCTTTTGATGTCCACAGCATTTGTTGCGAGCCATTCGGAATACTTGTTTGGTATGATTTCCCTACAAATATCTGTTGCACTTTCGAAAATTAAAAAATCAGAAGCTGTGTTAAACTCGAAGTCTTCTTTGTTTCATAGACCATAAAATCTTGGTTTTTCCGAAGTTTTGTTTTTCCTTAACTGGAAGATCTGGTTCAGAATATCAAATTACGCATAAGCTATTTTGTTTGAGGTAAGTTTGAGTATTTTAAATGCAACTAAACGTGCTTTTTTTGTATGAGAAGAAATAATGATGTATTTTGATTTTATTTACTCATGATCAAGCTCTTTTTATGTGATTCTCCCGTGATTGATCTTCTTTGTGTTACATCATATTCAATACTAACCAAGTGAATCTTTCAATTTCATTTCTTACTTGTTCTAATATAGGATATATAATGTCAGGTTTTGATATTAAGGAAAGTGTTCTTGGTTCATTAGACGAACAAAGGGAATTGTTCATCTGGAGATTTAAGGATATCTCACGTGAACAAGTAACAACAGAATATAAACATTTTAAAAAACATGATCTTAAAAATTGTGGTAATTTAGATGAGCATGAAGCACTTATGCTTTTAGAACATAGAGATATGGCACATACAGCAACAGAACTTCGTGTATTATTATCGGAAATTGACAAAGATAAGGATCGTCGTGTTAATTTTTTAGAATGGTGTTGTTTTTTTTTCAAAAAAGATTGGTTAGAATTAAATAATTTTGTTGATGAAGAATCACGTGCAAATGCTATTGCAGAAGCTATGGCTGCTGGTGAAAGAGCAAAATTAGCTGAAGCTGCTATTGCTGAAGCTAAAAGATTACAAGAGGAAAAAGCTAAAAAAAAGGCAGCAGAATTAGAAGAAGAAGCAAAATTAACTGGTGTTAAAGGTGCTGCAGCATTTTTTAAAAGAGCTGGTGAAAGTGCTACCGGTGAATCAACATTATCTAATAAAGAAAGAATCACACAAGAAGCGGCAAGAAGAAAAGCTTTACGCGAAGCAAAAGCAGCAGAAGAAAAAGCAAAATCAGAAGCTAATAAAGTAAAATCAGCTGAAGAAATTGCTGCTGAAGTTGCTGCAAAAGCTTTAGAAGTTAAAGCTGATGAAGAAAGATTAGAGGCTGAAAAAATTGCTAAAGAAAAGGCAGATCGTATTGCACGTAAAAAAGCACTTAATGAAAAGTTTAATAATCGTTCTGCTGAAAACTAAATTCTTGTAATGTATACTATAGTATAGTATACTAAAGAATGATTAAATTATATTCATAATTAGAACATAGGACAAGAGACAAGATAATATTTTATGTCATTGATCAAGTTCAGTTCAATTCAGTTCGTAACTGATTGATGGAGGTAGGAGGTGTGAGATGTGAGATAAAAGAAAGTGATAGTTGAAGACTTATAATCTATAAACTATAAACTAATCGGAAGAATATTTTTATAAACTTACAATTTAAATTACAGTTGTTCAACATAAATGAATGAATGAATGAATGAATGAATGAAAGTATCTTGTTTCTTACTTGACATAAAAAGACATTTTTAGTCTTAGCGTAGCGTAGCCTTAACCCTTAAACCATACCAACGTCTACCTCTTGCTCTTCAATGACAGGTTGTTCTTTCTTATTTTTATTATCATCACATAATTGGCATAATACATCAGATGGAAAAGGCCCATTCTTAGGATCGTTTTCAATATATGGTGTACCATTATTGTCAATAACAAAGCTCTGATCTTCATTACTATCACTTGATTTAACACATTTTTTAGCAACTAAATTTAAACTTATTTTTTTTCCACCCATCATTATATTACTGCTATCATCAAAAAGATTAAAATTTTCTTGACGTCTTATTTCACAAAATCCACGATGTTCATTATCATTTAATTCTAATTTACTATTACTATAAATTTCATCTTCATATAGATTAGTTAAAAAATGACGTAACATATCCTCATCAAAACCAACTTTGTGATAATCAAAGATATCAGTTTGTGCACCATATATCACTTTTGTATAAATCCATTTTTCATTTAAAGTAATATTTGGTGATAAATATAATTGAAACATTTGTTTTAAATCTGGTACTGCTATCATTATAATGCCATTTGGACGTAATACACGATACCATTCCTTTAGTGTTTGAACAACTTCAATACTTTGATGACCATTACCATGTTTTCCAGTATTTGGATTATTTGGATTTAAATTTAATGAACTATGTTCCAATATATGAGATGCATAAATAGCAGTAACACTATTATCTGGAAAACCATATAAATTATCCATATATCGTTGTATATCTATTTTTAATCCTGGATTTTGATCGTTGTTTACATGAATATTATGGTGAGGATTTAGTGTATCATATTTTTGACTATTTACATTATACCAACCTTCTTTAGCTTGAAAACCACCAATGTTCAACATGATTAATCTTCCATCGAAAATTTCATTTGGTAGTGGACCAAAATCTTCCTGGGTATTTGCATTTGCATTTGTAATAGAAGGGGCACTATCACTAGTATCAGCACCATTGAGCGACGCTACACTTACAGTTGATTGTACTTTCTTAGTTGGTTTAGGAACGTCAGGATAAGTAAAAACACTCTTGTTTTCTTCCATTAAAAAGGCTTGATCGCCTCTACGTTTCCTTCCTAAGCTTGGAACAAAGCCAACACTACCTTCCATGTATACTTGATCAACTTCTAACAATAGATTATTCGTGTTCTCTTTACTAAAACTCTTAGAATCACCTTTTTCACCTTTTTCAGATTGAAATTCAGATTCGATGGAAGAACCAGAAATAATTTGAAATGCTCTTCCAGATTTTTTACTTTTAAAAGATGCAAGTTCCCATATTGCTTGCATATTTCTATCAAAATTCGATGCATAAAGTTTTGTATTAAAGACTCCACCTTGTTGATCAATAAAAGTAGTAGTAGTATTAGTAGTAGTATTAGTAGTAGTATTAGTAGCAGTAGTACTTTTAGTGATTTTGATTGGTTTTGATACTGTTCTTTTTGTTCTAATGTCTTTCCTCCACACACTTAATCTTGTGCTATCTGGATAAGGATATGGCAATTCTCTCAACTTCCCTTTTTCCTTTTTCTTTTCCTTTTCCTTCTCTTTTGTCACTGTTTCTTTTTCTTCGCCACCTAAAAGATTTGCTAAAAATCCACGTTTTGCCTCTAGTTCTAGTTCTAGTTCTGGTTCTGGCATAGTAGTAATAGAATTCAAAGCTTCAGCAGTACCAATTTCAATTTCATTATCTTTATATGTATTACTCTTATAAGGTAAAGGTCCAGATCTACTACTAATACCATGTTTAGTTAAAGCAAGTCTATACATATTATTCTCATAATCTTTATTACTATAGCATAGGCCTAATTCACTGCCTAAATATGTAAGTATTGATTGTCCTGCACGTTGTGGCATAGTTATACCTGTTGAATAAGATAATGTAGGTATACCAGCCCATATACCATCTAATCCTGTAGTATGACCATTTTTCACGCTAGTATCTAATACAATATCTATGCTAGATTTTGATAATAAATGATCTACCCATGCACTTTGTTCTGATATTGTAAATCTACTATTTTTAATACCATAATATTTTAAATTTTTTCTTAAATATTTCATTGCTTGTATTGTTCCTTTATGATTCATATGAATGAGAATAGCTCTTGGAAATCTTTGTAAAATATTTGACCATATTATAAATTGTGTTGGATTGTATTTTTGTACATTGCTAAATGTTGCCATTAAGAAATTTGGGTAAATCGTATTATTATTGTCATCTGCATTACTCGTACTTGTACTCATAGTTGTAGTTGTAGTTGTAGTTACTGTTGTAGTTGCATTTGCAGTTGTGTTAGCAGTATTTATTTCATGTTTTTCTTCGCTAATATCATCACCAATATAAATACCATTAGCATATTGATATTGATATGTAGAATTTGCACTTAATATGATATCAGTATTCAATGCACTTCTCAATCCTCTATCCAATGAAGGAATAAAGCTATCATTACTATTTGATATATAATCAATAAGATCACCTTGTAATTGTGCATAATCATTAGTTATATAGCAATTTGGAAGCAATGATATAGATTCTGTAAAATGTGATGAATGTTCTATTGGTAATGCTATTGGATCACCAATATAATAATCAATAAATTTACTACCAGTTGTTGTGGGTAAACCTAAAAATGACAATTGTATTGGTGCCGGTTTATGTGCCATCATTCTTAAACCACTAAATTGTGTATGACCGTTTAAATCGATTAATATCTCTATATCATATGCAGCAACATATGATGCTGTTTGTTTTGCGTCATATATTTGTTGATCAATCAATACAAAATGTTCTATACTGTGGGAAATATTTTGACCCCACCATGACATTGATTTTTTTAATGAAAAAGCATATAATTCAATTTTTGTTTTATTTATATATTGAATCAAACCTCTGACTAATGTTGCTACTGGATGAATGCCAAAATCTGCCGATACTATACCTACTTTAATTCTACGATTATTATTATTATTATTATTATTATTATTATTATTATTATTATTATTATTATTATTATTATTATTATTTGTTAGTGTTGGTGGAACAGTTAACAAATCATCTTCATCTTCATCTTCATTATCATTATCATCATTATCACTATCATTATCATTTTCAGTACTAGTACTGTTACTACTAAATGGTTCATGCCAAAATTTCGCTATATAATTTTTATCGACAACGTATGTACTATTGGCAGCATTTGGTGTACGACTAAAACCTAATTTTTGCATTTTACCTGGTAACAATGTAAAATCATAAGCTGATGAGGAATCTATATGTTTACATTCTGGGATATTATAATCTAATATTACAATTTCTTTAAAAGTAGCAGTAGCAGTAGTAGCAGTAGCAACATCATTATCATCTCCTGTTGATGTATTCATAGTATTCATAGCAGCATTATTTTGTGCAGTATTATAACATTTTCTTACTTTATATTCTATTTCAGTGACATACATTTCAAAATCTTGCCAACTATTTACCCATCCTTTAGCTCGAACTAAATGTGGTAAAGCAAAACTATCACCTAATATATGCGCTTTTCTATACGCTTCAATAGCATCATTTGTACGAAATAGTTGTTGTCTCACTTCACCTAAATTTATCCATGCTCTTGTATCATTTGGTGTAAGCTTTAAACATTTATTAAATGCATCTTCTGCTCTTGGTAATTGTTGAAGATTATATAATGCTACACCTTGAAATGCATATAAATTAGGAGAAATTCCATCACCTAAATCTAAACTACTGTATTGGCGTTCAACTATATCCAAATACTTGACAAATTCGGATAAATCACCACCTTCATAAAGCATTGTAGCTCTTTTTCGGATTCCAGCTTCCTTTTCTCCACAATGAACATTATATACATTTATAATTGCAACCAACAGTAACAAAAACTTCCTCATTTTTACTATTATGATTGTGTTTTGCAAATTTAAAAATAGATGAAGGAGATTTGTAGTTGTGTAGTTGTCCAAAGTCCCACAAATTTCCCATTTCTTGATTTTATAAATCATTACCCAAAACCAATTATTTTGCACAATTCTCTCAAGATTAGTATAACTGTTGCTATTTGTGTTTTTTTAGATCTATCATTTATTATTAGTGTTTAAACTTGTGCCTTCCTTGAGGTTACTTCAACTGTTTAACTAGTCAGTTTGCATCCATTACAGCTACAGAAAGATGGTATTATCACAAGAAGAGATTGATGGGTGTCGCGAAGCCTTTAATGCTTTCGATAAGGACCGTAGTCATACTATTGATGTCTGGGAATTAAGACAAGTATTAGAAGCAATGGGACAAAAACCAACAGAGGAAGAATTATTTCAAATGATTAGTACTGTGGATGAAGACATGAGTGGTGCAATAAATTTTGCTGAATTCCTAAGTGTTATAGAAGCACAGAAAGAGCGTGCACAAAATTTTGATGATGAAAGTGATATGATTGATGCATTTGTAGCATGTGGTGGTGCACAAGATAAATCTGGTTGTGTTCAAAGAGATACATTAGTTAAAATTGTTAAATTAGATTTTGGTTTAACTATTGATATTGAAGATTTAATAAATGCCATTGATTCAGATGGTTCAGGTGAGATAGAATTTGATGAATTTAGAACCCTATTAAGTTAAAATAATAGGTTGGATTTTAGTATTAGTGCTAGTGTAGGTAAGAAATTTTAAATAGGAGTAAAATAGGATATAGAAAGGAAAATGAATGGATGAATGAAATCAAAGTGAATCAATCAAATCAGTGAAAAGTGTCTTTCAGTCACTTTCACTCATTCAAAAATTATACATGATACATTAAATAACACTGTACACTGTACACTGCACTGCACACTGTACACTATATTATGTGATATGATATGATATGCCAAAATCAGAAAGAGTAGAAAAATCAAATTACTATGTTTTGATTTGATTTGATTTGTAAATAATAACTCAACTAGCCTAGCCTAGCCACTAAGCTTCAGCATTCAACCTTACTCTTTACCTTACCTTACCTTACGTCATGTGAAAATGATATGAGAGATGGGATAAAAAGACTTTAAGCAAATTACAATATGATATATGAAGTGAGTGAGTGAATGAGTGAGTGAGTGAGAGAGTAAGCGTGTAAAAATAATAATTGTGTGTGGTAGTAAGATACAAATAAAAAAAACTTAACTTAATCTAAAACTGATACGAAAACTTATGCTGATACTTATACTTATATCAAATTTATATTACATTACTTCTCTCCAAAGTCTCAATCATTTTTTTGGCTTTTTTTGTTTTGTTTTGTTTTGTCATGTGCATTATATTATATAGTTTTTTTGCAGTATGTATACATATAGAATGGTAAAATAAAATCGATCATTGTCATGGTCATAGTATTCAAATTAGTCACCTAGTAACCACTATCTCCACCAGTGATGGCTTGAATATGAGGAGGACGTTGATCCATATCCATTTCAAAGTCATTAGGAGGCATATAATCAACAGAACCAGCTAAACCATTTAAATTATTACCACTTGGTCTACCTGGACTATCATGATTACCATTACCACGACTTTGTCCTTTACCATCAGTACCAGTATTACCCATTGCACCACTTTGTCCAGCTTTTGTTAATAAATATGCACCATTACTATGTAAAGTTTTTTTAATTTCATCATATAATCTTTGACTTTCTAATGATTGTTTACTCTCTAATACAGCTTGAACATTACGATTTCTTTGTAATAAACGTTTCGAATCTAAATTTCTTTGTTTTATATGTTCCTTTCGTCTACATTCAATTCTTTTAAGTAATGCTTGTAATTCAGCTTGTTGTTGTTGTCTATATTTTGCTTCACGTCTTGCAAATACAACAGCTTGTGCTGATTCCATATCTTGACGTTCTTTATTTTCTGCTTTATCACTAAATTTTTTCATTCTTTGTGCTTCTGCATAATTTTTATTTCTTGCATTAACATGTTGTTTTCTTCTCATTTCTAATAATTCATGTGACCATCTTGGTGGTTTAGCAGCTAATTCAGCTCTTAATGCTTTTTGAAATTCTAGTAATACCATGGCATGTCTTTCAGTCATTTGCTGTATATACATCTGTGCCATGGTATCATATTCTTCCATATATTTATCCCATGATGAATTAAAATCACTAAATTGCATATTATGTGCTAATTGTACATCTTGTCTTTCACTTATTTGTCTTGCTTTTACAGCTTTTTGTTGTCTTTTTTCTTCTTGTTTTCTTAAAACAGATAATTGTTTATGTGCACGTCCAGCTTCTAAATAATTACCCTCTTCTTCACATTTTACTCTATATTCTTCTAAAATTCTTAAAAATTCTAATACTTTAGGATCTGGACCTTCAAATGGCATATCTGCTGGTGCTTCAGAATCTTCTATTATTATAACAAAACGTTCAAAATTAAGCATACCTTCTGTATCATCATCTTCAATTGTTTTTGCAGCTCTTTCCGTTATAGTTATTACTTCATCTTCTGTTTTTCCTAATTTACCTAATAAAGCTGGTAATTGATTAATATGAATTTTACCTGCACCATCACTATCACTGCTATCAAACAATGATCGAAGCACTTTTAGCTCATCATTACTAAATCTGTTTGACATACTACTTTAGAGTTCACCAATACTTTTATATATATACTCTTACTTTTTTTTTACACCAAACCAATATGTTAGATGCAAAGTAAAGTAAAATCACACAAGATAAACCTTAACTGATGTCAAAAGGGAATTGGTAAAACGGAAAACGAAAAAATAATATTTGGGTTTTCATCTCTGCAGAAGTCTTTTTGCAGAAAGGAAAATCTCTCTTTTTTTGAAACATTTTAGGTACGTGAATGTGCTGATTGCATCAAATTGTAGTGGTATTATCAAAATTATTAAATAAAATTGATTATTACATTATTGAGAGTTCATCATAACTAATTGTTTTTTATTTCTTCTATAAATCATCATCCGATTACTTTTGACTCTTATTTAATTATAATTATAGTTTACAATACAATATACATTATATAGTAATAGAAAATGAGTGGTGCAAGTAAAGCACTTTTTATATCCATGGGTGATTTACGGAAAACAAGATTAGCAAAAGTACGTAAATTTGCTAGATGTTTTCAAGAGGTTGATACATATCTTGCTCAAATGGATAGTGTCACTGGTGATGAGAATAAGAAAGCTAAAGCAGAGAATTTGCAAGCTTTAGTTACAGGTATGTCTACTAATGCAAAAAATCCAAAATTTATGTTAGATGCTGCAAGAGATGCAAAAACACGATATCAATTGTCACGTTTTGTTATTAGGAAAGAAAAGTAGTAGTACACGTTATAATAAAAGGAGAAGAAAAAGTAGGAAGTGGAAGGTGAATATGAAATTAATTCAAGTTATAATTTATTTTTGATTTGTAGTAAGAATGTAAAAAAAGAAATGATCCATTCAGGGTGTCTTTTTGTTATCGTTTCGTTCCTTAATTTATTAAAATAATGGATTTATCATCATAGGTATTCCATGAAACGTCAACCCCTTATTCTATAAACTGTTCAATGAAACAGAATCTTCCAAAAAATTAGGGATGATTAGGATGAATCTGTCACTTTCTCTGACTTTGGTTCTTGCTGTCTTGGACTGCCAAAAAAAAACGAACAGAAGGTTCCTCAATCGAAGCTGATCCTTCTTTTCTATCATAAAGTATTTGATTTCCAAGAATAAACTAAGTAAAAATGTCCTTAAAGTCTGAACGTGTTCTTCTCCCTGAGAATTGTATTCCAACTCATTATGATTTGTGTTTAACTCCTGATATGTCTGCTTTAACATTTAGTTGTGATATGACAATTAATGTTAATGTTACAAGTGTATTGAAAGAAATTACAATGCATAGTAAAGAGATTGTAATTCAATCCGCATCTATTGATGGTTTAAACACATGTGATATTAATTATGATGAGAAAATGACAACAGTAAGATTATCATTTCCAAATGATGTATCTATAGGTAATAATAAACAATTAAAAATAAGTTATACAGGTATATTAAATGGTGATATGGCTGGATTTTATAAATCATCATATTGTAATGCAAATGGTGATAAAATGATTATGGCATCAACGCAATTTGAAGCATTAGATGCAAGACGTGCATTTCCGTGTTGGGATGAACCTGCTGTTAAAGCTACATTTAAAGTATCTTTAATAATTGAAAATCATTTACAAGCATTATCAAATATGCCTGAAATAGGCATTCAACATTTACCCAATGGTAGTAAAAAAATTGATTTTGATATATCACCTATAATGTCAACGTATTTATTGGCATGGGCCATAGGTGAATTTGATATGGTCCAATGTTATACAAATGAAGGTGTATCTATTAGAATTTTTTGTCCACCTGGACGTGCACCACAAGGTTATTTTGCATTAGATGCTGGTAAAAGAGCATTAGAATTTTATAATGATTTTTTTGGCATTAAATATCCATTACCTAAATTAGATATGTTATGTGTAACAGAATTTGCAGCAGGTGCTATGGAAAATTGGGGTTTAGTCACATATCGTGAAGTTGATTTAATGATTGATGCAGAAAAGGCTAGTTCACAACAAAAACAACGTGTTGCTATTGTTGTTGCACATGAATTAGCGCATCAATGGTTTGGTAATTTAGTAACAATGGAATGGTGGGATGGTATCTGGTTAAATGAGGGTTTTGCAGCATTTATGGAACATTTTTGTGTTGATTCATTATATCCTGAATATAAAATATGGGAACAATATACAACAGATGCATATGGTCATGCACAAAAATTAGATGCCTTACGTACATCACATCCAGTTGTTGTACCAATTAAACATGCTGAAGAAGTTGAACAAGTCTTTGATGCTATATCATATTGTAAAGGTAGTTGTTGTGTTAGAACTGTGAAAAATGTTATTGGTTTAGATGCATTTCGTAAAGGGTAAGTGTAATGTACATGATTTTTGTTTTTTTTCGTCGATGATAAGTGAATGCAACCTTTCATTATGCAATTTCGTTGCATATGGGGCTTTGTATACTTCTCAAAT
>JACKZZ010005534.1_pt1 | contig 14440 bp, 9 predicted proteins | sample 8027871 | NCBI WGS metagenome assembly JACKZZ01 (sample SAMN15724774, study PRJNA655200) | protist metagenome | isolation source: fluorescence activated cell sorting (FACS) single amplified genomes of... | place: USA: West Boothbay Harbor, Gulf of Maine | collected 2000-07-19
CACAAAGATCACACAATAAATGAATTTGCAAAGGATATTAACCACGCATAAAAAGGATAGAAAATGACTGCTATATAAATATCATTAGATTGCTTTCATTCAAACCAAAATTCAGTCGATGTATCTAAAACCTTTTTAACAGCGTCACGATCACTGAGAGATAATCTTTCCCGTCTCAAGTTACTTCCTCTTGAATGCTTCTCTACATCAATCCGATCCCATAAAACTAACGGAGCCCACTTGGTTAGTTTAGTTATCGTTCCACGATCTCCCTTAATGTAATTTTCATTCATAGTTTTTTCTTTTTCTTCATCCGTTCTATCCGGATCATTTATTAATGCATGAGCCGAGGAACTATTGGCCACTGCAGTAACACGCAACCCTACGAAAGCTTGATTACCGTCATCGAGAAAGCATTCCGGTAATTGCGTGTTGTCGCTTAAATCTCCACGTCTAACTTCGCACTCCTCCTCGTTGTCATCCCAGCAAACGACAGGATCTGCTATGTTTAATTTACTGATAACCCCGCGCCGTTTCAACACGCCATCACAATGGACAACTTCAAGACCGACAGCTGCTTTGGTACCGTCACTGAGAAATATACACTCGCGGTGTATTTCATTTTTGCGCGTTTCCTCTTCCTTCTGGCTGTGGTCCCATCGTACAACAACTGAGTCACTACCGGTATGGTTCACCCTGGTTATAATTCCACGTTGACCCTTTTTATAATGCCCAAAAGAGCAGTCGTTTTGAGCAACAACCCTGAGTCCAACTTTCTCTTCGTTATCGTCCCCAAGGAACACACTCGTTGGCCTTGGTTTGTCCAGTGCTTTAAGGCGAGCAAGCAGGTCAAAGTGTGGAGAATCTGCTGCTGGGAGAGAAGTATTGATAGCGGTGGATGCATTAGGAAAGGGAAATATCCCTAAACCTATATCCCCAGGCAGAGAGCCCGTAAATTGTGCACAACCCTTCACGTACAGAAAAACAAATTTTATCAGTGTAAGTATTGGGGGACAAAACTGTCATGTGTGGAATCATTATGGAAGACAAAAATGTATATATAAAAACTTACGGCAAGAGCTCGTGCAGTCGCTTCCATGCCCATATTCGTTGACGAATATGCAACAATACGGGTATGGAAGGGGGGAAGAAGGCGAAGGTCGTACGGGTTTTCAACACTCACTAAAACAATCGGCCGCTTCCAAAGAAAACGATTAAAAAAAGTTAAAAACTGATAGTTTTGCAAGCAGAATGGGCAACGACGTAGCTCAGATACCTTTCCATAAAATTGGTTGTAAAGAATCCACGCTAACTCGAGTTGAGGTGTATATATTTTGTGTGCAAGTTTATTCCATTCCGCACTGAAGTTATGGGTAAACAAAATGATACCATCGGATAAAGAGGCTTGGTCGAGAACTTCTTGCTGCTCAGCACATTTCAACGCTTCATTTTCATTTTTGGTCATCTTTTCTGATGGCGAATTTGATTTTGACAATGCAATCTGCTTCACGGATACATTATCAGCCGCCATTTTTCGGATTAACTTTGTTATTGCGAACGTGTCTTGCCCGCTGGGCAAAAGTGATTCAGGCGCAACAATCAATAGTTTGGTTGCCGAAGAAAGTCTGCCAGTTTTGGCTTCCATTCCAGGGGCAGGGAAAATAGGGAGGTTGCCGTTATCATCATTCACTAATGTCACACTATGCGATTCAATTTGATTAATAACGTCATCTTTTGGTTCATTAGCTTTTGGCAACAGCTGTTTGCCGTCTTCCTGTGTATCTCTACTTGTTTTGCGAAAAATATCTTGCATGAGAAGCCATAGCTTAAGACGAAGTACTCGCCCAACTGCTTCATCAACACGCTTAATCATTTCACTTTGAAGAGTATTTTCTTCCGTAATTTTCGCGACAAGAAAGCGTGTCAAGCTCTGGAGGGCATTTCCTGAGCGTAGTTCCCATGAGACATCATGCAACAAGTCGTTTCCGGCCAAAAGCGCATCTGCGAACAGCATACCTCTTGCCTCGTTCCACCAGCCCGACCCCGACCGAGAAACAGCTGCGCAGGCTCCGGCCATCGCAAGAGAATCCGTGATGGCCACTCCTTTGAAGTGCATACGCCCTCGCAACTGATTTGTCATTATTTCTTTACTTAGTGTAGCTGGGCACAGATTTGGCTGTTGGTTACCGGGCGGATGCTTCCCGGAAAAAGCGGGAACAACAATGTGGGCAGACATGACGAGGAGTTCAGAGCCTAAACTGTCCATGGCTGCTTGGAATGGTGCCAAGTCCGAACCTTCGAGTTTCTCGAGGGAATGATGAATGGTAGGCAAAGAGACATGAGAATCTTGGCTGGTTGACCCGTGGCCAGGAAAATGCTTTAGCGTAGGAATGATTCCAGAAGAGAGAAATCCGCGTGCCACAGCTTCTCCAAGATCTGCCACAGCCTTCGGATCTGATCCAAAAGATCGAAGGCCAATTATAGGATTTTCTGGAGTTGAATTCACATCTACGCAAGGGGCACAAACTGAATTAAAGCCTAAATCCCGGATCTCCTTACCATATCTTCTGCCATAGTTGAATGCAAGTGCACGTGAAAATATCCTTTTCGCCTTATCATTCTTGTAAGAATATGTAGCACCCAACGTCATGTTGTTGGGCCACTCACTCAAAATCCTTGGAAAGCTTTTCCTATGACCCCCTTCATCGTCGGTGTAAAGAAGGAGAGGCAGCTCACCAAAGGCCGCCGACGCTGACTTCCTCAAGAAGGCCATGTAATCATGTATTTCTTGGGCCGATGTTATATTCACATTGCGACCAATATACAACCCTCCAACGTGGCCGCATCGAAGAGAGGTTTCCATATCTTTTGAAGTATCACCAACTTCACCGCCAATTACTAATAGCTGTGCTATTTTCTCAGACGGCGTCATGGCGTCTCTCAGCTCTGAAGAGGCAATAGCCAATAGTTGATCGAAATTGAAACTTTTGGGATTTTGGCTTCGAACAGCGACAGCTTTAAGTTCTTCGATTATACGGGGCAATATGCTGCCAAATGCCTTGCTTGAAGAGACTGGTAATGGCTCAAACTCAAACGGCAACAGTTTCTTTTCGATATCTTTCATTGCCGCGGCCCCCGATATCAAATCCTGGACACAGGTTGCAAGTAAGTAAAACGGTTCTAAGCTTAGCGATACAAGTCGCCAATTTGCCATGTGGGAAAAATATCTAATTACCTTGACGCAAGTTGCATAAAGCTTATCCTCAATGTGGCAGTACCTCCGTGCACTATTTAGCCGTGAAACGAGTTGATTTATGCCGCGGATCCGTGTTTTGGCGGCAATCTCAGCGGCGTCTCGATGAGAAATATTGAATTTGTTCATGAGCTTTTCCGCTACAAATTCTATATCGACTTGAATAAGCCGCTGCTGTCGCCACGCTTGTCGCCGTCTGTAAAGTAGCACCATGAGGGAAACGGTGGCGGTGGCCGCACTGAAAGTGGTGGAGGCGTTGCTCCCCATTGCATTCAATTCGGATTAAAATGGTTTCTCAGAGTGCATTCTCATTCGATGCAGACACTCATGCATGCCTGTCACATTACAGTACACGGTCACACACGCGGTAGATTGTGTTTGATTGATGTAATTGCTTGATTGTTGAGAATACTGTACACAGGAAATTTCAACTTAGGGATAGAGATTGGATTTATCTAATTTTTATCCCTGTAGCAAGGGTCCAGTACGTAAGGATTATAGAGACAACGTTTTCGATTTTTGTTTTCTCGTTATTTTGTACTGGACCTTCTACATAGATTTTTTAAAAGCAAATGTTTGTCTGTGTGTTTGTCTGTCCTCGCATGTTTTGTCTCGCTGTTGGGGGGTTCGGAATGTTTTTTGGATAAATGGTCGCATCTCGATTAATTGTCTGTAATTTTTTTGACAAATCGGAGAGGAAAAAATCGGAGAGCTCTCCGATTCTCTCCGATTTTCTAGTACAGATGTCAAACGTTTGTATGACAAATCGGAGAGGGAAAAATCGGAGAGCTCTCCAACGTTAAATATAATATATTCTCAAATTTACTTCAATTGCGTGTTTCTGTTCAAAATATGACAATCCAGATCCATGACTCTCAAACAGGGACTCCTGTGAAGAGCTACTGAAAAGTTTTCGTTTTTGCGAATCCAAACCGGCAGCCTACTGTCTAAATACATATCCCGGTACGAGTACTAGTACGGAGTACCGGCCAGTGGGTGAGCTCATTGCCAAGGGTTCAGCGCCAGCACTTACTAGTTACTAGACTACGAGTACTCATACTTTACGGACGTACAGTACTTGTACTCGTACCGTACAAGTATATACCGTACCGGTACTGAGTACGGTAGACCTACTCGTACCGGTAGTAGAGTAGAGTAGTAGATGAACCGTACTCGAGTACTTTTATAAAGAAAAATTATTATAAGTTGTATTCCCACCTTCCACCCCACAATACAAGTACAGTACGTACGTACTACAGATTTATACTGTAAGAGAGTACTCAGTATAATATACTAATAAGTACGAGTACTCGAGTAGACAGATATACAGTGGTACAGTGGTACTGCAAGTCTGCAAGTACTCATCTGGGTAAGGTCTTACTGTACATGTACTCCGTAAGTGCCTTCCTGCGCTACCTGGCAGTACGAGTAAGGACTGGTAATAATAACTGTAGTCTACCTGTATACTCGTACTCGTACTCGTACTCGTACTCGTACTGTACAAGTACTGTACAGTACATGTACAGGTATGACATACTGTATGACTCGCAATAAGATATATTAGATTGATATATTACCTGCAATATGCAATAGCATTGGAAATTTATTACCGTTAAATTATTACCGTTATAATCACTTCAACGATCAACGACGACTACACTGTACTAGTCTAGTATGTATACTACGGTAGTTTGCAAAGTACAGCACTACTGTACTCGTACTCGTACCTGTAAAGATAAGATTTTTAAAATAAATGACGAGCTTGTTGTGTATAAAAGTTAGCACAGCCTGTCTAAGCAAGTATATTATCTGGTAGATGCAAACTTCAGCAAAGTTATTCTTAAATTAGCTCTTAAAGCTGTTTATTTCGAGAAGATGTTTTCGCCTTTTTTTTGTTTTTCGCCTCTTGCGTTTTTGCCTTACGTTTCTGTTCCTGTTTTTCCTTTGCCTTTATGACTTCGCTGTCGTTGTCGTCGAGACCGAAGAGATATTGTAGATCCTCTCGCGGCATTTTTCGGCTTTGTGCACTGCTGACATTGTTCATGGTAGTGATCGAGGGAGAAAAAGAGGAAGAGGAAGAACTATTGACCTCGGAAGAAATGTTAGCTCGAGGATTCCCTACCACATTAGCTGACAATGGTGGAATATCGACAGTATTGCTGGTGGATGCACTTGCACTTCCAGCGATATTTCTCCCACGTTTTTTCTTCCGAAGCCCCAAGATCCTCGACTCGATCGTGTCCTGTATATACATGCGGTATATGTTAACGGTCTTGCGTTGACCCAAGCGATGCACGCGTCCGATAGCTTGCGCTTCTAACCCCTCGTTCGTGATACTGTCCAGAAAGATGACGTGGTTGGCACAGGTGAGGTTGAGGCCGCAGGCGCCAGCACGGAGGTTCATGACAAAGACATTCAGGCCCGGCTTCTGTTGAAACAGCTTGATATTTTTCGCCCGGACATTCAGTGGCATGCTTCCTTTAATGCCTGCGCACTTGATTCCCTTTTCCTCGAGCAGCGCTTCCACTAATGCAATTGTGGTGGTAAATTGGGAGAAGACAATCACCTTTTCCTTCGATTTGGAGGGCTTCGTGGACCAGATGCGCTCCAGCAGCTTCAGGAATCTTTTCCCCTTCGACGTGATAACAATCGGCGCTTTCTTCCTTTCTTCTTTTTTGCTAGACTCCGAAGAACCAGAAGATTGGTTCATGTTCTCTTTCTCTTTCTCATTCTCTTTCATTTTCTCTTTCTCTTTCTCTTTCTCTGCCTCTGCCTCTGTCTCTTTTCGCTTTGGTGGATCCGGTCTCAGTCGCCGGACGTCGAGTGAACGGCGGCACAGCGGACATGCTTTTCGATCTTGTAGGTTCGGATCGTTTAACACCGCCGAAATGCACGCGAGGCAAAACCTATGTAGGCACGGCGTTACTACCGCGTTTTCTATGAGGTCTAAACAAATACTGCATTCTTCGGTTTCTTCCACACGCCCAACAAGATTTTTCCCGTCAGCAGTGGCGATGCTTTTGAGTGCTTCCTCCCCGAAACTGCACCAGCGGCGGATCGGGAGTATGGCGGCAAGCATCATAATCATCTCCTTCCTCAAGTCCACAGATGCTAAAAATATTTTCTGCGCCGATTTTTGTAACTCATTGTAACGCTGCCGCTCCGCCGCGTTCAGTTTCACAACAACGTCTTGAACGGTGCGTGAGGGTAACTCGATCAGTGGCTTACCGTTGCGTTTTTGGTGGACGCTGTGGCGTAGCACGCAGTGTTTCACGGCCGCGAGCAGTTGTAAGGAACCATCCGTGTAATGCATACCCGTTTTCGAGTAGACGGTCGTAGACATTCGATCTCTTTCCCGTTTCACTTGCAGGCCTACAAAATGAAATTGCTGCAGGATATCCGTATCCGCAGTGGGACAAGGCGTGCCGGTGACCGCCCAGCGCAGCCGTGCAGGTATGCGGACGATCGCGCGGGTCATGTTTGCACTTGCGGATTTCATGTAATGGCTTTCGTCACAAACGATACGGTTCCATACAAATTTCTCGATCGGCGGAATATAGTTCATCGTATCTCTATACTTGTCATCCGCAATGAGCTCGTCACGTGTAGTGAAGTCGTGGCTCATCAGCGCGTCGGTGACCTTGGCAATAATACCTTTCGTCCGAGTAAACTGGCACCATATGCAATTATTCATATTTTCGCCCAAAATATTTCGGCTATTTCTTCCTTTATAATACTCACAGCGCGAATTCTGACAGTAGATGGACACCGACTGGGCGACGAGGTTTGCCTTCTTCTTCAGCTTGCCAAACTCCGACCCAATCGTTTGATAGGTCGACACGACGATATCGTACTGGTCGAGGTACATGGCAGTTCTGGAACCGTGGTATTTGTAGCAGATAAATTCGTCCGGGTTGACGTACTTGGCCGCTTCGTCAATCCACTGTTGCAGCAAAGACACGGCGCAAATGACCAGGGTTTTCCCGCCGGTGTACTTCGTTCGGTTGCTTCGCCGGTATTCTGACTGCATAATCTCACCACTCGCGACCTTTTTTGCCCAGTTCTCAATAGGAGGATTGGATAAAATCAGTGCGAGCGTCTCAACTGTTTTTCCGAGTCCCATTTCTTCACAGAGTAGCGCCCCACGCGCATTCAATTGAAACGGATCGAGGACGGGGCGTAAACATGGGTCGCTTTCGTACATAGTTTGTGTTTGGTCGGAATAGTACACCATTGCAGATGCAGTACCAGCACTGGTACTATTCGATTCCGAGGGACACACAATAGAACTGACAAAGTGTCTATTAATACCGCGCACTTCTCTTTCTTCGATTATCATCCAGTGCAGCGCCTCTCTCTGATGCGGCATCAGTGTGCAGTTGATCAGGCGCGTTGGCTGTGGTGTCAGAGACGCCGGAGAAATGTCCTGCAAGCGGCGCTGGTCAGAGCATTCTTCGGCGAACTTGCAGATATCGCTGGGCCTGATGGAGCCCACATCTCTGTGCTGCAGGTTTGCTTTCACCATGGAATCTTTGATGATGTCGCCATTGATGCGGGGATTGAAACCCAACTCTTTGAGCAAATAGAGCGGGACTCCATATTTGAACGCCCTTCCGAACTGTATCTTCTTCATGTAAATATTTATGTCGGCCAAACACTTCTGTTTGGTAATATGCATCTTTTTGCTGCTGGTGCTGGTGCTGTAAGAGGCCCAAGAAGGCGTGTAGGATTGAGACGTGTGGAAATTGAGATCCCAAGAGGTCTTGAACGCATTGTACTCTTTTTGACGATAAACATCGTTTTTCTTTCTATATATATTGCGGTGGATGGTGGGCGGGTCATCTGTGTCCTTGAGATGCACAAACTTGTCCGAAAAAAAACGCAAGTCCCTTTTAATCTTGTGCAACCATGCGTCCCGATCGACAGCCGACATATTCGGTAGATTAGCATTTGACAGGCGTGTAATTTTCATGTTTTCTTCAAATTGGGTTAGCTTCATATATTTTCGTACAGGACATTTAGAATGATTGTCGCACAGCAGGGGACTGGTGGGGCCAGAAATAACAAGAGTGAAAATCGTTACAAGAGAAAAGTCAGTCCGTCAGCAAGCCAATCAGTACGAGTACGAATACAAGTCATCACAGAGAAACACCGGAAAACACATACCTGTCCAGACCAACAGGTTTCAGCGCTAATGGCTCACTCGACACATGGGGGTCATACCACGACTCACGGACGAACGCCAGCTTGACGACTCCGAGGAAGTGGGCCGATTTCCGCATCTCGGTGGGATTGGGTCTTCCTGAACATTTCATGCAGCTCGCACGTTGAGAACGTGTGTACCCTCGTAGTGAATACGTGTACCCCTCGAAAACTCCACATGATCTTCTTGAAGGAATCTCGGCCATTTCCGGGTGGTTTATCATGTATGTTTTGAGAATGCGGCGTCTAACCGAGAGGCTCAAACGCGAATTATCCCATGGATGCGTCCAATCCAGAGCCTCAGCAACAGCCCCAGTCATGCTCGAAGAAGCTAAGTGAGCAGAAGTGACAGTGGCACGGTTTTCCGACCCTGTCCTCGGTCCGCGAAAAAGGCCGGAAGTGTAAGAAGGGGAAGAAAGAATGAGAGACGGTTGCCCTTGCTTCTTTAGCCGCCGTTTTCGCACATCGCTTGGATTCTTGTCCGTTGCATGGCAGTGATCAGAGGCCCACGACAAGCAGTCCTTTGCCGGGATGTCGCAGATGTAGCAGTAACAGTTGGCGCAGTGCAGCTTGTGGTTGGTTCTGCTGTTGTTGAACGGATGCGTCACGCAGAGGTGCCGTGGGTGCGGCCAGTCGCTCAGAGAGTTCTCTCCGACGGTACCGATCATGGCAACGTCCACGTCCTCGTTGCCGTCAGCTCCATTCACATTCGAGGTGCCCATGACTGTATTTGGTCTGTGATACAATGCGACGAGGTGATGTGAGTACGAAAAGTGACTTTGATATGAAGATTTGAAAAATAAAAAAGAGTACATAAAATGCGCAACATTTCAATTTGCGGATGGAAGAACGAATGGACAATTTTGAAAGTAACTCTCAATAGAGGCAAATTCCACCGTATACATATACATATATACCTGTCTACAATGATTACATCGTCGTCGTCGTCGTCGTCATTGTCCTCGTTGTTTGCATTCGTTGTTAAGGGAAAGTCCGTCAAGTTAACCACGTTTTCGACTTTCATCTTGGCGGTAGTTGCTTTGCTCTTTTCTTTGCCTTTACCTTTACCTTTACCTCTGCCGCTGTCTTTTCTTCCCCCCGAGGCTCTAGAAAATGTTTCCAGGTCGTCGTCTGAGCTGTCTGCAAGGTCTAAGAACCCTCCAAATACTCCACCCGTGCTCGTTCTGGCAACGGAGGCGGCACCCCCCCCTCCCTGTAAATTCTTCTGCGAGTATTTTTGGGCTTTGAAGTATTCGTCGATGGCTCGGTTCACGTCGCCGCCGGTCTTCGCGAGCAGTCGCCGGGCCTCGCTGTCAGCTAGATCACGGACGATGTTCTGCATGATTCCGACGCTATGTACAGAGACAGAAACGAGTGGAATCGCCGAAGAGGACGAACCGGCATTGCTATTGAATTCCATTCGATTATTAAATCAATGGCCAATTCAACATAAATAAAATTAAACTTTGTCAATAATGTCAACTACCACAACACTCTGGAACTGGAAATGATATTTTCAACTCTTCGAATTAAAGCAGCCAACTCAGGAACAAATTCTTCAAGCCAAGCGAATACGTGCCGTGTACCCGGGGACCCTTCGTGATAGCGCAATTAAAATATGAAAATTCCGGTGCGTTAACATGGACGTATGTTGCATCATGGAATACAGGCAGCAGCGCATTCGAAGACATGCACGTGCGCGTGTGGGTCGCTTTCTTTGTGGGTCGCTTTCTTTGTGGCTGGCTGAGAATCCGAAATACGAAGTGGAGCAAGCTACTTTTCTGCTTGTTTGTACTCGTAGTACTGTATACTGTATACCGTACGCAGTACAATTGTAATAATAGGATACTGTACGCACACCGGTATAATATACGAGTACTGTACGAGTACTGGGTACTAGTACGTACGTACTGGTCCAGTATCTGTACTCTTACTACTTACTACTATACTACAGTACTCGTACCGATACGTACCGAGAAGACTGCCGGTCTGCCGGTACTCGAGTACGAAGTACTCGTACAAGACAACGACACGACGAGCTATCCGTAGCGACTGTACAGTACGTACGTACGTACGTATTACGTACTACGTCTGTACTGTATTTTCTTAGCTGCGAAGTACGGTACACGGTAATCCGTCTACTTTTCTTTGATTTTATAAAACAAGTGTGCCCGTTCGCAATAATGCTCACAATTTTGGAGTCAGTCAAATTTCAGTACAAATAGTCAAACAATTTTCCATGGTATTTTTATAGTAGTTTTTTTGGTATACTGAGTATTTTGTGTGTGTCATGATGAACCCAATAGATTTTGTACCGTGGAAATTTACGATCACTTAAATCAGTAAGTCCAGATCTTTATTTCTGGATAATTTTTCCCGTTCGCATTTTTAAGTTACAATACATTCTTTAATATTAATATTCTTCAAAATTATTTTACCTTTATATGTATTTTGACGTTTTTCTTACAATTTTGGTGTCCCAATAGCGCGACCAAACATGCAAGGACAGACACACACACACACAGACACACGCACAGAGCTCAAATAATAGTATAGATCTGCTTGTTTATACCTTTACTGTATTGTTGGCTGTACTGAGTACTATAGTACGTACTCAGTACTAGTACGAGTACCGGTACAAGTACTGCATAATGCCAGTAGTACATTGTAGTGCAGGTACTGCTGGTACGGCGTACCGTACTTGTACTGTACGTCCGTACACCTTAGTAGACAAAAAAGTAGACCGTCTTGTTGGGAGTTGTCCTTAAAATGTACTATAGACTACGACCCCGTACCGTACCAGGACAAGAGAAGAGTTACCGGAATGCTCATAGACTACTTTATACTTCCTGTGGAATGCAACGAACATACATACTGCATATATGTAAAATAATATTTACTGTACAAGCCACCGGTCTCGACTGGTTCTATCTACTTATACGCATGTCTCTATGCTTCCACTCCAATCGTACAACGCCATATCTCGCAAGGAAGGACTTTGCATACCTGTGGCATAATGTGAAGCAACTACTACTCGGATGCCTGCCAATTTGCTGGTGACTGCCTCTTTGTTGCTGTCTGCCCCAATCATGAAAATTCTTTTATGGCCGATGCCTGCAGCCAGCGGTGTACTAGGTATGACACCCGTCATACTCAGCAGCTTGCACGATGTCCATGTATCATCATTGAGCGTGCTCGGGCTTTCGCCATGAAGATAAAGACATTCGAGGGAAAAATTTCCTATTAGCTGGCCGTCCTTCAACTCTTCACGAAGGACAAGGCTCATGTTGGCGGAAGAATCCCATGCTAGTGGAGAAGCAAATTTCCACACAGGTTCCATGACTCCTGTCAAGACATTCATATTTGAGACAGGACCTATTGCCGGCTGCACAGGCGCTGGTTTGGAGAAAAGGCATCGGATAGCTTCACCAAATGTTGCATAGCTCTTAATATCGAGGGATGGGATAGCCCCCGTCTGGTCAGGGGCAATATTTAATATCAAATTGCTCGCCCGGCCAACACTGGTGAGGTAGTTATGTACAAGAGCCTTGGTGGATTTTATATGGTCCTTATCGTCGTGCTGCCAAAACCAATAATGTTCGCTCAGGACGGTGTCGCTTACTGGTGGATTGAACACGGTCCCGGTCGCATTCCCATGCAGGGACCACCCCGTCGTGTCGTCGGTAACAGGGCCCCACGATGGTAGGGATTGCACGCCCTCTTCATTGCCCATCCATCGTACTGGGCCTCCGGGGGTCGTAAAGCACCCATGACAAATTGTGCGCGTGCCTTCTGTCTTAATGCCGACTTCCTCAGCAATCCCCACGCTGTAAACCGGATCGATCCCACCATCAAACCACAATTCAAAGGCGCCATCTTCCCCAAAGAGGCCAAGCAGTTCCCCAATCTGCCCCTTTGCGATATCAAGGTACTGCTGTTGGCTATAGGAGCGCGGTCCAAGCGGAGGGTGGCCGACCTTAAAGCCATCCACCCCGAGAAACCAATTGAAATGCACACTGTAAAATACCCCCAATTTCAACCCGTACTTTTTGCATGAGACCAACAAGTCGCTCACGATGTCTTGCCCGCCTCCGCGGTATTTGGAATTGGCGATCGAAAAATTATGATACTTTGTGTTCCACAACGTCCAGCCCGTCATGTGGTCCGCCACCAAGACAATGTACTTCGCTCCGAAGCTCGCAGAAACATTTGCCCACTCATCTGTACTTAGTCGCATCGGGTTCCAGCGCGCCGCGGCTTCGGGCGTCGGAACATAGCCGGCCGATGCCACCTGACAGGGCTGCTTTGAAACCGCAATCCCTTCCGAGTTGTTTGCGTGGGAGCAGAGCGTTTGGAGGTTCCACGTGATCATGGAAGACACTTCCAAATCCAACCAATCCAATTGCGCCGCCGTGGGAACAGCGACCGGTGATATCGCTAAGGCGGTCGGTGCCGCAGTGACGCGTTGGGCGAGATTCTGCGTAGCACTCGACAATAGAACAGATAACGCACACCAGACAGCGACTGCAATCCACACGCCATCGTGGAGACGCAAAGCCATGTTTCTTGCTTTGCTTTGCTCCGCTTCGTTTCGTTTCAGTCAGATTGGTGTTGGGTGTTATTGGGCCGGTGCTGGCGTATGCATGCTGTCACTGCTGCTGTCAACAGTAGACTATGTCGTATCATATATTACACAGCAATACCGTATTATACACAGTATAAACCTGAGGAGATGCGCGCCGGTGGCGGCCGGTTGCCTTTGGCCGCTACGTAACCGTACATTTTTTAAATTTTATTCTATTTTTTTTCATGTCAGGTCGAACGTAGTCTTTTTGTTGAGAAAAAAATATAAAATGTACTAAATTTACCATTTACTCACCTAGTGCGCTAGTATATTCGGTATGATTCGGTCTGGTGATTCGGTCTGGTGATTCGGTCCAGTTTTTTATTTCTTTCGGTCTAGTTTGTAAAGGGCCTATATTACGGCCGTACGGACTGTGCATGTATACGGTGGACGTACGGACGTACGGACGTATGTATAATTGCAATACACTGTGTCTTCTTCTTGAAATCGCCTTGAGCATCATGAACACGAGCAGTGCCATTCGCACAGGCGGCACCGGTAGAGAGACCTTCCTAGGTTGGGTCCGCCGCGTGTTACTCCCTAACTGCCCTTCTACCCTCTACAGGTTCGTGCGCCGCAGCCCCGGCGCTGTCGGAGGAGGGAACCATTCAAATTTCAATTACAACAACAAGCGCCGACAAAAATCCAAATCGTACAAGAACAATGATAACAATAACAGCAGCAGCAGCAGCAATAACAGCAATAACAGCAATAACAGCAATCGCCGGTACTATTACTCCATACATGGTCCACAAGCATGCGCGATTGCAGCGGAATTCTACGGCTCCACATCTTCCTCTGTGGTACGCTGGTTGGATGGAGGAGGAGGCGAAGGTGTAAGTAGTATTGTCACTTGTCATAATGATCACAGTCAAAAAGAGGGCAGCAACAATGCCCATGTAGATACAAATAGAGCAGTGGCAACGGTGTATGTCTCGCAAAAATTGTTTGCGCGGATCATACCGCAGCTCTTATTACAGCGCGGCTGTCGTGTAGAGGTGTGGGCAGAGAACAAACATAGTAATAGTACGATTGGTGCCGACGGAGATGTTAGTAGAGGTACCGGCGGAGGTAGAGGTGGTAGAGAGAAGTGGTGCGTAGTGAAGCGCGGTTCGCCAGGGCATCTCAGCGAGTTTGAACATCTCCTCTGCAATGGCAGTGAGAGAGGTGGTGAGAGAGATAGTGCCTCATATGCACACACAACGATCGCTGCCGTTGTCGCACGCATAGTGGAAAAAGAGGTAAGTACATTCTCTTTGAAATATAGAATACAGTAAGAGTTTCACTGATTTCAACAGAAGTTGAGAGCCAAAAAATCTTGTTTTAGCTTGCTTTTGTTTGCCTTTGGTGTCTGCGTTTTT
>JACKZZ010009403.1_pt1 | contig 14436 bp, 9 predicted proteins | sample 8027871 | NCBI WGS metagenome assembly JACKZZ01 (sample SAMN15724774, study PRJNA655200) | protist metagenome | isolation source: fluorescence activated cell sorting (FACS) single amplified genomes of... | place: USA: West Boothbay Harbor, Gulf of Maine | collected 2000-07-19
GAGACTGTTGAGGTTGGAAACCAATACTTCTACACCTGCGGATCCCCTGTTATCGAGCCTGAACTCGGCGAATCCCTTGTCATCACCCGCGATACGAGTCCTGATGCTTGCGTTATGCAGTCATACTTGCCCGGTAGATTGCTCAGAGGTATCCTACCTACATGCTTATTGGAAACGTATGACTTCTGGCAGAACGAAGACAATGATGATATCTGTGGTTACTTCCCATTAGTGACTGACTCCAAGTCCTCGAAGTCAATGCTCTCTGTGAAGCTGATGGATAAAGAAGGCAATGATGACACTGGATTCGGTAACTCCACTGCCTCGGCTATCATCTCTCGTATTCCGCTAGTGGACTTACAAGAGGTGTCGAAGAATGGCACTTCTGTAGAAGTCGATTCGACCAAACCTACGATGTATTTGATAGATCTGCGCAATGTTCTCAGTCATTTTGGACAAAAGCGACCTTTGAAGTTAAAGCCAGGGTGCTCGATTGAGATCCAGTTGCGCGTCACAACTTCAGTCTTCTCATCCTTGCGGCTACTGTACCTCTCCTCGCCCTCTTCCACCATCTGTACGATAGCATCGAACACGGCTGAGCGCTGATAGTCATCTGTAGCTCGAAGCCAGTTGACGATTTTGTTTCTGTTACGCTGGAACATATCGAAGAAATCGATCTGGGGGATACCCAAGTCGGTGCTATCTTTGAGATCGTGTTCGTTGCGACTGCCAGTAGTTTGCTTCTTGCCTATATCGATATCGAATTTGTAGCTATTGAATAGGAAGATCTGACTTGCCAAGACCGTGAAGACGATTTTAGCATTCAGCTCATGAGTCTCAACATTGCGATAAATGAAAGCCAAGTGTGCATGGAGCTTGCAAGCAAGGTTAAGCTTCCCTTCACTCTTGGCAACATTAATCCATCTAATGATAATCTTGAAGATTTTATCCTCAAGGATCTCACGGACGAGTTTCTGGCAGGCGAGGGCATCTTGGACAAGATCATCGTTCGCTTCGATTCCACGAACATCAGCTTTCCAGTACGCTTCGGCGCAATCATTAGCTCCACGGCTCTTGTGGTAGTTGTTGTTCTGTACAAGGTACATCAAATAACCCTCTACCCTAATGGCAAGTCGGACCACGAAAAGGATAGACTCACTGAGTTGCGAGTACTTACCGGTATCCATATCTACCACCCCCTCTAACATCTTCTGGATGCTCTTGAGAATGATATCAGGAGAACGGATGATTTCATTGAATAGCAGGCCAGCAGGGGTGCTCATGTGTTCACGGTCAGTGTGTGGTACCTGAGAGGGGTAAACCTTCAATATCTCCTCCTGCCAGTGGCCTGGCTCGAATAGAGTTGCGTCTAGCAGTCCTTGCACATCGGGGGAGCGGAGTGACCGAAGACGACTCTCCGTTGCGAAGAAATTCAACACAAGAGGGATGCGAACATAAGGAGCAGTGAGGTACTGCAACAACAGCTCGACGTCACTCGCACCTAAGGTTCCACTGAAGTCTGGCATAGTGCGGATGTGGAGGATGTCATCCTCAGTATCCACACGCTCCCCTAGAACAATACTAGGGTTAGCTTGAGAAGGAAGGGCACGGGGCTTCGCAGTAGACAAGCCAATAAAGCGCAGAATTCCGGAAAAGGCGGATCGCGAGCGCTTGACTTGTTGGAGATGCTGCTCCTCGACTGGTATGGTCGGGAGCTTGCACTTCAGTTTTTTATCAAAAGCGCGAACACTGTAATACGCAGGAATGCGTTTTCTATTCGGTTCCTTTCCTTCGAATGTAACAGGGTGTGTCTTCCAGGTCAACTCAGCATCAGTAGGTGTCCAGGGCTTGAGCTCAGGGAGGTCATCTGTTGAGGGCAACATAACGAGTTTGAGCATAAACACAAGATCGCGGAAATAACCGATTTCAGGATAGAGATCTAAAATTCCACGGAGCTCGCCAGTGATATACATCTCCTCCTTACCGCGGGGAAAACCCATTTGCAAGTTCAATTGATCAATGAATCTTACATCAGCATTGCAGCAATCCTGACCTTTCTCGAAGGAGAATATCATATGATCAGGCTTCACTAGTTTCTCAACGTGATGCAAGTAGTCCAATACTTGAGCTCTGCAGGCAGCGTTTTCAGGAGTATTGAACTGCAAATATTCACTTTCCTCCGAAAATTGAGGAACGGCGAAACCGAATGGAGTACCAGGACCTAGCGCCTTACCTGAGTAGTGCAGAGAGGACTGAGAGGGGGTATCACACGCTATAGTACGTAGTACTGCATCACCAATACAAGCCATGCATGAGAAGGTGAGCATCCGAACCGCGTCACCAGAGCGAGTGATGTTCACACTCAATGAAGCTGCGGCAAAGTGACGAGCAAGTTGACTGAGGAGCTTCATGATATCGGCCTGAGTCTCATACCTGATGTCGCGAGAGGACCAAAAGCATCTTGCACCCTTTTCTGGGTGGTAAAAAGGCATAGGCAGAGGGAGAACGCGAGTGAATAGGTGCTGGATGAGACAGATACGGAGGGTATAGCTGTTTCGTACGATATCCGCTTGGTTTGCTAGAAGTGTACATAGATTTACCGCATGGCGCATTGCCTCTTGGGCTTCAGCAAAATTAGTGACGCGTTCCGAGACGAGGGTCATCTCAATAGGGCGGTTAATAGGCTGCAGCAGGGAAGTACCCGCCAAGTGATCAACTCCAGTGTCCTTGCGAAACCGACCCATCCAGGCGAATTCGGCCGCTGCCTTGATCTTGTGGTCCTGTTGGTAATCAAACATAGGGGCCTGGAGGGACACATCCATGGCGTCAAGCTTCATCTGAATGTCTTGAATTGTTGTTAGAGCACCTTCAGCCTGCTGCTTTGTGAAAGTGGCATCTTCATGAACACCGACTTGCTCACCAACAACTGAGGCAACTTTCTTCAAACAGATACGGATGGATTCGCGCTCAGCCTCGGGAATGTTTTGCACCACACTCATATCGTGTACTATGAGGTGTAACATGGAGGACTGGCACAGAGCGGGGAGATGCAACGATTCACCAGCAGTAAGACCAGACAAGCGACCAATATGTCGTAGGAGCTCAAATGCGCAATGCATGAATGACACATCCCCGCCAAGAGGTACAGATCGGTAGTCGCAATTCTCACGATCGTAACCGGCTAGTACTGGCTTACCGATCACGTAAGGGAGGAGTTTCTCATACACGAACATAGAACCTCCATTCGCTTCTTTCTGGCTACGACTGAGAGTTTTGAAAACTAGCAACCAGAACGCTGTGTTTCCAATCTTCATGTTATCAATCTCTTTGAGTTCGAAACAGAGATTGCGTAACATAGACGCGTCCGCCAGGTCTAACGAGAACGCATGGTAGTCCAGTCCACGTTCCTTACCTATACCTGTATTGATGATAGTAAGAGAAAAATCAGCTTCTGAGTCTTCTCCGTCTCTTCTTACCACCATCAGAGCAGCATGTTGCACTTTAGAAGTAGAATCGATCTCCCAAGCACATGGAACGGCTAATATGTCACCGACACGCATGGACTTAACGCGCTCCATGTAACGCACGAGGAAAACGAACATGCGATTAGCATCTAAGTTATGAGTGGCGTAGCTATCGCACATTTCAATACCTTCCTGAAAGACAGCGAGGGCGAGGTTATAAACAGCGGTTAATTCTTCTGCTTTGTGCTTAAATTCTCGGCTCTTTTCGAGGGCATTCTTAACCATCATCATTGACCGTTTCATGCGCGCGATGGCCGGTTTTACGCCCATTTCCTCCTTCTTTCTACTCGTATATTCAGGATATAAATCGCAGAAAAAATCGGTGAATACAAACTGTTTCCATAATGCAATATCTGATGTCAAACCGTCGTCTGGAGTGAAGGAGAACGTACCAGTCTGTACTTTATCTGACTTCTTCGCTATAAGTGGCGCAGCGGAGCCACGGGAGCCAGTCTGCACTGACCGCTTCTCCTCGAATCTTCTAGCACCAGAACCAGGCGCAGCAGAAGAAGCGGGAGCAACTTTAGTAGCAGCAATTTTAAGAACCGAGTCCAAATTAACCTTCTCCACATAACTGGCAGGAAAGAAACCTAGGACACCAGGTTCAGAGGCTGATGAACCGTACCACCACTCACCTTCAGCCTTGGCGACTACTAGGATGTCGTCCGCTCTGATGGTGAGTTCAGTGTCTCCCTCGGAGGATCTACCATACAATACCTTCGCATAGATGATCGAAGGCTCTGAAGGAGCCCTGGAAGCAGGTGGGGGGGGGGGGGCCCCAGCCTTCTTAGGAGGCTCGAGTCCGGTCATACTACCAGCACTAGCTTGGACACTAGCAGTAGCAGCACCGACGTTGGCTAGACCACCGAATCCAAGTCCCATAGGTGCTGCTGCTGCTGGCTGGGACTGGGGACCGCTGTAGCCACCCATGCCACCAAACATATCCGGAGTAGAGGCGCTCTGTGACTGAGCTTGAGCCGGGGCATACACAGATGGAGGTGGCAAGGAAACAGGCTGAGACTGTGATGCTGACATAGAAGAAGCTGAACTGCCACCAAACAAGTCATTTTCGCCGCCAAAAATATCATAACTGTCTACAGATGGAGTTGATGTAAGCCCTTGCCCTTGCCCTTGATCTTGCTTGGGGGGGTTGACCATTCCTAGTAGGTCAGCTCCACCAGAGGAACCAAAGGTCGAGCTTGAGGCAGGAGTAGGAGTAGGATTGACCTTTTTTAAGCCGAAAGGATCATCGGACCTGAAATCAATACCAGTTTTCGTGACAGGCCTGTCACTGATAGGCTTAGCGACGCCTAAGAGATTCGATAGGTCTGGCTTACCAGTACCAGTACTCGTACTAGGTCTACGACCTGGAGGAGCGGCTTTAGTAGGCGATGAATCAAAGTCAAATGCTGACGAAATCACGTCAGCTTTCGATCCGGAACCCATCACAGGCGTAGCAGCAGCACTAACTGTCGTGGATGCAGGAGGAGATGCCTTCACAGGGGTAGAAGAACCTGCACCAGTATCACCATCAGGAAGGAATTGAACGTAGTCGGTAGGAAATGCGCCTTTAGCGCCCTTACACCAACCTCCAGGACCACCCTTCATATAAACATCGATAATGTCACCAGGATTAAGTGCCATTTCATTGGCACCAGCACCTGCGAATTTGTACATGACCTTTGCTTTCCACTTCGGCGCAGCGGCCACGGAGGTGGGTCGAGAAACACCACCACCAACAGATGTCGACACAGCTGCAGCGACAGCAGGAGATATTCCTGACATTCGTTGACCTCCCCCAAGGGAGGTAGTAGGAGAAGAGGAAGACTTAGTAGCAGCAGGCTGCGCTGCTGCCACCTGAGGTTGCGCTAATACTTGAACATAGTCAGAAGGATAAAATCCACTGACACCCTGAGGATTCTGGCCCTTGGACCATCCTCCTGATGGACCTACAGAGAGAATCTTGATGTCATCGCCTTTTAAGAAAGAAACCTGATTTGGGGCAGTCGCCTTGTAGTCGAACAAGGCTTTTCCCGGAACACTCATCTATCGCAGCGAATAAAACGTAAGCAAACTTAAAATTTGTATTTCCAATTTACTCAATCGAGAGGTGATGTCAATTAGCTTAGGATTAGATTATTGTAAAATACCTGAAGTATTTCCCCTTTACAATATCCTACGCTAATCTGTGGTATCAACTTAATCATCACGGATCGGTGAAAGGGGGGCCCTGAGCCGTGGTAAATAAAAAGGACCCGTGAAAAAAGCTGACGTACTGTATGCATAAATTATTAATTATTAATAAATAGACGAGGCATTGTTTTTCATTTCCTATTTTGTGTAAGAAAGGTAATATAAAAAGTAAAAATAAGTAGTCAAGGAATTCATATCGTCTCTCTTTTATCCTCTATCCTTAGATAATCAGGATACGTCATAAAGGAAAATTAAAAGGCGCTTGAGACAACCTCTCCATCAAGTCCAATTCTAGGAGGCCTGATTTTCTCGATAAGATTAATACGCTTCTCTTTCGCCACAGTGAAAGGCGCAGGAGCAAGATTAGGTCCAGTGAAGTTATAACCATCTGGATTGTGAGATCGTTGAACATCCCCGTTGGAATCGCGAATGTAGGAGCCGGTATCCGACCACATCATCTTTCCGTCCATCTTGTTATGCTCCCAAACACCAGAATGATGATGTGTGACAAACTTCCGAGAGGGTTCCAATGCGAAATGGTTTCTGAAGTCACTTCTGTCCACTTTCTCATCTTCTTTCTTGAAAATAGATGATGACGAAGTAAATGTCCCATTCCTTTTCTTCTCACGAACAAGTTTAGAAATCGTTTTGGATTGCTGATAAGGAGTGGAATATGCCAGCTCAGGGTCATTCAACTCTGCATTCACCTTAGATGTGTTCTTTTTCGCTCGTTCGCCCTTGGCTTCGTACTTTTGTTGCTTAAGATTAGAGTCGACTACATTCGATGAAGCCCACGGCGCAACATCGACAAGTTTAGGATGAACAGGCATCTCCTGATTACGATAGAAATGGCCACGTTGGAGCCTGTCTTCTCTCATAGTTTTTGCGATCGCAATTGCTTCTTTATCTAACATAGTGCTGATATGGAATTTACCAGGTTTATCAATAGGTTGAATATTTTTCGGCATATTGACCTCTGCTCGAAAGTTGTATTGCATTGCACGAGAGCGATCATTGGCATGATTCGTCATACCAACACGTTCACATAGTAATCGAGGAATTTTCGATTCACGGCTCCACTCAGGATTGTGATCAACTCTCAATATCTTCGAAGATGCCCATTTTTTCACTTCGGCTACACGATCACGAGCATATTGAGGAGTATCATCCTTATAAAATGCCTTTCCTTTCGATTTGTAGTTCACATCAGGGTTTTTGCAACTACCTATCCGGACGCGAGAATGTAGGAATTCATGTGGCATCGTCAAATGCAATGATCTCTTGCGGTTTATCTGGCCCGTTTTTGGCTGTTGGCTGTTGCCCTATGACCTCATCAATTAAGCCGTTTTTGGGATACTCATATTTGTGGCAAAAATGGCAAAAAGCATCGTTTTCCGTGTGTGTGTGTGTGTGTATTTGATAGATAAAGAATGAATACAGGTGCACTTCCATCTAGAGTGGGTGCAGCCGGCACCAACCGAACGTCGGGTGAAACTGTGAAGGGAGTTGAGGATCCAATGGAAACTTTCTGCTATATGATGGTTGAGGAGTTTTTGATGCGAAAGAAAATGACAGATACCTTGTCACAGTTTCGAAATGAATGGATTCGCCCTGATGAAGAAGCTGCTACATTCTCGTGGTATGAAGTTTGTATGAAACTTCGATTACCAGACATTCTTGACTCTGCGCCTAGCAAATCCACGGTGCTTGAGAATGTAGCAACTACTTTGATAAAGGAGTCATCATTAAGAATGAGAGCCCCTATGGATGTAGTAGTGAAAGGCCTTGCAAAGATGCCTAAGCCCAAACCACTGCCAGGTACTAAAGCCGCTTTAGAAATGTTGAAAACGTTGGAAAGAGAGTCCACAGCACGTAGCTCTACTGTAGATGACGACGGGGTTGACGGCACAATCATCCACTCCGTGTCATCTCCTGGTTCAGATACAGTAGAGTGGCAAAAGAGGGAAAAATTGATTAAGAATAAAAAACCCATTTTAATTCCTTCACGTTTGGAAGATCAGTCTAAGCGTGACCAGGGCAATATCTTCCTGCCCAAGTCCAACAAGCCCTCCGCTGAGAATTGGGTTCCTGAGATCACTCGCATGAAATCAATCGGTAGAGACTTGTCAGTGGCCCAAGATAACCTTGGTGATATTATTAAACGTGAAGCTCAGAATGAGCGTGAAATGAGACAATTCAAGACCTCTATTTTCGAGAAAGCCAAGGTAGAGGAGAGTCTGGGAACCAAGAAGAAGATAGAGTGCGCGTGTTGTAAACTTATGTTCTCATACGTCAATCTCCCACTAAAGGTATCTAATAAGGCGGTGGTGGACAATCGAAGAAAATGGGCGAATGGCAAGAAGGGTTGGTGGTCCATGAAAGACGAGAAGTTAGCAATTATGCCGCGTTGCTATGTTGAAGTCCATGTTTGTACATTTTGCGCTCAATTTTTCTTTGACCAAGATGCATATCGACCATCATTGGAAAAAATTGAATATGAAGCTCGTAGAACTGCATTTTTGGCAACGAAGCAATTAGAAAAAGAGCGCTGGGATCCTGTAAAGTTAGTCGAGAAGGATCGTGCTGCTGCTGAACTAGCGGCGGAGATGGCTGAGAAGGCTTCGACATATTCTGACGATGCGTCCCAAAATAATAGTATTGGCAGTTCAATAAGCAGAGAGAGATGAGGATAAGGGTTAACGATATGGGTGTATACTTCTTTTACATTAATTTATAGTTATTTATAACATAACATATACATTTACTTTCTGAATAATCATATCGCAATAAAGGTTTATTTATTTTATATTCGAAGCTGACTTTTTAAACCACCACTACCATGTATTTGTTGAACAAATTTTGTATTTGTATTGCTCTCTTCCGCCACCATCGCATTTTCTTTTCCTGAAGTTTTCAATATCGTAGAAGAACTTGCTCTGGTAATAGATGCATCTTTCTGTACTCGTTTCAACTCATCGCGCTCAGCTTCCAACTGCTCAATTCTATTTCGAGAATATGATAAATCCTCTTCTAATTTCCGTAAAGAACTTGAGCTTGTGCCCTCTATATCCTCCAATTTGGCCTGGTTCTCAGATACAGCGGTCCTCAATGACGCTGCAGTCTCACGTTCAGATTGAAACATGCGAGTGGTTCTCTGCAATTTGTCTTGTAGCGTCCAAGTCGCATCATCTGCTGCCTGTTCTACGTCTCGCAATTGCTTTCTAAGCGTCACTTGAGAAGACTGCTCGAACTCTAAACTCCCTTGTAACTTCGAAACTTCCTCTTCTAGTAATAAAATCTTGCTATGAGCAGAGAATAAGTCTGCTGTCATGAATAAGAGTGTCTGCGACCCACACCATTCTAATTCCGTGCCCACAGCTGAACTAACGAGCCTATTTCCCTCAGCATGAACTCCTTTACTTTGATCTAAACAGAAACGACCAAGTGCTTTATCTAATCTACACCAAAAAAGACGATCTTCCATTTTACCCAGGAAAATTGAACAATCGTTGCAATTTCGTCTCAAATTTTATACCGGTTCCACGTTTCCCGAAATGGTGGGCAATGTTTTTATGGCCACGCATTTTCGAAGCACAAATCCATGGAAATGGTTTTGAGTGTTTAAGTGCGGCGAGCACAGCATCTTTCAATAAAATGCTAAGTCGTGCTAAAACTGAGAAAGACAATAGCATTCGACTATTGCTTCCGGAAATGGCAATAGAATTATCTGCAGCCGGTATGCAGGGTTACAGGCCAGAAATGGAGGATATGCATGTAATCGTCGAAGCTCCCGGGGCAGAAAACCACGCAGTTGTGGGTGTATTCGATGGACATGGAGGTTCCGGGTCTTCACGGTTCGCAGGGAAGAGTATCATCAAAGTTCTCAGTAGGTCGCCTAAATGGATCAAGTACGTAGCAGATGGATGCCAATCGACCCCCGACCTCGGAGAAGCGTTGAAAGAAACATTTATAGAAATTGACCTCGCTCTACGAACACAACAAGAGCTCTCAACGACGCGCCGTCCATTTGTTGCGGATGAGAGTGGGTCTACCGCGTGTGTATGCATCATTACACCGACAGTGATCGTATGTGCCAATGCGGGAGACTCGCGATGCATATTAGCAGTGGATGGTTACACTAAACAGCTATCGATTGATCATAAACCAACTACTCCTGCAGAAAAAGAGCGAATCGAGGCTGCTGGGGGACAGGTACACAGAGGGCGCATAGATGGAGAGCTAGGTGTTTCGAGGGCTTTCGGGGACTTTTCTTTCAAGGACAGGGACAAGGACAAGGAACACGCTTTGCAACGCGTCACGGTAGTACCAGATATTATCGTTCATAAGAGGTCCTCAGTAGATGAGTATATGATAATTGCATGTGATGGCTTGTGGGATGTAGTGACGTCTTCCGAAGCAGTAGCTACCCTACGCGAAATGCTACTGAATGATGGAGATTGCACACTCCAGACGCTCACTGAGCGCATGCTCGACTTCGCCCTAACTCGAGGCTCTATGGATAACATATCATGTGCCATGGTTAAATTTTATAAAAGAGAAAAGGAAAAGGAATTTGAAATATTCCGACTGAGAAGTGAAGAGGACAAGAGTCTTAAAGAGGAGGCATCTGCAGCTCGAAAGCTCCGCCTGAAGAGTCGAAAGGCCCAGAGAGATGCAGAGAAAGAGACGGAACAGACCTCGCGTGATGCCGCGGATGCGTATAGATACTTAGCTCACATGGCGTACAGGTGAGCCGGAATTCATAACTTTTTTGTTTGTGTTCATGGGTTTAAAATGAATGAATGAATGAATACGTACTGCGAGTACCAAAGTATATATATTGTATAGATTGATCTAGTTTACTGTAGCTAAAGTATTTTTTATTTTTTACATGCACGAGGTAGGGAGTCAATAATGATATAAAAAAGCTCTAAATTTCACCTCCCACAGGTCCAATATCACCACCATCTTGTTCGTCTACTGCATCGGTGGGCAGGACGGGCCCCTGAAGAGGAGGTCCTTGTGATAATGACGTCGCTGCTTCCTTTAACTTTGCGTCGGTATGAGATTTTGTTCCCGGCAAGTACCAGCTACTCCCTATTTTATCTATTATTTTCAGTTTTCTGCAGTGCTTTTTATGGCTTTTATAGTGCTTTTTTTGACAATCTTTAGAACAATACATAGCAATTTTACATCCACCACACTGCATCAATCTACATGTATCTGAATTCGGGATGCGGCATTTGAAGCAGCAAGCCCCAAACCCTATATCTTCTTCGCGAATGATATTTTGTAAGTCCAATACCTCCTCCTGGTATTCGTCCAGCAATGCTCCCACTAAATGATACATACTGTTCATTCCTAGAGTCGCAATGCTAATCTCGAAATCGTGGGCGAATACTCCCATTTTATATAAACTAAGTGGTTGGCCAGTCTCTGGATTAATGGTACCGCAACCGTTTAGTAACACTTCAGGTTGATCCACCTTGGAGTAATTACCTTCAAAGTGTAAAAAATCGCCATCTTCAATACCTGGAATATATGTATCGATTGACATAATAGTATAGTCGAGGCCCTTCACTAAACACCCTTTGCAAGGGTTATTTATTAACCTTACTTTCTCAGGCCAGCTTCTAAATGGATCCTTTGATCCATCCCCTGTTCCCCACCGCCAAATACCCGTAGCTATCAATTTTCTAAGGTGTAATACTAATGCTTTACATTCAAACCCTAAGGCGTTAGGAGCAATCATTTCATCAATCAAATCAAACAAGTTGTTATCAGCAGCTAAATAGCTGAAGGTAAATTTCTCCCCTACAAGAGCCATTTCCAAGTCATATTTTCTATGTGTGTGATTCATCTTTGCTCCATTTAATACTTTTCCATTAAAAGGGACTTCTACACGACTTGATTTATAAGTCAGCCGATTTGTAGTTGAATGTAATAACTCTGGATAAACTTTTAGAATAAAATCATGGCGCTCTAGTTCCGGCAGCGATGCCCACCATATCCTCATTTCTTCACCATATCTCCCCATAAATCTTTGCATCTCCCTCTTAGTAACTAATAAAGCCTTTTCACCTCCCATAATTTTACCTTGGTGCATAATGTTTACTGGTCCATCCAAGCCATCAGGATTTGGAAATAAAGCGAAGTCAGCCATGGCTAGTCAAAAGAAGGGTACGATAAAGGTACAATTTCGGGCTGTTGGCTCCGCTTACGACGTCAGCGAAGAAAAATTCCAGGAATTCCGGGCCCGTGGCATACGTACCCAGATTCCATGGGATTTCTGATCCAAGCTTGCGTACCTAGATTCCCGGTCACCGAAACCCATTGAAACCGGACCTAGCCCATAATTTACAAGGAACGTACTTCACTAGAATCGAAACGTATTTCTCGGTTTCTATCGTTCTCTAATAGCCTTCTTTTTTGTGTCAGTCAAATATGATTCTCTCCTTTACTTTGTTTTGGGTGAATTGGATTTTTTTTCTTTCAAATGTAACAGAATCAATTTATCTCGATTCTCCTCGTGAGCATTCTCAGAAGTGGTTGCACGATCTAGGGGACTGGAGTCATCTCACCCCTGAGCAATTTACTCCTGGTAAAAATCCTTTTGATATGTCTGGATGTAAGTATTTCCCCAAAATCTTTCATTTAGGAGTCCAAAAAGCAGCAACTTCAAGCTTCGGCGGCATGATAAATCACTGTGCCAACCATTGTTATAAAAGCAAGGAGTTACATATTTTTGAGAAAACTGTATTAAGAGATTCTATATCCTCTGAATACCTTTGTAGAGAGTATAAAAATCGTTGGGTTGATGGAAAATCTTCTCAAGAAGGTGACCCAAATCGTTGTTTGAGCATTGAAATCACTCCCGATTTGATAGTGTACAGAAGCGCTGCAGAATCAATTTTGCAATCTAACAGTTCTGCATTTCTTGTTTTACGAGACCCCGTAGATAGGCTTATCAGCGAATACAATATGATTGCAGATCGTTCTGGGTGGTGTGAATTGTCTGCATATAAAAACGACCACAAAAAACGTTCCGAGAGAGTTACAAAAGATCTCATGATAGCGTACAAACAAATTATAAATGGAGATCTGAAATTTGAGCGGCGGTATCGAAAAAGGCGGCTTGTTACCAGTAATACTAACTCTAAACTTAATGTGGATAGTGATTATATCATGCACAATAATATGATAGCCCGTTCTATGTATGATACATTGCTTTACCAGCACATAGAACCGTTACACATTTTATTTTTTGAAGACGTTGTGACATGCAGTCCAAGTTTTTTCAACGAATTGAAGGATATTTATGCCAAAGGAGCATACAAGATGGGTCCTGATTACTGGGACTGTATGGCTACATCATGTAAAACAATACATTCAAATACGCACCCCGTTTGTGCGACCCGTAGCGATGTCCCGAAAGTTGTTGAAACTTTCCTGACGAAGCATAATACTTTTTATTTCGAAGAGTTAGAGAAAAGGAAAAGGGTGAAAAGGGCGGCCAAGTAAACCTCCCATTTCTGTTCTACTTCGAGGTAGTAATTTTTTTATTTATTATTGAACTACATACGGCCATACTGTATTAAAATCATGTTTAACAATTCTTGTAATGCTCTAGAGAAGCTAATCTGCCCTATTGATAGTACGTTTCTCCCCCTTCATTCACAGATCGCTTCTGTAATCTTGAGTAAAGGTATTAAAACTAAGCTCATTTATGATACTCGTAATATTGAACCCAGATTCTTAGGAGTCCTTTCTGTTTCTGCGGACGATATAGTTGATGATCTTTTTGCTAAGATTATTAAATCGGACAACCTCGATGCAGTAGCTAAGATTTTCAGGGGATTGGGATGTGAGATTAGTGGCTTAGGATGTCAACGTATTCACGGACACGTTTCTGAATCGCACCATGCTAAAAGCCTCATTGTGACTTCCACTTACCGACGGTGACGATTTGGTGAATTGCTGTGGGTGCCATAGCAAAGTTACCGAGTCTGACGGTTCTGAGTATTGTCCCCAAAAGAATTTAAAAAGAAGAACATTTACTTACTTCCTCCCGGTCATTCAACTGTCCGAGGACTAAATTATTTTATTCGTAATGTTAATCTTAATTTCATTTAGAAATAAAATATGCACGTTTCGCCGCTCACTCAGGGGAATCGTTTTTTCTGGGTCAATTGCCACTTCTCCTGCCCTGACGTTGCTTGTCTTCTACTATCCCAGATAGTTCTAAAGTAGTCTTTAGTTTCATCATTGAGCATCAGCTCCTCCTGCAATTTCTTATCTAAAACATAAATTATCTTTGTACGTAAATCCTTTATACACCGAAGAATCTGTTACACCGCCGAGCAGAGGGGGTAGAAGTCAAAGGGAAGGCTCTCAATAGTGGAGGCGAACGAAGAGGAAGATTCGGATCCAATACATATGATCTTCACGCATTCCCGGGTAGGGTTCAAACACGCGTTTCTATCAGACCCAGCCTGCAAGAGAGAGCTGGTGATATCACCCACAACCAAGGGTCGCTTCTCTATTTCGTCACAAAAGAATTTCCAAGTATCCGGATTGCGTATCGTGGCTGCAACAATGGCAAAGCTCCCCTCGTTATTGGTAATCAAGGACTCCAGTGTAGTGAGGAAGGGGGGGACTAGGTCCGGATCATAGGTGCAGTCGGCTGCAAGGATAACAGAGACATCCAGGGCTGCGCACG
>JACKZZ010018111.1_pt1 | contig 14428 bp, 9 predicted proteins | sample 8027871 | NCBI WGS metagenome assembly JACKZZ01 (sample SAMN15724774, study PRJNA655200) | protist metagenome | isolation source: fluorescence activated cell sorting (FACS) single amplified genomes of... | place: USA: West Boothbay Harbor, Gulf of Maine | collected 2000-07-19
AATTAGAAAGCATTGTTAATCATCAATCAGAACAATTAAAAGCACAAAGTGCAAATGTAAGTTCATTTAATCTCTGTTGTCTATTTCGTTCGGTGTCGGTAATTTTTATCAAATATGTTTTTTTGCATAATCACTAACTCCTTTTCTTTTTTCTTGTGCTTTTATTAAAGATTCAAACAATAGTGTCTGAGAATGAAGATCTCCGTGAAATTCAATTACAATACCTTCGTAATCAACCTAGTAGTCATAATGACTCATTGAACCCTTCTGGTCCATTAAACAGTGAAATTCTTGCAGAAATGAATGAACGTATTGATCTTCTTATGGCAGAAAATACTCTTATGACAGAACAGAAAGCCATTTTAACGGGTGAAATGGATTCCCTTCAAGATGAATTACAACAACGCTCTCGTGAAGTTGATCTTCTCTCAAATACACTATCCAAAACTAGTCAAGAATTAAAGAATTGTGCACAACAGGGAGTACAAACTGAAAAAGAACGTGATGAGGCAGCTAAACAAGCTGTATCTTTATCTGATGCTCTAGGTCGTATGGATGGTGAAATGGAGGCAATCCGTGAACAATTAGTACTTTGGCAACAAAAAAACAGTGACTCTGATTCAGCTATTAGTGACTTGAAAAAGGCTCTCAAAGAGACTACTTCTGAAGCAGAAGAAACTGCCACATCATGCATGAGAAGAGCAAAGGCAGCAGAAGATCGTGTCAAACAATTGCATAATCAGTTATTGAAGGCATCACAAGATTCTGACAGTGATCAAGAGGTTATCCGTAAATTAAGACGTGAATACCAGAGCACACGACAAGATGCTGAAGGTATGTTACAAGTCATGAGCGGTTTAGAGCGTCAACTCACAGAATATTCTACACGTGAAGCGGAAGTAGAAAATATCGCCCGTGCTAGTAAAGAGAAAGTTGAAGAGGCATTAACAGAGCGTGATCGCGCTGCTGCTCGTGAAGACCAAGCCAGGAGAGAAATTCAAGGTTTATTGGAAGAACGCAAACGTTTTCAAGAGAAAAGACAGTCAGATATTGATGCAGCTATGGACCAAGCTCGTACAAAAGCAGGTGAACAAGTTCGTCATTGCGAAGCAGAAATGCGTTCCATGATAGAAACAAAGGTCAAAACCCAAACTGATGCTGACAGAATCATGCGTGACGGTAAGTCTGCAGAAGAGGCAATGAGACGTTTAGAATATACACATGATGATGAACGTAAAGGCCTTGAAAACAATATCAAAGAATTAAGAGATCTGCTTGCATCAGCACTTTTAGCAAAAGATGAGGAAGCATCCAAAAAAGTAGATATTCTTGAAATGAATAAGGAGCTTCGTCAGGTGGTTGATAAACTAAGGTTAGACCTTGATGCAATCCAAGGTCAACTCAATGCATCTGAGAGGTCTAGATTATCAGAATCATCCACTCTGAAGACAACCATTCGTGAACAACAAAAAGAAATATTAGAGAAGACACGTATTATTTCACGTAAAAGCAAAGAACTTGATGACCTAAAACAGGAAAGTGAGGATAAATTGGCTACAGTTGAGCGCCGTATGAATGAGGAATCAGTGCATCTTCAACAGAGACTCAGCACAGCAGAGTCAAGCTTAAAAGAGGCAGAACAATCGAACGTTGCAGAGGATCAACGTATGCAAGATCAAATCAATACTCTACGTGACAAACATTCAGCTCTTGTTGCAAAACTTGAATCTAATCTTAGATCAGAAATTGAAACTGGTCGTAGATTCGCTGGAAAGAATCGTGAACTAGAAGCTAATAGTGCTCTTCTCAGCGAAGAGAAAAGTATGTTAGTCGTAGTTATTGAGGAAGCACGTAACACTATAAGTGATCTACAAGAAGACCTTATTTCTGCCAGGGATACCATCCTTGATCTTACAGAAAGTTTGAGTGATAGTCACACAGCAAGAGAAGAGGCTACAGATAGAGCCACCAAAGTTTTAGAAGCACTAGAACCAAAAAAGAGTGGAAAGAAATTAGTTCGTCGTGGTGGTGCTGCAGAATAAATACCTTACGTGAACAAGAAGAAGAGGAAAATGAATGAGAAAGGTGAAAATAAAAGATTGTATATATAAAAGAACGTCGTTTTTTATAGATTAGTTTAGTGATTATAACGATAAGCAAGAACAGACAATGCAATGTATTCATAACTATTTCATATCATATCATACCTACTACTAAACTAATCTATTTATTTTTAACGTTTATATAAACTAAACAGTTGTTGTGTTGAAAACAGCATACTCTTCTTCCGAGCGAGCATCATGTTCTGCAAAACGATCAGGATGGTCCATTCTAAGTACAACCTTTCTAAATGAGAAAGGATCTTGAGCTTGTTGTAAAGCATAATCAAAATCATCAAAATCATGTTCTTGAATAAATAATGATAATTTATCCTCACGAATCATACCCGCAAGATCACCGAACATGGTAGCTTTATCGATAGGATTGCAGTTATTGTACCATTCACTGATGGAGAAATGTTTATTTTCAACTTTTTTTTCAGTTGGAATAACAAATGATTTTGAATCTACTGCTGTATCATATGTTACCATTTTACCACCAGCAGAAAGAACACGTGACATATTTGTTACAACATCACCACCACATCCAGCAATAGCCATTTTTACTGTTTGTCCATTTAATGCAGAATTCATGCCATAACTGTGGACATATAAATCTGTTACATTCATATCACCCCCTAATTCACTTAATAAACGTAATCTAGTATCACTATCAGGAAGTTCAGAATCAATAACATTAATTGTTTTAATACCCATTTCTCTTGCAATTTGAATCACTGCCATACCAATTGAACTTGTAGCATTACTTTGAATAATCCATTCTCCTGGCGCTACTCCGAAATCTTTTAATAATCTATATGCTGTTGCAGCATCACCACTCAAAGAAGCAGCATGAGATACTGGAATATCGTTAGCAACCTTGGTTACTGATTTGGAATCGACAACAGCCTCCTTACAGAATGATCCAAAACCAAGTTTGGGTAAAACCCAATCACCTACTGCAAGATTATTTACACTAGATCCAACAGAGGTCACACAACCTAAACCTTCACTTCCTTTAGCACCTTTTCTTAGGTCAATGGAATTTACTGGGGCTGCGACCATTGATATTGATATCTGATCAGAACCAATGGAGAAAAAACGGCTAGAGGCACCAGCCCTTGCAACCCTTAACCCTCGAACCAACATTTCGCCTATTGAATTGTACTTAGAGTAGAAATGGAGACGGTATGTCATTTGTGGCCTGTCGTTTAGGACAGACAGACAAAAAGTGTATAGGATAATTGTTGATTCCTCGTCGTTCAGTACATTAGGCAACTAGTGTTACCTGAAATATCTAATTTGTCAATGAAACTTTTGATTTTTAGTGTTTTACTGATAGTTCAGTGTCTAATAATTCTATGTAATGCTCGTAGATTGCATCCTACTGGTGTATCTGATTCCAATGTTGATGTGGAAATTATATCACAGGATAGTCGTCGTCTACAAACTCAACATTTACAAGGTTCTCGTAATACACAAGATGTGTCTTCTTCAAGTTCTCACAAGGTAACATCATTACCTGGTTTAGCTGAAGATGTTGCTGCAAAATTATCACAATATGCAGGTTATTTAAATATTGATGCTGGTAAAAAAAGTAATATTTTTTATTGGTTAATTGAAAAACCTGAAGCTTCGGCTTCAGCACCACTTGTGATATGGTTAAATGGTGGACCAGGTTGTAGTAGTATGGATGGACTTTTTCTTGAACTAGGTCCATTTCGATTGGATGGAAAGAATTTAGATAATATTAAAATTAATCCATATTCATGGCATAATACTGCTAATATGCTCTTTGTTGATCAACCAATTGGTACTGGTTTTTCATACACAGAAAGTAACGATGGATATGCCAAGAATGACAATGCTATTAATATAGATTTTTATACTTTTTTGGTGAAATTTTTTACATTACATGAATCATATTCTACTCTAGATTCTACAACAGGGATAAGGACTACACGCCCTGTCATGTTCACTGGTGAAAGTCATGCAGGACATTATATTCCTAATATGATATCACATATATTAGAAAAAAATAATGAAAAAAATAACAAATTAATTATAGATGTGAAAGCAGCAGCATTGGGAAATCCTTGGATAGATCCTGCTACACAATATGATGCATCAGAATTTGCACATGGTATGGGTTTAATATCTAAAGGACAAATGTATAATTTAAAAGAAATGCATAAACGATGTCAAACATTACTCAAATCAGGTAGACTCTCACAGAAATTGTGTTTTGAACTTCTGGATGTCATCATTGATTCTACCGCTGCACCTGGTGGTGGTAGACTTCTCATGTATGATGCACGTAAATTTTCTCACCATTCTCAGTCTTTCCCACCAGGACATGAAGCTGTGGAGAGATATCTCAGCCGCTCTGATGTGAAAGGAGCTCTCCATGTGCAAGATTTCAAAAATAATTTCCTGGAATGTACTGATCCTCCTTATAATGCACTTGCACATCAAGATGGTTTATCTGCAGTTCCAAGTTTAATCAAAGTTTTGGATGCAGGTATCAGGGTGCTTGTATATAGTGGACAATATGATCTAATCTGTAATCACGTTAGTTCAGAAAATGTCTTGAATGATATGGCATGGAAAGGACAAGCAGGTTTCCAAACAGCTAATTCAGGTGTATGGATTATTGATAATGCACCTGCTGGTTATATTCGAGAGTTTCAGAATTTACAGAGTTTATTATGCCTTAATAGTGGTCACATGTTTCCGATGGATCAGCCCAAGGCTGCTCTGGACATGTTCACCAAATGGATCAATAACAAACCCTTTAGTGTTGGGACCACCAAACTCATGAGTAGTGATAAAGTTCCAGATGAAAATTGTCATACATCTCATCGTAGAACTAGTGAAAGTCCATTGGTGATATCTATGGACAGTATCATGGATGTTAACAGCCCATTGCGCAGTACTTTCGATGAAGTTCATCAAAGTATTTTAAATAGTGGAGCTGGTGGTGCCATGCTGATTACTTCCTTCATGACAGTTAGTGTCGTGTTGTTCATTGCCATTTCTTTTTTCATCTGGCGTACAAGGTGTGGATGTATTGGTAGCCAATCAATGAAGAAATAAGAGTACAGGAATAATCAGTCCAGACAAAGCAGAATGCATCGGATGACTGGTCTAGTATTAAAGAAATTCAATATAGTGTTTAGTATAGTATAGTATTGTAGCAATATTTTCATTAGTGTATGTTCTATAGTTAAAATATTGTTCAAACAGTTTACAAATGTAACAACATACATATAAAATATCCTCACTCGTCTTTATTTGAATCATATTGATTTAAAGTGGCTTGTATGGAATACCAGTGAAAGTATCTCCTGGTTTTTTGAACGCTGGATGATAACCAAATTCCTTTTCCAAAAGTTTAATTCCTTTAGAATGACCAACTTTTGCCTTGTTATAGATGACACTAATGTCCTTTGTCATGTCATTAAAACTATCCATACTACTTCCCATACTTTGATCAAAATTAGTTGCCCATTCATTATTATTTTTAATACGATCTTCAAGCTCTTTTTTTCTTGTTTCAAGTTGTTTTAATACCTTATCATAGTCTTGTTTCCCTTTCTGATCTGCTTTGATATTTGCATCTAATACAGATAATTGAACACGTAAATTATTCAATACACCTTTAATAGATTGTGCTGTAGCATCCATAAGAATGGAATCTTTCTTTGATACTGACATATTATGCAAGATCAAGTAGATATACCTTCAAGAAAAAATTGAGAAATTTGTATACTTTGAAATAATAAAATTGCAAAATTGATATTAAAATTGAATTAGAAATTAGTTCAGGTCCTATTGATACTAATTGAAATACAAATGATATTTTTTTAGGAGAACTCCAGGTGAAAAACCGTCCCGAGAAAAAAAAGAAAATTCCCACAGTGAGTTAAAATCTACGTTTTCGAGCAACTAATCAAAGTACTTTCTCTTTCTTTCTGTTGTTTTTATAAACATGGACCCAGAAAAGGCAACAGAATATCTTTCCAGAGTGAACTGGAAATCATTGGTAGAATGGTGTACTGCAGAAGTCATTCTCAATAGACCTGCTGATCCAGTGCAATTTGCTCGTGATATATTTGGTGGAAAGTTAGCAGAACGTGGTGGAACTGAATTTCGCCCAGAGGAGATTACAGATTGGTTAAGAAATTGTTATACAGAAGCAACTGCTATGGTTGATGAACATGGTATTATTCATGGTAAATCTGTAGATGAAGCTGCACAATCATTACCAGAACAATTAACTGAAGCACGTAAAAAGATGGAAGGTATGCAAAAATTATTAGATGCAAGTTCTACTATTGCTACTCTCGATCCACTTCAAGCAACAGAAAATATTGTCTCTGAAACATGCCGTATTTTGGCTTGTGACCGTGCATCAATTTTTGTTTTAGATGAAGCAACAAATGAACTTGTATTATGTGTTGCTGAAGGTGCAAAGAATATTCGTGTACCTGTTGGTCAAGGCATTGCTGGTACAGTTGCTGCAACTGGTGAAACTATCAATATTGTTGATGCTTACTCTGATCCTAGATTTAGTGCGGCTTCAGATAAGGCTACTGGCTATCGTACAACTACAATCCTTTGTATGCCTATTAAAGCTTTATCAGGACAAATTGTTGGTGTTTTACAAGCTATTAATAAGAAAGATGCATCATTTAGTCAAACAGATGAAGAGGTTATGGATCTATTATCCACACAAGCCGGCATCGCCGTCCAGAATGCTAATGTCTTTAGACAAGCAGAAGCATCAAGAGACAAATTCCGTTCTCTTCTTGATATTATTCGTGCAATGCAAGGTGAATTGGGAGTTAATTCTCTTATTTTTACGATTACACAACGTACTACACGCGTTATTGATGCTGATCGTTGTACTCTCTACTTAGTTGACAACGTTCAGAAGGGGCTTTTCGCAATGCAAGGTGAGGTTAATATTCGTATTTCTATGGATCAAGGTATTGCTGGTCATGTTGCTACAACTGGTCAAACTCTCAATATTCCTGATGCTTATGAAAATCCTAATTTTAATCAAGCTATTGACAAGAAGACTGGTTATCGCACAAAAGCCATTCTCTGTATGGCAATCAAAGCCAACAACCAGGTTGTTGGCGTCCTACAACTTATCAACAAAACCTCTGGTAATGGGGTATTTACTGGTGATGATGAAGATGTCATGTCTATTTTCTTGGGTATTGCTGGACCTATTCTTGCAACAAGTAACTTATATGCTCAAATCCAAGGTAAGGGTAAGGGTAAAGACAGCAAGGGTGACGATAAAGAGATGCCTCATGGTGCTACCACTCCTAAAAAGGTCACCAGTAACCAACAGTCAGCCATGAGTGGTATGGCCGAAGGCGATGAAGACGAAGAAGATTAATAATATCACAACTGACAGACATGATGTATTGCGAATTGAGGGAGGAGAATGAATGTAAAAATAGTCCCAGAACAGAATTAATTCTTGTGTCATATGTTAACATAACACTAACCAAACCAATCGGAATTGGAACTAAAACTTGAGATTACTTAATGAAATTTAACTTACATTAATACCTTCTCCCGTAACTAACTATTATACTATCAACTATTAACCGCCCCACCGCCTTGATCTTGATCTTGATTTGTTGAGGAAGAGAACATACGTTTGGGAGGTGCCAAACCAAAGAACGAACACTAAAGCTTGGACTTGCCAAATGAACCACTCTCACCTCCGTGTTGGAACATGCATATAAAAACTATAATACGTACATGACATGTAGGTAGGTACTTAGTTAAGTGTGTTGTACTTCATAGTGGTGACATCAAAACCAGGCATAGGGAATTGTGTGACGAATTCTTGAACCTCTTTTTTAAGTGCAGCAACTTCAGGGCTGGCAGTAGCAGCAGGAGTGAAATCTTTAAGAAGTTTGTTTGCAACAGAAAGTTGAACACCAATCTCAACAGCACGATGTAAAAAATCTCCAACTTTACGAAAATGATCCTCATTGAAACCACGAGTGGTTAATGCACCAGCACCGATTCTTACACCACCAGGACTGAGAGCAGATTTGTCGCCTAAAACACTATTCTTGTTAAGAGTAATACTAAGAAGATCACATAAAACTTGCATTTTACTACCAGTAAAATTAGCGGGTTTAAGATCCCAAAGAATTAAATGGTTTTCAGTACCACCAGTAGCAAGTTTGTAACCGTATGTTCCAGACAAATGATTTGCAAGTGCTTGAGCATTTTTACAAACATTTTCAGAATATTCTTTGAATTCAGGAGACATTACTTCTTTGAATTGTGCAGCAACACCAGCAATTTGATGCATATGTGGTCCACCTTGAAGTCCTGGAAAAACAGCCATATTAATTTTATCTTCAAATTTCTTTTTATAAAAGATAATACCTGAACGTGGACCTCTAAGTGATTTATGTGTTGTTGTTGTGACAACATCAGCATAAGCAAATGGAGAACCCTGGTGGCCTGTAGCAACAAGACCAGCAATATGTGCCATATCCATCATTAATAATGCACCACATGAATCTGCAATTTGACGAAATCTTGCATAATCCCATTCACGTGGATAAGCGCTACCACCCATAATAAGCATAGCAGGTTTAAAAAGATCAGCTTGTGCAGCTAAAGCATCATAATCAATTAAACCAGTTTCAGGATGTACACGATAAGGTAATGATTCAAAATAAATACTTGTTGCAGATACAGCTTTACGACATCCATCAACTTTACTAAAAGTATAAAAACCATGTGTAAGATGTCCACCAGATGGTAGATCAAGACCCATAATACGATCATGAGGTTTAAGTAATGCAGTATATACTTCAAAATTTGCTGGTGAACCACTATATGGTTGTACATTTACACCCCATTCTTCATTATTAAGGCTATATGCAGCTAATGCACGTTGTTGACAAAGAATCTCAATTTGATCAACATATTCAGTTCCACCATAATATCTTTTCCCTGGTAAACCTTCAGCATACTTATTACTTAAACATGAACCAAGACATTGTAAAACAGCTTGCGATGTTAAATTCTCAGAAGCAATAAGCTCTAAACCTGACCATTGTCTATGCTTCTCCCTCTCGATGATATCGAAAATCTCAGGATCTTGCTCCGCAAGAGGCTTGTCACCAGTGGAAATTGAATTAGGGAATGACATCTTTTCTCTCAAGAATTGGATTGGTGAAGGGATTGGGATTGATGCCATGGTGAGTGGGAAGTTTCTTCAGTTTGAGCTCTTTCCAATTTAATATAGACTGGCTAAGGCATTGGACCATTTATTTGCATTTATGAACTTGAATAGCCAAAATATTTAAAATTCATGCTACCCTCTTATGTTGAACTTTGATAAAAAAAATCACGACTTTGAGATCATCTCATGCACTTATTTCAATTTAACTTGAACTGTTAAAACATACTTGAACTGACAATTTTCTGATTTAAATATATACCAAAAATAAAATTCAGAAACGTAAAAATGAGCTCATAAGTTGCAAGTATATGAAAAGGAACGATGATGCTCCTTTAACCTTTAATGCCATGGGGAGATCTCTGAATGGAATGTCAGAATAGAGTAGTTGTATAATTTGGTTAAGTAATTGATCACTACATGTAGATTATAGATTATAGATTATTATAGAATTATTTAAAATTACATTTTCAACAACATTCGTATTCGTATTCGTATTTGTGATTGTAAGGTTAAGTAAAAAGTAAAGTGAGTCAACACCGTTATTAATTAATTAATTGCCTAACTTTCCTCTTCATCATCACCATCACTTTCAGCAGCACATTGGAATCCTCCTGCTTTGAACTCTGCATTGAGAGCCAAGAGGTTAGGTTCTATAGGCTCTTGTTTGCATTTCTTCAATAAACCAATCAAATCATCTACCATTGGAGCCATATTTCTTGTAATTAAAGAATATGCATGACCTGATTCTCCTTGTCTTCCTGTTCTACCAACTCTATGACAATATTGTTCAAGATTAGAAGGAAAATCATAATTGACAACATGCTGTAATTTCTTTATATGAAGTCCTCTTGCTGCAACATCTGTTGCTAATAATATAGAGCATTTTCCTGATTTAAAATCATTCAATGCGCGTTCACGCATACTTTGAGGCATTTGTCCATGAATTATTACTGTCCCCTTGGTTCCATGTCGAAGTAGGAAATCATGAACAAACTTCAAAGTTTTGATTTTAGTACAAAAAATGATCATATTCCCGGGTTGTCGTCTTTTCTCCAATTTTTCTTGTTCTCTTCTTCTTTCAATAAACTTGATAAGAAGTCGTGGTTTCTTATGGGTTGCACATACATGTACTTCTTGTGTCACAGTTTCGCTGATTGATAGTGACGATGTGGTGAATGATGGTTGCTTTGTGGTTGCTACTGTCTCTTGAGACTGCTCCTGTTCCTGCTCATCAGATGACTTTTCCATCCCAACTGCTTTTCTTTTTTTATTGTCACTATTTTTATTAGTCTCTTCAACTCCGTTTTTTTCATTTGCTACTGTTGTAGATGCTGAAACTTCTTTACTTCTTGCTGCTACAGCTGAGTCGTCTCTTTCAGCGGAATTCTTTTCATGACCGTTGCCAACTTCAAAAGTACTACACCTTATGTAAACTGCTTGACCAATCCAATCATTTGCAGCATCTCTCAATTTTCCAGGGAATGTTGCACTAAACATCAATGCTTGCCTGTCTGGACGAACTTGATTGGAGATAGCCTGTAACTGTTCAAAGAACCCCATCATCAACATTCGATCTGCCTCATCTATGACTAGATATGAAACTTTCTTCAAAGATATTGTGCGACCTCCTATTAAATCCAGTAATCTACCAGGTGTAGCCACAATAATATGTGCACCACCATTACTATTTAGTTCTTCTATCTGTGTCTCCTTGTCTTTACCACCATATACAGCCACACTACGAATAGAGTACATTCTATTTAATACCTTAAACGCTCTACTGACTTGTGTAGCAAGTTCACGTGTTGGTACCAATACTAATGCTATTGGAGCTGGTTTTTCAGTATGAATTTTTAAAGGTGCAGTATAATTACTACCCTTCAAAGCCTTCGAAGCTGCATCTATATGAGCTAGGATATGAGGAATCATTGGTAAACCATATGCAAGTGTTTTACCTGAACCAGTTGGGGCCAAACCAAGCACATTTGCACCAGCTAAGATGGTAGGCCAACATTGCTGTTGAATAGCACTAGGTGTCTTTAGATTTTGATTGGTAAAAACATCTTCAAAACAAGAAGGAAGACCATCTGCTGATGCACTACCTACTGGAGGAGGACACAAGTGTAAGTTACCACGAACATTAACTCCAATTGCTTTACGCGATTCTTTAAGTTCATCAGATGGATCAGTTTCACCCGGTGCACCAGTCCAAAACACACTTTTAAATGAAACTAAATTAGAGAAATCAGCAATTGGTAGTGAATCCTCTGTGATCTTATGACCACCAGCTACATGATCCTCACGTTTATTCTTTAATTTCTCTTTTTTCTCGTCTTTTTTATGTTTTTTGTATCCTGGTGCCATTGGATTAGCACCATTCTCAAGCTTTCTGCGTTGTGCTGGTGTTATAACATTTTCATCATCAGAATAGTCACTCGAATCTTGTTCACCAATATTAGCACCTGACTTCTTTCGTTTACTATTACGTTTCTCACGAATTGCACGCTTATTCATTTTGGCAAATGCCTTGGTAGCCTTTTCACTTGCAGAGCTTCCTTTTACCATTTTCCGGTTAGATTATAAGTTGTTGAAGTGATATGGATCGCTTGATATTTCTAGCTTAATAAAAAAAGATGGATATCCAAATTTTGTAAATTTGACTATTGCTATGAAAGAGTTTCTTAAATATAATCAAATATTGAGCAAAACTAGTTGATGTGATGGGTAAATCTTTGCAAAGTTCCCAATGCCACTTTTGGAAATAGGGCCTATTGTGGAAGGTTCTCCCGATGGTGGTTTGGGTTTGTTTGGATTCATGAGACCGATACTTACGATGAGATTATTTTCTCGTCTTTTTACATCGGTTAGGGGTGACATGACCCGTAAATTATGCAGAACTACTAGAAATTCAACTTCAGACGAAAGTTTGTCAAAAATAGTGGGCAGCATACCAATAGAGCTTGGACTTGTAGTAGAACGACTTAGTGATCGTGTGTTAGTAGAACCTCAAGGTATGAGTTCATTACACACGCCATATGTGCTTTGTTCTCAAAGAAGCAAAGTTGATTCTACTTCACTTGTTGTTGGTGATTTTGTCAAGTTTCAACGTCATAAAACTTATAATGAAAATATATCACTAATGGAGCAAGATGTAGGTGTTGTTGTGAATCATGAACCTAGATCAAATTATTTAAAAAGACCAGCTGGTGGTGGAAATATACGAAATAGTAAAATCAAAGGTTTAGCTGCAAATGTTGATATTATGGTGGTTGTTATTGCTGCTAATCCAATTGTACCACCGGCAACTATTGACCGCCTTCTTGTTGTTGCACATGCTAATGATATGCATTGTATTCTGGTATTGAACAAAGTTGATGAAGAGGAAATGACAGCACCACTGAGGGATTCTCTTCGTCATTACGAGCCTCTGGGATACACGATTATAGAGACATCTACCTCCAACAACAAAAATTGTCTTAAAGGTATATCTAAATTAAACAATGCACTCAAAGGAAAAACTTCAATCTTTGTTGGACAATCCGGTGTTGGGAAGTCGTCTTTGGTCAACGCCCTAGTACCAGATGCACAAGCTCGTGTAGGTTCATTAGTGCGGTCAAGCAAACAACTCGGTGCTCACACAACTAGTACTGGTAGATTATTTCATTTGCTAAACGATGACGATGATACTACTGATGGTACTGTATCAGTACCAGTATCAGAATCGGTAGCAATCCAAGGGAGCATCATTGACTCACCAGGGATTAGGGAAATGGGATTGTGGCACCTGCCTCGTAGTGCTGTCGCTGCAGGTTTCTTAGAAATAGCTGCACTTAGTAAGAAATGTAAATATAAAAATTGTGTTCATGGAGAAAATGCACAAGGATGTGCTGTAAGAAAAGGTGTGGAACTCGGTTTGGTGCATCAACAGAGACTCACGAACTACCTTGATTTCATGACCTCAGATTTCGGTCAGTAGAGAGGGTAGAGTAGATTAGAGTAGCGGTAAAATTTGTTTATTCAAATGTAAATTTATAATTTTTGTAAAATTTGTAACAGTTGTCCTCAATATTTTATTTGCAATCGTTATGATAATCCAAAAATGGCTCAGCAAATATCATGTAACTCAATCATTTTTGGCTTATGTGCGTTAGGAATTGGACATTCATGGAACATCTTTTGTATGTAAATGACATTACTGACATCCCATTTAGAGATATCTCCAATAAAAACCGATTCAGCGAACATGAATTCCATAGAAGTAACATTAGTGACATTCCATTTAGAGATATCACCATTAAAGGAGCATGTCTGGTAGAACATAGTTGCCAGGTCAGTGACTTTGCTAACATTCCAATTACTAATATTCCCATTGAAGGGTGTTTTTTCAAACATGCTTACCATATCAGTGACTTTACTCACATCCCACTTACTAATGTCACCATTAAAGGGTGTTGTCCAGAACATCCCTTTCATATCAGTGACATTACTGACATTCCATCTAGAGATATCCCCATTAAACGGTGTATGAGTGAACATGTGACTCATATCAGTGACATTGCTGACATCCCAGTTGCTAATATCCTCATTGAAGATAGATACTATTTCTTCTTCTTCTATATTCCAGCAATCAAACATGGAACTCATATCGATAACTCTACTGACATTCCATCTAGAGATATCTCCATTAAAGGAGACTGCCTGTTTGAACATGTTACTCATATCAGTGACATTGCTCACGTTCCACTTGCTAATATCATCAATGAAGTTTCTCTTGTATTCAAATAGCTCACTCATATCAGTAACCAGTGATGTGTTCCATTTGCTGATGTGTCCATACTTTGCTGTTGCATTAGCAGGATCCTCACACCAATCATTCACAGCTTTCTTTATATCAGAATCACTTCTGTTGTACTTACTTGGCATCATTTTTCTGAAGATGACCCAGATGAAGTCAGGCTGGAATAGACCCATCTGTGGATACTGAGTTCTGATCCTGTATAACCAAAGAACGAACTGGTATCTCTCTTTATTAATTACTTCGTTCATTCGCCCTGGTCTTTCTATCGATTTTAAAAGTAGAAACTAGTGAAGGGTC
>JACKZZ010024277.1_pt1 | contig 14427 bp, 3 predicted proteins | sample 8027871 | NCBI WGS metagenome assembly JACKZZ01 (sample SAMN15724774, study PRJNA655200) | protist metagenome | isolation source: fluorescence activated cell sorting (FACS) single amplified genomes of... | place: USA: West Boothbay Harbor, Gulf of Maine | collected 2000-07-19
TAGAAGAAGAAGTACATTTCCATCAATATTTCATGAAGTATATGAATGAGAATGATTTATATCTAGACGAAGACGGAGATGGGGATGAAGAAACCTTAGTAGCATTGGAGCCATTAATAACAACTGAAGGCAAAAATGACGACACAAACAAAGACAAAGAAACGTTGAAAGACTTGACAAGAGTAACATCTACATTGATAACATTTGAAGAATGGCAACGAATGTTATCATTAAATCAACCATTAAAACAAATCTCAAATGCACCAAAAGTGCAACAACCATGTGGGATGTTACGTGCATTTAACGAAGAAGATGCATTATTACGTTTAAAGGAATTGTGCAGTATAAATTTTCATAAAAATAGAAATGATAGCGTTTTTATTCACCACAAGAATTTGCTACTTGGTAGTGAGTTGTTTTGGTTATTGGGTTTAGTATCGCCAAAAGCTTTAATAAAGGCAATGAATATGAATAAAAAGCAGCACGAACACAAACACGCATGCGAACAAGGAGAAAATGAACAGTCTATTTCTACGTCTACGTCTGTTAGTAGTATTAGTAATATTATCAGTGAATCGATGATGAATTATATTACAAGAGTTGAGTATTGCCGTTATAAATGTAGAAAATGGTGTATGCAGCTTACTACAACAACAAAAGATGGAAATGCTCCATGGTTGGACATGTTCCCCAAACTACAACAGTTATTAGTGCTAGTAAAAAAGAACAGTAGACAATCCACAGGTACAGTTAATGGTAGTGGTAGTGGTGTCATTAATGATGATGAGGAAACTGACCCTCAAAAATTGTCTTCTTCTCCTTCTCCTTCTCCTTCTCTTGCTTTCCCTGCAAATATATGTGGTGCTAAAACAAGCAATCGTTTATTTAACGCAATTCAAGCATGTTTAACAGATACAGGTATTCCACCCAAAGGCATTTTAGCCCAATATTGGATTGGGTATTACATGACATCTTTACCATCAATACAAACTGGTCTAAGTGTAGCATTACTAGAATTATCAAAATACACATTAATTAGTGATAGTAGTAGTTCATCAGCATCTGGTTGTGGGCTCTTAAGTGGGATCATTTTACCATTTTTAATGTCAACAGAAGAGTTTTTATTAAGTGTACCATCATCATCATCATCATCATCATCATCATCATCATCATCATCATCATCATCATCCAATAGAAATCTTATTGAGGAACAGTTGAATATCATTGAAGATAAACTTAGAAAGGATGTAGGAGATATTACTGTTGACCAATTTCAATGCAATTTTAATTAAATAAACTTATCACAAAACACAACAGAAGAAAAGAAAAGAAGAAGAAACATATTGTAGTAGAGTACTAAGTAGTAATTGATAGTTAATGTACATATAGATTTGGAAAGTTTAGTTACAGTTATAGATATAGTTTTAAATGAAAATTTATGTATGTATGTATGTATGTATGTATGTAGTTAATATGTGTTTTAGATACAAATTGCAACGGATACTCTCTCTCTCTCTGTAGTTTATTTTCGTAGTATATGTATCCAGTGTGATTCTTCTTCCTCATTATACTATATGCTCTACTCGTAAGCTACCATTTCAATATATACAATTTACTCTCATCATTTCCTTTCTTTTCTTTTCCTTTCCTTCTCATCTCATCTTATTTGTCTTTTGACTGACAGCTTAGCTACGTTTACTCTTCAGCTTCACCGCCTTCACTTGCAGCAGCAGCTGCAGCAGCTGCTTCAGCTTCAGCAGCTAACCTTGCTGCTTCTTCTGCTGCAAGTCTAGCTAACTTTTCTTTGTATGCATCTCTTAACATAACTGCTTCTTGTGCATATGCTGAAGCATTAACACGGGTTGAATTAATTAATTCAGCTGCAACAGTTTGGGCGCTAACATATGCATCTGCTTGTTTTTTCAAATTATTAATCATATCAAACATAAACAAATCTTCAATCTCTTTTCTAACAGGATCATATAAGAAACCTTCTTCAATTAAAGTATCAAATACACCTTGATGTAAACCGCCCAAATATTGTTGTGAAAAACTTCTTGCAGCAATTTTTTCTTCCAATGCACGTCGTGCAATTTTTCTTTTACTTTCTTGTTGAACACGTCTTTCTTTTTCTTGTGCTTTACGTTTAATATCTGCTTCTAAACGTTGTACTTCTGCAAGTTCTATATTTCTTACTGTCTCAAATTCAGCTTGTTGTAAAGCTATGGCATTTAATTCTTCTTCTTGCATAATTTCCAACATACTAACATGTAGTGTTTTACCAACTAATACCTCTAATATTGGCTCAACTTCCATATCAAAATTGAATAAATCACCACCTAATATTTGTGTTTCAACATCATGTCCAATTTTTGCTTTAACAAATAATGGTGATGGTGGTCTATCATATACAGCTGGTGTTTGTGTTTCCATGTCTAGTTCAACTGGTTTATCTGTTAATTCTTCTAAAACATCATCAGTTTGCATATCCATATGTGATCTACCTGGTACTGGTGGTGGTGTACCTGATCTTCTTGTTCCACCCATACCTCTACGTGCTCTACGACCACCCCCACCATTTTTACCTGACATTCTCTTTTGATCATCTTGAGTCGATACTTTGGCAGCATATGTACTACCTCTTACTACTCTTGGATCACTCATTAAATTTGAGGCGCCAACACTACTAGCATCATTCTCATCACGATACTTTCCTTTTGCTTTAACTGGAGCCGCATGAGGCTCACTGGTGTACTCAAAGCCACCCTGCTGCTGCATTATACCCGTCGTTTGTTTATTCACTTAACTATAACATTCAAATAAGATTAAAAAAGAAAAGGAAGTTGGTTAGCATAATTAAAATCAAATATCTACAATATAAAGAAAGACATATTCTCATAAACAACAATAAAATTCTGTTCAATTCACAAGCATCGAAACGTCAATCAAACATGATTGACGGTTATTTCTGTTATACTAGTATATATTATTACAGAAAAGTAATCTATACAATACAATTAAAGTTTGTTTACACAACAATACATTCAAAGTATGTTTCTATATCGCGTATAACAACTTATTGATGAGATCGGGTGCGATTCGCTGCATTCTGGACCATTGTGAAACTAATTTAACTTCATTGCAATCGAAAATTTATTTTTTACTCAGAAAATGAATCATATTTGCATAAAACTTCAAAACTTACCTATTAAGTGACAGTGCGAGCAACTAATGTGGTTTACCAAAATGAACCAGTTTCACTCTTTATTGCCAAAATTTGTTCAGATAGTAACTATTCTGTGGGAGGATATTCAAAATTGAAGAAAAGAGAGGTTATTCCTTTCAAGTTTGATTTTGAAGGTTTAAGTTGTAGACCAGGCTATCAAGTTCAGTTACTTTGTGTCCACGATGGTGGAAATGAAGATTGGAGATCGCGTTTCTGTAAGTAAAATGCTAGTAAATCTTTTCAATTCAAAGTATATCCAAGAAGTTTATGATTTCTACACTATTATTAACATACTAACTCATTCTCTTTATTCTCTTCTTGTTTACTTGTATAGGTGGTTTGGGAAGAGACTGGTTGTTGCTTTATTGCCACTATTGTTGGAGAATATGAACCTGATGCCTTGAATTCTGGTATCAAATACTTTGATATTCTCTACGATGAAGTAGTATCTGGAAAGATAGTAACAGAAAAACATGTCAATATTTCTCGATTATCACATGATGTTAGCCCAGAATTATTATCAGATACAGCATATGAATTAGAAATGCAATCAACATGTGGTGGAAGATATTTACATGCCACATCTGGTAAAGATTTATTAGCAAAATTAATATCTATAAAAGAAGATGAAGATGAATTAGATGATTATGATGATAATGACTATAATAATGTTGATGATGATTATGATGATGTAATGGAACCAGTTGTTGATGGTAATGGAAATAATATGGAAATTGAAGACAGACCATTACAATTACCATTACCAATACCAACAATCAAATTAGAATTATCATCACAGCAAATTATAATGATTAATGAGGCATTACATTTAGAACAAATTCATTCATTAATTCATACTTCTAAAAGAACATTACATTTTATTACAGAACAATTATTGTTATGTTTAAAGGAGACAACATCTGCATCTGCATCCTCCGCAGGTGATGGTAATAACAATGATAATGATAATGAAAATGATATTCCTGATTTTGAGTTATCATACAATACATGGCTAGAAAGTAATGATGATAATAATGATGATGGTGATACAGCATTATGGTTAGCACCTGGACAAGATGGTGGTAAATTAATTACAAAATGTCGTTCAATATTAGCTGCAACAGCAGCATTAAGTCGAATATTAAGTTGTCATGTTCCTGGTTTAGACGTTACAGCTGTTGACGAAGTTGTAATAGAAACTGCTTTAAGATGGGTATCAGCTGTTATAAGTACAAATTGCTCTATAGCACCATTACGTGCACCACATTCACCACATTCAAATCAAATAAGTTTAAGTAAAAGTAAAAACGAAAGTAGTTATGCAAGAAGTAAAAAATCTATACCATTATCAATTCCTTCAAGAAGAAATCATACTTTAGCACGTGCTAAAAAATCATCAAAAGATCAAGATGGTATAAAACATGTTTTACAGATGTTAGGTGCAAGATTATTACCACTAATAAAAGCTGTACTTGATACTATTGATTGTTTACTTCTGTCTAGACGTCAACCTGATAGATTGTGTATTGCAGCATATGAGCTTGGTTTAGGTTGTTTAAGAGCAGAACCATCATCAAGTCCACGTGCAGCATTAGTTGCATCAGCTAGTACATATTCTTTACAAGCTATGCATGCATCGTCCATTAGTTTAATGCAAACTATAAGTAGTAGATATCCAACACAACGTAGCACAATCTTAAGTGAATGTCTATTGTTATTAGCTTCAACGCATTCATGCAAAAATATAGGTAGAACATTTCCAGTACATTTCTCTATGCATGCTAATAAAAAATTATCTTCTACTTCTATATCTGCATCATCACCTTCGTCTGGTATTGTTGGTTACACCAACAGTAGTAGTTCTGGTAATAGCAGCAGCAATAATAGCATTAGTGGTGGTAATAATAATAATAATAATAATACTGATGGTAGATACATTTCCACATCACTTGCAGCATTATTATTATTGATACAATCCGCTGCGGGTTCAGATGGTAATGGTGATGGTAATGGTAATTTAAATTTAACAAAGTCATCTTTTTTAGGAGAAACACAAAAATTGTGTAAAACAGTTATAAATGATTTATTGCAACGTGCGCAACATCGTGATATGGGTACTGATTATCGTACATTAACTACATCATTATTAATTGAAATTGAAATTGCATTATCATCACCATTAATGCCTGTGTGCGCTATGTTGTTAGATTCATTATTATCAAAAATATTACAAGAATTGTTTATCATGGCTGGGATTAGCGCTTCAAGTTCTACTTCCAGTACGTCTTTATTATCATCATCATCATCATCATCATCATCATTATCATTATCAGCTACAACAACAGGTGGTAGTTTTAGTTCTAGTTCTAGTGCTGGTGGTAGTAGCTCAGGTGCTCATAAGGCAGATAAAAATGAGGAGCAGCGTTATATGACATTCCTTCTTGATCTTGTTGGAGGAATTGGTAAAGTTCTCAGATGCACCATCATTGATACTAGTGTTGGTGTTGGTGCTGACAGTAAGACTCTTACTATTTCTACTCTATTTGGTTCAGCTTCAGGTTCAGGTTCAGGTTCAGGTTCAGGTTCTACAAATCCTATACATAATAATGTAACAGCAACAGAAGAAGAAGAAGAAGAAAAAGAAAATGAAAATGAAAATGAAAAGGTGAAACTTGGTATAGAAGCAGAAAATCCTCGAATTATTCGTGCACTCAAGTCAAAATTAAAAAAGCTTGAACCAGAGTGGATACTACGAAAGGATTCAGAAAACAAGGATGAAGATGAGGATGAAGATGAAAAGGAGGAAATGGAAATTTTAAATTCTCCTATTGAAATTTTATCCGAAGAACAAGAGCAAGTACAAGCAGAAGCAGAAAAAAGAAACACTCGCAGCACTCGTTCTTCAAACAAGATCAAGATGAAAAATAAAATGTTGTATACAGATACAGATACAGTAAAGAAAACTGAAACTATCACAATTAAAGAAGAAAATGAAGATGAAGATGAAGATGAAGAAATTCATCTTATTCTTAAAAATAGTTCTACTGCTGCTGCTGCTGCTACTGCTAGTGCTAGTGCTATTGCTATTAAAAATGGCAATGCTCCAATATTTGGCCGTAAATGCTTTTCAGTTGAAAAAACTTTGGAAATTTTAGCAGAAGTCACAATTGCTACCTTAGATGCTTTATCTGAATATGAGCAAATATCTTCATCTTCAACAACTGATTCAACAACTTATTCTCATTCTCATACAGATTTTAGTGCTGATCCAATTGCTATTTTAAAACAAACAGGATGCAATAAAGTTTTATCATTATTATCAAATAAAGTTAAATCTGTTGATGTATCAAGATATTTGATATGTGAATATATGAAAAGTATTGCTATGAATACAGGTGCAGATGGTACAGCATATAATATGATATTATCATTATGGTTTAAAGATTGTATTGATACTGGTAGAGATGATGTTGGTATATATGTTTCAAAATGTTTAATGCATGTTCCAATATTATTGCAACAAAATCAACAACGCATAGAAAGAAACACTGTAAAATCTTCTGTTGTTTCTGGTCCTGGATCAGATAGTTGTATTATTACAAAGAACGCTACATCCACTACTACCAGTACCAATACAAATACAAATACCAGCACTCCTCCTGATGCTATGACACTAGCTACAAATAGTACCGATTCTAGTTCAAGTTCTAATACTGCTGCAACCATAGCATCAGAGAAGCCATTATGGACAGGATCACGCATGTCTTTTGAATGGGTACAAAAAGCATATCATTCATTATTATCAGAATGGTTTGGTGTAAGACAATATGAAAGTATTGTTGCACTGTTACTTAATTTATTAGCATCAGAACAGTCACCATTACTAAGAGCAAGATCAATAAGAACATTACATACATTATTTTCTATTGATTATAATTTAATATCAAGACCCCAAGTATGTATAGCTGTAACACAAAGATTAAATGATGTAGCTATTTCTGTTAGGGAAGAAACTGTGAAATTAATAGGTAGCTACATAATGTTCACTGCTAGTAGTGATATATCTGCAAAAATGGAAATGGAAATGGAAATGGAAGGTAGTCATGATGGCATTGTGGTTCAAAATCAAACTACTCAACAAAAGAGTGCTCCTGATCACTATATTGATGGATTGCTGGTACGTTTAGGCGATAAAGGTATTTCAGTAAGAAAAGCTGTAGTCCAATTAATAAGGGGGTTATTATTGCGTCATTTAGATCATCCAAGATATGCAGAATTATGCTTGGCATTATTAGAGCGTAGTGCATTACCAAAAGAAGAAGATAGCATACGTGATGTGATTCGTGCTACATTTCATGAATTATGGTTAACTCCACCAAAATCTAAAGGTGCGATCACATCATCACAATCAAATCATAATATTAGTGATGTGAAACTCAAGTTGGAAGCTAAGTCTAGACGTTCAACTATGAGAGCATCTTCGTCTTCGTCGTCTTCTTCTTCTTCTTCTGCAATGGATATTGTTGACACAAATGCTAGTGCTAGTGCTAGTGCTAACACTGGTACTGGTATTGTCTGGCAAGAACCTGTCACACATTGGACCGTGAAATCATCATCAGCTACCAATTCTAACACTAACACTAACACAAATACAAACGATGTGTATTCTTATTCTCATGTAGAGATTGTAGCATTACAAATCATCGAAGTATTATCAACTAATACAGGCACAGGAGGTAATTATGGTGACTTGAACACACGTGATGGGCTAGTAGAGTTGTTAAGAGAAGTTTTGCATGGTACTAGTAATGGTGATGAAGAATCAACAGCTGTATTAAAACGTCGTGAAGTTACTAACACATATTGCATCTCATTAGTGAATGCTCTGATGGAAATTGTATTGAAATTGGAGGAACGAGATGAAGTATTGCTTGCAAGATTAAAAACATCAAGTGTGAATCGCAATCATAGCAGTAGCAATAGCAGTAGCAGTACTTCTATTTGTTCAAGAGAGGAACATTTGATTAGTGCAATCAATACAATTGCTGTCTTCTGCTCTGCACATCCCCCACTGCTTATTCCTCATATGTCCGCATTAGTTCCATATTTGAAACAAAATCCTGCTTTAAATACAGCACAATATGGGGATATCACCTTAACAGTTTGCCGTATACTGTCATCAGTAACAGTTATACCGGATGTTCCAACTACTATACAACAAACAATGTCATTCAATGAGTTATGTGACGATCTAACGTATATTGCATTGAATAGTGGATTTCATAATGTCAATGCTGCTGTCAAATGTTTGGCTACATTAGCTGCTCATGTGACCTTTGATGTTTTGCCTTACATGAGATTAGCTCATAAATGTTTTACAGCTGTGAAAAATTCTGCTCGTACTGTACAACAACAGTTGCATACACAAGCACAAGCGCAAGCACAAGCACAAGTGTATAATATGGATACTTGTAGCAATGATAATGATAATATTAATATTACATCTATATCTAATGTTGATAGTAATGGAAAATTGCTTGTAAATCTATCAACGCAATCAGCTGCAAGGATTCAAAGGTGCTTAATCATTTTAGGTGCCTTAAGTGAGTACAGTCCTCTATGTGCCAAAGAACTAGAAATTCTTGCACAAAAGACTTCATTGTCAGATAAGAGCAATAGTAATAATAGTCCTACAAGTGTTGCACAGAATGCTAGAGATGGTACACCAGATCCTAATGCGTTTGTTCTTGCAGGTACAAGCACAAGTACAAGTGCACTACGTCGTAGTAGCCTAAGTGGTGATTCACTAAAAAAAATTGGATCACTTGCTAGTCTTGATGAAACTCCTGTTACCCATCGTGAAAGAAGAGCAAAAGAAGAGTATACAGCTAGAGAAGATATCACTAAAATTTTATCAATAACACCTGATACAATCAACGGTTGTACATATTCTGCATGCAAATTTGCACTTCAATTACCAGATGAAGGATGTGAAGTAAGAGCTGTACAAGCATTGTGCAGTGTATATATTGGATGTCCAACATTAATCAGCTTATCATATAAAATATTATCAACATTATTATCTGATAGTGATAATATAACTGGTGAAAGTAACATACCACTTGTACATGAGAAGTTGCTAGGTGGTCTTGATCATATGATGCAAGCTGAAGAAAATAGAGTTGAACAAGATCAAACAACTAAAAAAATGAGATCTGCTGGTTTAAATGTTATTGAAATTGAAAATTCTGGTATGCTATTATCTAACAGTGATCGTGATAGTGATGTAACAATAACAGCAGCAGCAGTTATATCACATTTGAAATATATTATTGGATTTTTATATAGTGATATATTACAATTAAGAAAAAAATCTTTATATTTAATTGAAACTTTGTTAAGGCAAGGAATGTTATGTCCTTTGGATGTTATCGCTCATTTAATAGCTATACAAGCAGATCCAATTGAAGAACAAAGAATTCATGCATTAAAGTTATTGCAACAACAAGATATACGTTATTCTACATTTGTTGATAATCGTTTATTAGAAGGTTTAGAAGCTGCTTACGCTATGCAAGTACGTACACATAGTACAGGTATAGGTATAGGTATAGGTATAGGTGGTTATTCTTATACAACACCAATGCCAATGAGAAGAATTGAAATAAAAGATCCAGATACAGGTAACATAAAAGATGTTATATACATATCAATATTTGCATCATTATACAAATCATTAATGACTAGTTCTACTACATCACATAAAAAACGCAGAAAAGATTTGATTGTAGGTACAATGAAACGTATCATGACAATAATGCAACAAATCAGTCAATGCAAGAATGATCTTGCTCATGCTATTGCTGTGAATGCTGTGACTTCTACTTCTACTTCTACTGGTGGCATCACTAGTGATGCCAATGTCATTGCCAAAGACAATGCCAATGCCAATGTCAATGTTGATATGAGTATGTTTCCTATTACACCAGACATTCAACCTTCAACATCAATTGCTGTCACAGAGCCATATAGTTCAAATAGAAGTAGTATGGATATGGATATGGATATTCCTCAACTAAGTGTTAGTGGTAAAGATTCAAGTGTTCTTTCATATTCAGATTCTCACACACCTAAGAACAAGAATAAGAACAAGAATGAAACAGAAAATAAAAGTAGTAATATTTATACAACAGCAACAGCATCAACAACAGCATCAACATCAACAATCTTAGGTCACATGAAACATTTATATGACATAGCAATTTATCTCATACAAATACTCGCCTATTTACCATATGAAAGTGTTGAACAACCACTTATGATAATACAATGGATAACTAGAAATGTTTCTGTTGATTCATCCATTTTGTGTGCTGATTTGACTGCTGCTGCTTGTGCAATGGGTGCTTATTTCCCTATTATTGATATTAATGCTACTACTAATACTTTTACCACAGCTTCTGCTACAGCTACAGCTACAACTACAACTACAACTACAAGTGCAAGTGCAGGTAAAAGCAAAAGTAAAGCAAGAGGCAAACTTAAAGCTGACGAACAGCACGTCAAGTTCGCTTCAAATATTAATGACATCACTAATGCGAATAGTAATACTAATGCGGTTCCCACTGACGTGAATGGCCCAAGAATGTCAATTCAAAGTGTCATGGAAAGTTTCGAAGCATCACTGGAAGGACAATTAACTGCTGATATGAGTAACTTACAACAATGGAGAAACAATTGTAATTTATGGAGAAAACCCTCCACAGCTATTGCTACTACTACTGCTACTACTGCTACTGTTAGTAAAACGCTTCTGTCCATGGAATCGGAGATGGAGATGGAGATAGAGATGGATGTTGAGCAAAACAATGACATGAGCATGAACTCTTCTTCCACTTCATCTGAAGAATTTAGTCAGAATGCAAAACACCTCGCTTCTGTTCTTACAGGTGGTTATGAGAGTAGATGCCGTGAAGCTATGACAAGATTAAAAAGCTTTTTAAAATCACAATATAATTTATCAAGGGAACGTTGTCAAGCATTTATTGGCTGTGCATCTTCTAATATGGAAGGTAATAAAGGTAGTAATGAAATTGTAAAATCTTGTGATGAAGAGCACAATTCTGGCAGACCCATTACACAAACATTCAATCCTTTATCATCTACTGCTACATCAACTGAAGTTGCTGGGGGAGTGCACATACTAAACAAGTGCATATCTAACACCACCCCACCTACAGCAGATGATCTGTTTATGGCAATAACTACTTGTATAGCTGACATGAACCGTTTACGTGCACTTGTTGATATTGATGACGATCTCGGTACCTCCACATGCACATCTGATTACCAAGAGAAAAACACTAGTGCTAGTGCTGCTAAAGCTAAATCCAAAGGCAAAGCCCGTTCACCAGTAAGTGGTGGTGGAATTGGTAGCAGAAGTCGAAAGCGCACTCGTACCAGTACCAGTGTGACAACTACCAAATCATCGAATAAGAGAACGAAGCGTGTGGTCACATCCAAGTCTAATGACAGTGACAGTGACTTGTCTGACACAGAAGATGAAGAGGTTCCAGAGGATGAGGATGAGGATGATGATGAGGATGAGGCAGAAGAGCAACCAGTGCAACAAATGCGTAGCTCTAGTGGAAGAAAATTGAAGCCAGTCATAAGATTCTAAGATGAGGGAGGGAGAGCTGAGGATTTGAGGATTTTGAATAATAAACATTTGTATCAATATGTACATTCTATAAACAAACTCAACACACTAACCTTAACTGGAACCTTAACTTGAACCTTAACTTGAACCTTGCACTATAGCTTGAGCTGAAATATGTATAAATATAAATATAAGTTTACAATTGTACTCTTTTTTCCAATAACCTGATGGCCATTTGTAGTGGCTCTGAGTGTGGTCTCAAAGATGATATGATGCTACTAGCTAATGATCCATTCAGGTCATCTAATTGACTTGCCAACACAGCTGCACCAGCTATACATACACAATCATATGTCAGCAACCCTTCTCTACCCTTGGGAGCGGGTTCGTCTTCTAGCGGATCAACAAGTATCAAGTATCTAGCACCTGCTGAAGATACATTTTTTTCAGATACAACATCGAGTATTGCTAGTGCAATATCATCAAGTGTGCTTATATCACCACTTACATGAACAAAGCGAAGACTTCCTCCACTACCAGAATGAACCACAGATTGTACAGCTCTAGGTGAAAGGAGGCGATCATCATCCTTATCTTGTTGTTGCCATGGAACATAATTAGATGGATCAAGTACAGCTTCCATCATAATATCGACAGTAGGATGTTCATTAGGAAACTCACTAAAAACTGGTTCTGGTGGTAATATTTGTTTATTCACTTTATTCGACCAACTGTTATTAGCGATAGCGATATTTATTTCATCACATTTTTCTAACCATTTGTTTCTTACATCATTTTCTAAAATTAAATTTCTTTCATATGTTTTTATAAATCCATGACTTTGATACAATGTAACAGCTGCAGTCAATTTACTACTACTATCAATGAGCACTTTACCTTTAGCTTTATTACTACCATTACTTTTCATTTCATTTATAAATGAATCCATTGTCCAACGTAATAACAACTTTCCTAAACCTTGTCCACGATAAGCGGGATGTACCGCTAATTTGATGATTTCCCATTTATTGTACCCAATTGGTAATGTTGAGATAGTACCAGCTAAACTACCGTGGATGAATACACCATAAATCTTACCATTTTTATTTAAAATATACTTTTGTGGATCATCCATTTGTTCTTGATCAGCAGGTTCCCATAATTCATACCTATGTAACCATTCATCGTGTATATCGTACCATTGTTGTTTTATAATTGTGTTATTGATATCCAATTCTACTACCTGGTTTTTGTGTAATGTGTGATGTGGAAAAGCAGTAGAGACATGATGAGCTTCTCCAACATGATATATATTACTATCACTATTATCATGAACACGAGCACGAGCATGTGTATGCGTATGATCATGATCATCAAAATGCTTTTCTGTTGTATTGCCATCATTATCTAAACACATTAAAGTCATTTCTTGTAGTTTTTTATCAATTGCAGAACGCTTAGTAAAACATATTACATGTAAATTCTCATGATCATGTATAGGTGGTGGTGGAAGCGATAAACCATTGCAAGAATTATAAGCTAGCCTATGTAAGCTAGGTATATTTGAGGAAGTTGATGATGACAACGGTGATGGATTCACGATACCACTGAACTCTACTAAGCTTTGGCTAGAAAGGCACACCGTGATATTCATTGCTGATGAATTTGAGGAAGAGGATGAATAAGTTGGTAAAGGACCTGGGGGGACGTATAAGCGTCCATGTGGGCATCTTTCAGGCAAGGTAACAACCCTTTCGCTACCAATACTGTTACCACCACCACTACCAGTACTAGCACCATTATTAGTTTTAGTAAAGGGAGCATTTTCTAAGTACAGAAATCCATTTATATCTCCAGCAGTATAAGCAACTTCTTTCAATGCAGTATGAATCATTGTACTATATTCTACAGCACTTGGACGATCACTTGGTAAGCGGCTCATTGCTCGAATAATCACATCTTTTATCATTCTAGTAGAATTTTCTAAATTGGTACCAGTGCTGGTACTAAGTGAAAGATTTTTATCATCATACATATCAGAAAATAAACCATTTTTACCGCCACTTATTAGTGATATTACTGGATCTAATACTTGTAAATCAACTGGTGGTGCTTGTGAAGTATCAATATTACCATCAATGTCGTATGTTATCACGCCTTGTGCATTAGCTGCCTTTACTGTGCATAATGTTACATACAATTCCGTCCATTGCTTTTGATCAAACAAATAAGCACCTGTGATCAGTTCTGGTAGGAGACAACCAAGTGACCAGATATCAGCACTCAAATCTGGAGTTGGAAAAATCACTGGAATACGTTTTCTTGGGGCACGTGCTGATGCACCACCACCAGCGCCAATTTCTTGTCTTAATGGCGTTGGCGTTTGAACTCTACTAGTTGAAGACGGAGTAACAGGATTGCTATTCATAGTTGTATTCTTTTCGTCAGAATCAGAATTGCTACCAGTTATAGCTAAAAACTCTGGAGATTGGATTGGAAGTGTTCCACGACAACGACGTGCACTATTACTATTATCACTACT
>JACKZZ010018718.1_pt1 | contig 14421 bp, 17 predicted proteins | sample 8027871 | NCBI WGS metagenome assembly JACKZZ01 (sample SAMN15724774, study PRJNA655200) | protist metagenome | isolation source: fluorescence activated cell sorting (FACS) single amplified genomes of... | place: USA: West Boothbay Harbor, Gulf of Maine | collected 2000-07-19
ATTGGAGATTTAGACCGTCGACACCACCCAACTCGTGCTTACTTAATATGTCCATGATTGGCTTTCGTGACTCCCGAACTTTGATAAAAAAATCTCGAAAGCTTTTCATGGTTACGTCGTCGGAATTCCTTGTCCATATCGTCTCTTGCACGCATAAATCGGTTGCCAAACTTGAAATATGATCACTGTCAGGGTTACCGATCCCGTGGAGGTTACCTAGCATTTTTAGATCCGTTTCGAGTTTTGATAGTTTTTGAAAACAAACAATCCTTGACAACGGACCGTCCAACACATCAGGTTCAGAAACACTGTGCTTAATAGTATTTATACTATTTAAGCGATCCAAGATATCTTTGTAGCTATCATAATGGTCTAGAAATTCTTGCAGTTTTTTCGGTACGACTCCGTCGGTGGCAATGCCAACTATTCCCTTTTTTAGTATCTGGTTAAGGAATGCAATTTGATCTTCTGAGAATGAAATTTGTTCATTTCCATTTGTCGACAGGAAATTCTGATTTAAAAACAAGTGCATACCTTCATGACATTTCTCACATAGATCCTCAGCGTATGCCAGCTCGTGGAATCTTGACTTCACTTTTTCTAGGAGTGCGTAATAATCATGTGGTTGACTCTTGTAGGATTCAACTACTAAATTACCAGGCATTGATTCGGAATCGGGATCGAGATCTTCCTTAGGCTGCTGCTTCAACATCTCAACAATTGCTTGAACTTCTTTTACGCAATCCAAAGTATCTGTTACTGTCCTCTCATAAAATTCCAGCACCCTGGTTGCATAATTCTTAACGGACTTGAGGTGGTCAACTAAGCAACTGGGTGTATCAAAACCACAGTCTAATACCGGATCGAGATGTGGGGTTAAACATTGCTGTGTACCAAAATGAAATGCCTCAATTCGAGTCTGATTGCGACTCGCCTGACAATAACTTAGCAGAATTCTTGTTAAAGGTTGCATATCAGGTTGTTTGACATTGTAGATGTTCTGATCGCCTTTGCCACGCACCATTGTCTTGCCGGAATCAAAGTGAGCTACATAGAGCCAAGTCATCCTCCGCAAGAAGCTGTCCTGTTTAAAGAGCGGTAGCAAACGAGCAAGACCTGGGTATGATTCGCAATACTTTTCGCTCACCCTTCGTAGCCACCCAATTTGGTTATCGACCTGTTGGATTGCGTTTAAGACTGCACGTAACTGATGCTTCTGCCCGACCATATCGACAACAGTACCAACGATCGCCGTCATGATTACTTGCCATTGCATCGAATCTAGATTCTTAGTATTACCACTAGAAGACCTTTCGGCTTTAAGTATGCCTAGTAGAATTTCTTGTCGGTTCGCTTTTAATTCCAATTCTATAAATTTAGCTTCATAATCTTTTTTTGTCGATTCCAGGACACCATGCGTCGCTATGAACTCATCATCGTTGCACAAAGCCAAGCCTTGTTTAATGTTGCATAGAGCATTCTCTGCACGACCGAGCTCCAAAGCATAACGTGAGCAATATGTGTATCCATTTAAGCTAGCCCCAACTTTTATATGGTCCTCTGCGTATTTCAGAGCTTCCTCCCAATCTTTGATTTTGTGGGCTTGCGTTATACGGGCCTCGAGTTCATTATGATTCTGAATCCAGTCTTGAATCTCCGCTTTCGCACAGTCATGCTTCATTTCAGAATCAGCAGTTTTAGCTTCATTTATTATTGTATGCTCATCCCGATCGTTCCTGTGCGGGCAACCGCCGCCGGAAAATAGATTTACCACAACCGTGACAGGCGTCATCAACAAAGTTCGAGCTAGTCCACTACTACGTCGACCGGCCTGATTTTTGATTTAGCGGTCACAGCGTTGAATTTTCTAAGACTAATATCCTTAAAATTACCAAGTGAATAACATCATGTCGACCATGGGTTAGACGTTAAGTTCTGAATGCGCACCCTGACAATATAAATGATAATTATTAATCAAATCGGACCAAATCGTTCAGGGTCCCGCTAACTATGGCAAGGGGCAAGCGCTACCTCGGCACCTTAGAGTGCCTGCAGTAGTATCAAGTTCACCGAGAACCGGTGAGCCCTGTTCTGGGGCGCTAAACCTAGGACGCTTGAGGGCCCGGTCTCTCGCGACGCACAACTGCAAATAGGAAAAGGCGCGCCCAGCAAGACAAACAGTAGTGAGTCATCATTGCAAAATGGGGAGTACGACCAGCGCAGCCAAGAACATTCCCCTTGTCCGTGAAGGGTAGGGTGCGATCGAGAAAACCATCGTCGTCGAGCGAGTTGCGAGCCCGCTCCCCTGCTTCGCAAAGAAGCTACACTGCTGGGGCGATGCCATGCTCCAAGGTACTGATGGGGACCCCCTGAGTACTGCCCCCAGCTGGCCCCCACTCATATCGGAGTGGCACCAGTTTGAGTATGGCCGGGAAACTTCGAACGTAATTTTTGACGTGACGATAGTGAAAACACGTGACCGCGCCTGGGGTAACTTCCAGCGCGGAGGAACACGTGGGGGATATCGTTGCTGAGCGCCGAAAGCTAGCGGGACGGACCATTAGGTCGCTCGTCAACTGCTGCTTTCGCGGGTGATTTATTGCGCGAAAATGATTGCAGCGTGTACTATTACATTCGCCTTTGGTTTCAACTTTCGATCAATGATAAAAGACTAAGTCTTCCTGTATGGCATTGGGGCGGCACCATGGGACCATTAATATGCGGCGAGCAAAAAGACAATGTCAGAGTTCGACAATGTCAACAGGATTGAATTTTGCCTACTACTAACGAAACAACCGCACTGAAGATTCATGATGCTACCGCAGCATGCAGTCCTCAGGCTATTTACCTCGCACAGCCCAAACTTCATGTCTATGTCACTCTTAACGAAAAAAAAAAACTTACTGTTCCCAACACATGGCTAGCTACACTCATTACGCTCTGAATCGAACTCATATTATCTGAATTAGATCCTGAGACTGAGTCAGACTCATGGCTTTCATCTAGTACAGTTACTTCGTCCGCTTGCCCGTCTAAACTTTTAGGACCACCGTCTCCCGAAAAACCAACTCCTTCAGACCCCTGAAATATCCTCCGATCCGAACCCGACCCGGACCCGGAATTTTCGCCGGTGGGTTTCAGAACCGGTTGCGTTTCCGAACAGTCACCGTGGGAACCGGCGGCGGATGGCAATGTAACAGTACTACCTGCGCTCTCAGCCAAGCCACCACCTTCTGCAGCGTGTCCACATTCTCCACTGCACTTGCCACTGGTTTCGCTACAACCTACACCATACTTCTTCCCAATCTTCAGCTTCAGTCCCTGCACACCGAGATGCTGGTCGGTCCAGGGCCAGGTTAGATAGTTGAGATCGTGCGGCGCATCCAGGAGGTCGCCGTATTCGGAGGGCGCGGCGCGCGTGTCCAGTTGATTGAGATTCTGATCGAATTCGGGGACCGTACCGTGACCGTACAGTAGTAGGTTGAAATCGGTCTTCGCCTGTAATCCGATCTCGGGGGGGCCAGACGTCGCGTCATGCAGGACAGCGACCGGCCCCAGAATCTTGACGATTTTGGAAACAACGGGCATCGTTGGACAGTTGGACTGTGATTAAACAGTGAACTGTACTAGACTGTTGAAAACGGTTGAAAACTGTTGAAACTTTTAAGTAAGCCCCGAGAAACTCGAAGACAGACCAAAAACTCTCTGCGTGGTAATGGGAGAGAATGAAATAGCATCACAATGATTCTTGACAATGATTCTTGACAATGATTTCCAATTCTGGGTCATATTAGAGGGATTTCAACGCTGTTTAGTCACACGGAAGCTACGAGTATTCAAGTTGGAGTCATTTATAATTGAACGAAATTATCACAAGGATTTTATTCAAATTACGACACGGTCACCACGATGATTCAGATTTTCACGCATAATTACCTAAATCAACACTGTCACGAATGAAACTCAACTCACGAATCACAGTCACTTTGCTACACGAGACAACGCAATAATTTTTACACTGGATTAGTATGAAAATTCCTCTTCAAACAGTGCCTGAAGTGAGTGCTCAAAAAGCCTATGGCGAAGATCTACAATACTGAGATTCAGAACACTTTTGTCGATTCGTACGTCAACGGTCAAACACCAACTTTCTGGTGTACAAAATACCTCATGGAGGGAATTTCAGGTTCACCTTCATTCCGACGATGACGCCTGCTAAGTTTAACTATCGATCAGATTCAATGTCATACGTACAGTTTTAGTAATTCTAAACAATTTCTGTACAATATCTAGTTCAACCAGTACGGCTACACATGCAGATTTCAAAATTTCCCCCTCGTAGCATTTTCGCTTTCTCGTGCCAGGCCCAACACCCCACCCTCTTTGGCATTGCAGATTCTCATCCTCATCACTTTTCATCCTTCGTGTTCGCTTCTGGACCCTGTTTGAATTTCTCCTCTGACACTGTCATCGGCTTCTTTCCCTGTTTCCCCGCTGCCGCTAGTCTCCTCTCGGCCCATCTAGGCAATACAAACGCTGCTTTGTGCATCCCCGAAGAATAGTAACGCAGGATCTCGTGCTTATCTTCTTCTTCGGACTCGTGACCGTCACTGGTGCCTCTGTAGTACCCAAACAGTGTTTCCGGTGACGGCTGGCGATGGGGTTTGGGGTTGGCAATGCCACTAGTCTTACTAATAGTCTTAGAGCTTAACTTCAAGCCATCCTCTTCATCTCTCTCCCCATCCATCCACTTCCTCCCAACAAACAAGCTAATTTGCCCACAAGGATAGGTCGGCGTCTGCACGCTCGCGTACCTGGATTCGGCGAATAGTGGTTTACTAGAATCATCACCAGCAGTTACCTGATTAACTTCCTTCATCATCCCACACATCAACTCTTGGTGCAGCCAGATGCTCTCCCCCTGCGTCGCGATCACGCCGCCCTTGGTCAGCACGCGGGCGCAGTCCTGATAAAATTCAAGTGTAAACAGCTTTTCGGCGGGACCGACGGGGTCGGACGAGTCGACGATAATTACGTCGAAGGATTCAGCTGCGCACTGAGACTTTATGTAGTTGAATGCGTCCGCAATCTTGATTTCGACTCTGGGATCGTCCTGGGGATGGGCTGGAGAACTTTGCCATGGATCTTCTCGGGTGCCTTTTCGGTGGAAGAGAGGGTCGGAGGAGGGGGAGTAGATGGATGGAGGAGACGAGACTTCAGCTGGGGATTTTGAGTCAGTAGCTCCAGTACGACGCTTCTTCAGAGCTGGGGCGGCGCATTCCGGCCCGTTTTCTAACGAGCAGGCAGATTCAGTTCCTGATTCGCCGTCAGTGGTAGTCTTACTGTCACTCTTTTCACCACCAATAACCCCCTCCCCAGTTACCTCCACAACCCCTTCTACCACCTTCTTCCTCGGATATTTAACTGCCATATTCCCCCCAAAAAACTTCTTCGCCACCCCCACAACAAGCCCGTCGATCTCACACTGCACTACCTTCTGCACGGAACGGTGTTTGCAAACTTCGCGCAGGATGCCCCCGTCGCCCCCGCCGACTATTAACACAGATTTTGGACCGGCAGAGAGGATGGATTCGACACTGAGACTGGCGGTGTCACCTAGTCCTCTATCAAACCCAAACAGAGGCAGATGTGCCAGCATCTCCTGATAACTGCATTCGTCCCGCTCGGTTAGCTGGATGACACCGTCTAACAACAGCACCCTACCCCAGCTCTTTGAGTCAAAAACCTGGATGTGCTGTCCGGGACTAGGACCGGTGCCGAAATCGATGACTGAGGTTTTGTCGAAAAGAAGGGTCGTGTCGCCGTCCTTCCGAACTTCTAGGGAGAAAGACTGGCCGGGCCACTGGGAATTTTCTTCGCGGTACCAGTGACTGTTTTGGCCAGAACTTGGATCAGTGGTGGAATGGAAGGCCATGATTGAAGAACTCAGACTGTCACTGAGACTCTGGGGTTCTAAACTAAATTTTCTAGACTAAGACTGTATTAGACTCGCTACGATAACTCTGGCTCAAACTAGCCTCTCTGTCGTTGCCATTAATAAAGATAAATATAGTACGATGGTTCGTTCACTACGAGATACAGATTAGCAGATTCTGATTCCATTCTTGAGTATTCGAAAACGATGCGAATGCCATTGCTGGGTTTACAACGAGCTTTTTTCCTTAGAATCCTTCACGACAAAGGAACTTAGAACGTGCTTCATATCGAACATACGACTCACGAGACTCAAATTTAACAGACCGGCGTAAGTCCAAGACCGGAATGCCGACGTGCTCAATTGTCTTAGCTTTGTTGACAATGTAGCAGCAGCAGATGTCGCATTTCGATCGTTTGAGTTTCGAAACAGTTTTTCAACGACAATGTCAATCATCTGATATACTCGCTTCTCTGAGTCTAACCAGCTTAGTTTGAACTTGCCCTAGAAACTGCTTGTAAAATCTTATAGTACAGTGCTATTATAATCTAAACTTTGGAAATACGTTGAAATCAAAACTACGCTCTTCGTGCGTACGCAGTGAAGTTCGCCACCAGCATACTAGTATACCGACAAGATTGTCAAATCTTGTAAGAGCAGAAGCTAGAAAATCTATTAGGAAGATAGTGAAAACTCAAACACGTAACGGTATGGCTACGGTATTAATGCTGAGTAGACTGTGCTGACTTAAGAAATCTTGATACGCCTGACATCATGATCCTACCGTTTCAGATAATTACTTAAGTTTAGTTACAGTACGCAACGGTAAATATAGAATGTTTTGTAGCGATTCAACAACTTCAAGGCAGTTGCGTTATGGAAATAGACATAGTAGTAATAGAATGCAGCTGGAGTAATAGAATGCTAGTTAGACTCATTCCGTTTGGAATTTCGTATGCGAATAGAATAAAATACTCAGAATGAGGTAAACCTCAAAACTCTGTAAATTAGTGCTTGATACTTAATAACGAAAATATGCTGTAAATGCGATTACGAATCCCGTTTCGCAGTTTTCCAACCAGTTCTCGCCACCGCGAGCGAAAGCAGGCATAGTATACAGTTTGAATGTTATAACCCAAATTGAACAGAGAAACTTCGATTCGGTAATCATGGTGCGACAGTACTGTAAATGTTAAAGTAAATGTAATAAATGCGAACTTTGTTCTTAGATTAAATACTCTTTTTGAAATTTCTGAATCTCTGCTTAAATGATTTAGTAGTACTTCCAACTTCTCCAAAAGTTAACCTCCACTCTCCCAACGCTCACACTCTCAGCCCGCTCAAAACGAATCCGGCACATCAACGTTCTTCTTCAACCCGATCTTCAACGGCCGCTCGTTCTGCAGCATGGAGACGATTTCCTGCTTCGACATCTTCACAGGGTCCTTCCCGTTCAAAGAACAAATGATATCCCCGACCTTCATGTCCTTAGTCTTGGCCCAGCAGTCGTCCTTGATCTGGGGGAGTATTTATATGATTTATGTCCTTAGTCTTGGCCCAGCAGTCGTCCTTGATCTGGAGGGGGTGATTAATAGTGATCAGGGTTTAATAAGAACTGAGACTCGGGTGGTTTTTGCGAATGATAGTAGTAATTTGGGGAGAGGGTGGTTAAACTTATTAGGAATCAAGATTGAGAGGAAGAATTTCTATTAGACTAAGATCCTTACCGTCAGCGTCATAGTAAACTGCAAGCAATACCAAATCCCTTCAACCCTGATTCATCTCTTACCGTCGCAATCACTCTTTTATCTTCCCGTTCCCAGTCCAGGTTAAATCCCATCGGTCCCGTCAAACAGGTGAACATCTCGTCTGCCTCGATCGCCGGCGTCATGCCCACCTGTTCCGGGGCCGCCACCGGGGCGGCTGCGGGCGCAGCGGCGGTTGCGCTGGCGCCCCCCTGAGACATATTGATATTTGGTCCAGCGATATTGTTCGTGTTGTTGTTCGAAAGAGCGTTGTTGATCACGATGTTGGGCCCCTGTGAAGCCGCTCTGTCGAGGGATTTTTCGTGCTTAATCCACATTTCCCTAGCCTTAGTGATCTCGGCAGCAGCGTCCTTAGCCACTTGCTCGGTTCCGCACAGTTCCTCGAAAATGGGGGTGGTTAGTTTTTTCCCGTTGGCAGCCACGTAGTTGCCGAATTGGCCGCTGAAGATGGAAAAGGAGATTTGTTGCTGGTTAGCCCAAGCACCGCAGTCCCCCTGGACAGCGTACCTGGGAGGTGGTTTGATAGGGATTTTTTGACATACAAACTACGGATTTTGTAAGTCCCAAAAAATCTTGGAAATCATCGAAAATTACAAATTAGCTACTTTTCAAATGAAAAACAAAGCAGATCTGAGCCTCTTTTGAAACCCTAGATTTTGAAGAAAAATAACTCTCTAAAATTCAATAAAATTCACAAGGAAACTTAAAGCGTCATCCAGAAGTACTCGACATGGTCGGGAAATACCCACACGTACGGCCCCTTATCGCAGCAGTCGTCTCTCAGGTGGAACTTCTTTCCCTCCACAACATAACCCGTCTCGGGGGCGCCAGGAGACGGCTGACCCGGCGCCTCCCCCGCGTGACACCCCTCCGACATCCAAAGCAGGTTGGTTTGCGCATCCCTAATGGGATGACACCCGGGCATCGTCACAGCGCTGACGATGCGGTCCTTGGCGGTGGAGAGGGTGCTGGTAATGGTGGTCAAGATGGAGGAAGAGGAGGCGTTGGAGTGGAGCTCGGTGTCGACAGCGGTTTTGTCGACACTGGTGGCCTTCATCTCGACGCTGACGGTTTGGTCTTGGATGGGAGACATGGTGTGGTTACTGGTATTAAGTTTAACCGTACTAAAGTTAAACACACACTACAGTGACACTGACACTCAGTTACTACAGTTACTTAGACTTAAAGTTAGACTTAGTACTTGGTACTGTTTTCCAAACTTTGTTACAAAGGGGACTTGGTTTCTCGTTACGTTTTACCCTACTGGGAAGCTGCGTGCGTTTGAAATCATTGGTAGAAGCGGTTTTGTGCATGAAATAAAGATTCATTTGGAATCGTTGAACTTGTTAGTATAGTTACCGCTGGCAGTGCGATTTTTTTTTTAAAGAACGAAGGCTATCCTCTGACTGTCTCTATTCGATAAGACTCCGGGACCAATTCCGAATATTCCTCAAGACTACGAATCTGCGCCGTGCAGGCCTATTCGATGGACTAAGCCGAATTTCGGATTCACTTTGGATTCAAAGGTCAAGTTCAACTCACAACGAATACTACAACGCTCATCTTGACTTCATCTGATTCTTGCGCCAAAGCTTGGTCGTTACTGCCAATATTCAAGTTTCTTACGCCTGTTTTCGACTACTCAGTCACAGCAAGTACAATTTCCACAACTCTCGAAATAAAGTTGTTTTGATACATTCATGCAAGTAATTTTCAGAACCAAAAGATAATGAGAGCATGGTAATGCCTAAAGAAGAAATATTCCCTTAAGTTCGTAAATTTCTCTGCCTCGAGCTCGTTAATTTTAAATTTCCAGGGGCAAATTCAATTCAAATACAGTTACTATTCAGACTACCCCAAACTCTCACTGACAGTGACACTCTCACCCCCCAGTCGTAGTACCACTTGAGCTTCAAATGGTCAATCCTTCCATCGTCGATCCCCCCAAAACCTCAGCATCCTGTTCGAGACTCAGACTCAGAAATGACGAATCGGATTCGGAATCTGATGATTTACTACTAGAACCTGAATCGGAATCCTCCTCCTGGCCCTTCCACTCATACTCCTTATAAACTTCCGTCGGAATTCCCCATTCCAAAGCACTGCCGCCGGCTGGTGCTACGCCTTCATTATGATCTTTCCACTCTGTCGTCGCGCTATTAAAGCGTCGGCGGGGGAGTTTTGCGAGCATAATCCTTCCAATCTCTAAAACCTCGTCTATTTGGGGTTGGGAGAGAGAGGGGAAGATGTCGGACCTGCCTGCGACCGGCTTAACATACATTTCTGTGACGCTATCCTCACGTTCTTTGCTACGAAACAGATATTCCAACTCTGTGTCGGCGTCGGCTGCTTCATCCGAACTGAGTCTCTTTCTCCTCTCTTTCTCTCGCGATCTTCTCTCTTTCTCCGCATCCTCAGTCAGGTTTCTCAGCTCGTAGACCTTGTTTTTCTCGTCAAAGTTCGGGTACCTATCGTACTTCGGAAAAACATACCTCGGGCCATCGAAAAACTCGAGCGTCGGTAGGGGATGGGACTGACCCCAAGTTTGGTTAAACTTACCTTTCACTTGATTTTTCCCGGAGCCCTTCTGATCAAGCCTCCTAATACTATGACTTGCTGTTGCCGAAAAATATTCCAGCTTCAGATTCTGATACGCCTGCGGGACCTCCGTACTAAGGTAATTAGCCTTCCCCGTAGACTTAAGTTGACGGTCAAACTGATACTCCAAACCGAAACTGTAAATCTTACTAGCCGGTTTCCAGATAAACCATCTAATGTAGCTCTTTTTCGGGTCCGGCTGGACCTTCCTCGCAGCCAGCTCCCGCGCTCTCACGTAACGAGCGAGAGACTCAGCTGGGGACTCAGCCTTAAAGTTCCCTAACGTATCGGTATGGGACCGGGTACCAAGCTCCCTCTGACGGCGCATCGTTCCTCCCACGTAACTATCCGATAGCGTACTATCATATCCCTCGTACGGCTGCTCCAGACTGTCCTAGATTTGCGAGTAGATGAAGCCGAACTTTCCCTTCACGCCGCGATCCGACTGCAGCAGAGCGAGCTGCTGCCCCTCGGCGAGATTCAGGAGGGAGGCCTTTTTGAGGGCGAGAGAGCGAGATTTGGGAGAAACGGACGAATCAGAATCAGGAGATTGCTGAACTTTAGACTCAGACTCTGACTCTGGCTCAGAGGTTCCTTCTGAATCTTTTTTAGAATCCTCGTTGGTAGCACCGCAGTTCGAGCCGATGCACTTACTAACTTCTAGTTCGAGCTGCTGTTCAACTTCAAGGTGAAACGCGGTGGCCGTGGAAAAGAGAAAGAGGCAAATATTTCCCAACTTTCCCATTAAATGAAGCGGGGAGGACATTTTGATTCAGAGTCTTCAATGCTTATGATACTCTGCTCAACTTCACGGTGATGTAACTGATAACTTTCAAGACGGACAGGATACCACTATATCCAGGACCAGATTCCACGTACACGTAGTAGTAACTTTTATACAACTTCACTTCTCTTCGACCTACAAGTCTCGGGGGACTGTTTGGCAAGAAATTGAATGGTTTAGGGCCGGGCTGACAGGTGATATGATGTTCAGGCGGCTGTGACGAATAGTAGTATTCCCTGCCGCTGCGAAGAAATCTGTAATTCCATAATATTCGAATTGAAGCAGAAAAAGCGACTTATCAATATTCATCATGACACGTTGTTTGCTTGTAACTGTAGAACAGAATTCTCATTGAATGCTGGATTCGTATTGATCCTGTCATTGTCAAGGCCCAATTCAGTGGTAACCGTGTACAGCGTCCCTGTAACAGCTGCATCCCTATTCTCCCCCTCTCCCTTCCCACCAGGCAGCTTCATACTGTTGATCAATCTGAGAATTTGGCTCGTTTAACTAAAATTTAGTGTAAGAGACACAAACCAATATTCCTCTAGGACTATATTAAGGCTCAGACGCCTCGAAAACGGAAAACGAATGCACCTCATACCTGTACAAGCTCGTATAACACCACGGTCCAGGACCACCGCAGACAAGAATACTGTCACAGTTGTGATATTGGAATGTTGACCTGGTATCCAAGAGAACACAAGCGTATCGACCAGTGAATTTTTAATTCAACAAAAAGTTACAGCTGCTGCAAACTGTGTTTTGATTCACAAAACAGTATTAGTACAGTATCAGGAAATTTACGAAGCAAACCAAATTGAATCGGACAACGACAAATTTCTCATCTAGTATTCGCACATCCATCACCATTTTCCACCGTAGCACGAAGTTCCCGGTCTACATTAAGCGAACTGGCACCCGCCTAATTCTGAAGGGTCGATGGCATGTTTAGTGTTAGGGACTCAGAGTTAGCACTGCCAATGGCAAGTTCCACTCTCTCCGACTCCCGAGCCCGCTATTCATCTCCGCACCGACTATCCATCCGTCTCAACGATGCAACAAGGTCGGACGAAGGCTAAGCTTGACATGAATTATTATTTTGAAATTGGCCGCCACCCTAAGGTTATCCACTCCAACTTTCTTACCGCTCCGTCTCAACATAGAGCAGCCGATAACTACAGGTCAGGATCGCGAACGGTTCTTTTTTCCGCAGGACTTTGTATGCTGCTTTCAGCAGAAAGCCCGAGAGAATTATCAGACTATTCACAGTATGTTCCCTCGGATTTTAACTCGTCAAGAAGAGCCACCACATTACGTTTCTCTCCTCAGGGCTATCCGTTTCAGTCCCGTCCCCGATCAGGAAATGCTTAACTCCATCCAGAAACCCGTATTCGGATAGCAGGTAGGCTGAAAAAGCCATAGTCCCTGCCCCCGACAGACACAACCCGCCCTTGTGCTCGTACTTGATCCTATACCCGTCTACAGTCCCGATGCCGAAGGCTGTACAGCCACACAACAGGAGATATCCGAGCAAACTTAGCAACAGAGGAAGAGAGAGTCTGAAGCACATCAATTAGGAAAAACAGATCGCATAATAGAAGCGAGACATACACCCAATCGCCACGAGCACGTCGAAGGAGTGGAAAACCTTGTACACAAGATTCCGGTTGCAGGTGTGCAAAGCCACCCAAAGAGCGGCTGCATTACCACAGCCTAACAAAACGGCGCCGGGCGCAAACGGGAAGTTTAGAAGCGAACATCGGCCCACGAGCGGAAAGTCCGCGTCGGTGAATGGATAGGGGATCGACCCGATAGATTATTCGGAGAGATCTGGTGGAGGAAGGTCGGGTCGTGAGACTGAGAGTGGAACAGGAACTTCAACTTTAACTTATTGAGAATTGACAACATTGTCATTATGATTTCCCCTTTAACTTAATAGAGTACCGTAAGTCTAAGTCACGTTCCATTAAATCCAATCTTCTCGCATTTTCTGAACCTCTCTCTTCTGCCATAAAAATTTCATTTCCTCTCGCACATCTTCCCTCAGATTGCTCCGTCGGTCGCCATCCCCGTCACTCATGTACCGAAAATGACACGTGAGCAAGCCGATATTGCCCAGGAGACACAGATTGTTTACGGCGTGAAACAGGCGATTTGGAGTTCCCGAAATCCAGTTTCCAAGTCGAGTGTCGAGAACCGGAGTCTTGGAAATAGGCTCGGTCGTGCCATCGCCCTTCTTCAATTGAAGTTCGTACTTTTCGTGGACGGAGGGACGGACGCGAGGACGGTCGCCTTGGTCCGTGACGGTGCTGAGTCTGTGAGCTCCACCTAGACTTGCAGAAGAAGGATGCACAGAGGCAGATTCTTCCAAATTTTGTCGGCCGATAACTCGCGCAACAGCTCCTGTAACTTTAGCACTCAGGGATGGGTGCTTCTTTCTAGGATCTGAATCATCGGTTGGAACGCGGGACATTTTGATGATTGGAATTTGGAAGTATTGTAATCAATTTATCAACTGGCAGTGGCTAGATAATGATTTAGTACTGAATTTTCAATGATTAGTAAATTTCTTAGTAATAGACTATAGTTACTGTTTTGTTTGGTGTAAGTCTTAAGAAATGTTGAACCAAGGCGTAATTTAATGAAATTTACAGATTGCATGAAAAATTTTCTTCAATACAAGCTGAGATGCAGCACAAGACAAGCTGCTAATAATACTTCATTTTCACTAATTTCTAAAATTAAGTTGCGTGTCTATGATAATCTTGCAATGGGGTCGCGGGGGATCAGAGTAGTGGTACATTCCGGGCTGCTTTTTTTCACGAATAGGTAAATGCAATTGGAGGATTGACCCGGTATTCGGAATCGGATTCGGAATCGGACAGTTACAGTTTACTATTAGGCTGTTCTGAACGAAGAATTATCCACATTCTTTTTGTCAAATCTAGAATCATTCTTATGCAGCCCTTTTCTACGAATAGATATTCTGAAGGACTACAACTGCTATGCATATTCGAATTGAAATTCCTGCTTACGATTCCGCAAATATTCTCCAAGCGGGCACAAATCGAACAAAAGTTAACCGACTCCAGGTACTAACCAGACAGTTTCGATGGTTCAAAATCAGAAATAATTTCTGTCAGTTTTTGCATTACTCTCAGACATTCGGTTAAACTTAGCCTTAGGGCGTTTTCTGCACAATGAGATTCAGATTCTGGTCGGATTTACTAAGGCATTTCCCAGTTCAACTTCTAACAATGATCATAATGTAGACTTCGAGTTCTGTAGTACCAGGTTAATATAGGGAAACTTAGATCATCATTTTCAATTCGAAT
>JACKZZ010012782.1_pt1 | contig 14420 bp, 11 predicted proteins | sample 8027871 | NCBI WGS metagenome assembly JACKZZ01 (sample SAMN15724774, study PRJNA655200) | protist metagenome | isolation source: fluorescence activated cell sorting (FACS) single amplified genomes of... | place: USA: West Boothbay Harbor, Gulf of Maine | collected 2000-07-19
GATTCAAAACTCAAACCGGTGCCTTTGGAAATACAGTTTTCAAATTCTTCATCAAACCACAAGCGAAAATGATGCGTTCCAGCACCACCCATGCCAAAGCCACGAGGAAAAGAAACGCCTTTGGTGTTCAAATACATAAAGTTCTACCAACGTGTAATAAAAAAGGTCTGTCAGAGTTTCTGATGATTTGATTCAAAAGTCCATAACGACTTACCTTTTGACCACTTGGTTTCACTCGATGGATTGAAAACATTGGACATAATTGAAATAAGAAACAGCCGCTTTCGCCAAAGAATGAACTTGATTCCTTCCATGCAGTATCACAGTACATTCCAAAGGTGGCTACGAGGAACAATTATTCGTTTAATCACATTTTAGACTAATGTCACGAGTGTGAATCCTCTCTTACCGTTGTGAGAATCTTGGCACAGAATGACCGTCGGCCCTTGGTATCCAAGGATATGATGACACACGCGATTAAAACTCAGTCCGTCCTCTAGGCTACTATAGAGTGATTCCCAAGTAGTTTGTAGTTCGACGGTCTGCAATGACAAACACAGTAAATGGATATCATGGCATAAGATAGAGAATGTATTGTTCAATAGTGGGCGTTCATACGATCCTTGTCGTGTCGAAAAGCATTTTCGAGCGAGCCATGATGAAATAATTGAAGGTAGCAAAGGTATATTTCGATTGATCCATTGTTTTATGGTTGAAGTCGTCAATGGTTGAATTTCTTTTCCGAAACTCATGATTAATGTTTCAATGGGCATTGTTACTTCAGCCACTAATCTTTCCGCCCCAGCTGCTGAGAGTTCATCAATCATGTTGATAAATACCTGAATCAATGATTTTATTTTCTCTTCATTCCACGTTCCCGTGTCATCAAATGATTGAATGACATTTAAATAGATGTCAATCATAGTATTCGATGATCCTCGAGTAGCATTTCCAACTAGTAGACAAAAAGGGGTCAGCTTTCATGAATATTGGAATATTCAATATAATGGACCTACTTAGCGTAATAAATTCAGCCAGAATATCGCTGTCTCTATTCACTAAGAAGTGCTGATACATGACCTGGGCGTATTGAAACAGCAGATCATCCTGGATGCCCAAGCATGTCTATTCCATTGCAGTGTGCATTTTCACAGTTTTGCTGTTTATTCATAGACAAATTATGTTCTACGACACAAGTGTGAACTAACCGCAAATTTTTTCGCCACATCACTAGACCTTTCTGCCTTGGGATGCAGACGCTCATGTAATGTTTTCAGTTGCCCGTATTCCTACGTAGGATGTTCAAGGACATCATTTCAAACATCTTCTCAGGAAAATATTTGTCTTACTTTATCACTGAAAGGGCCTTTATCTTCCGCTTTATTTTGTTTCATTGAATTCCCCGATTGCCCCATGTTGCGCAAGGATTGGCTCAATCATGAATTTATATCGATGGGCATCAACTGATAATGTCCTCGTACGTACGTATACCAGTGATGAGCGGATAACATGTTTAACCGGATAATCCGGGTGAGCGGATAAGGCGGGCCGGATAATGACCCCGATATCGTCAAAACAATCACCGGGTCCGGCGGGCCGGATTATCCATTACGGATTATCCGGGACCCGGTTCAACATGTTATCCGCTCATCACTGGTACGTATACGATATACTCCCTCCGTTCGCCCCCAAACCGACTACTTTCGTGGAACAATTAAATTCAACCATCGAATCTCGTCTAGATCGAGCGATACGCTAATTTTAATTGAGTGATTCGAGCCAGATGCTGTGTATGACAAAAAGAATGTACAATACAAACATGATCCCGCCCAGTGTCTTTCCTAATTGCCATTTGGAGTAAATGATCGACAGAATCACGAGCATGACCATGGACATCAACGTCGTGACGCTCCACACGAGTGTCTTGCTCATGATCCCCACCGTCGTGCCTGGATCAATGATGCAGGTTTTTAACATCCAGGGAATGGGCAGCCCCACGAGAATGTCAAAGATATTACTTCCTATTGAACTCGAGACGGCCATGTCACCAAATCCTTTCCGCGCGACGATGACACTCGATAGGGCATCGGGAATGCTCGTTCCGGCCGCGAGCACGGTGATGCCCATGATCACGGGGGGAAGAGCAAGGGCCTGGGCGATGACGGTACTCCACCAGACCATGTTGTAGCTAAAAATGGCAATCCACAAGAGAGACATGAAAAACGTCAGACCGTAATAACGTTTCCATCTCGGTTCACCGCAGTTTGGAATTGAGCAGTACATGACGACGTTGAGTGGAAACGTCGAGAGGAACAGGAGTTGAGACGGAAAGTCCGATGGCCAGTCAAACATCGATCCGGATTCCGAATCTTCATCGGCAGCCTCCCCATCCTCGTCATGGGTCGTCGCTGGACTCTGGACCTCACTCGCGTTCTCTTTCATCTCCATGAGCATAGACGCGATCGTGGCATCGGGGTAGCCATTTTGCCGCGCGAAGACACAGGCCGTGGCTATTTTAAATTTCGCTTTCCCCGAGAGACTCGAGAGTCCGCCAGTGGCGGCGTTCGACTGAACTTCGGGCAGCACCGCGAGCTGGAGGCGGCGTTTTAAAATCGTGCGCATCGCCACACTTCGTACGCGTGAGAGAACGCGCTTGACTTGCGCCTCACTCAGTGACCCTTTGCGTGTTTCTGGTACAGTGTCTTGTTCCAAGGCCGGATCGATGCTCGTGCTCGCCTTGTGTTTCGCCCAGCACGTGCTCCAATTTTTGACTCGCGCTTTACACGCGTCGTTGTATTTCATCAAGAGGACGTAGAAGAGATACAAGATGAAGAGCAAGATGGTCTCGTGAGCTTCGACTTTGCCGTCATGAATGAACAGCACGAGCACGCCAAGAGAGATGATGTAGTACGAACAGTCGCGAAAGAGAGGCCACCACGTGAGGTGGAGTGTGGTTTTGGCAAACACACCACATAAGCCGATGACAAAGAGAACGTTGAATACTGCCGAGCCGACGATCGTGCCAAAGCCAATATCGTCCTTTGAGACAAAGACAGACATGAGAGACGTAAAAAGTTCGGGTGCGGATCCCCCTGCGGCCATGAAGCTACATTTGAATAGAATATACATGAGTCCACCGAGAGTCAAAGATTCTCGAGAGAGAGAGCGAAAGACACGTACGTCGCACCGGCCACATCTTCGGTAATGTTATACCGATCGACAATTTCTTCAAGTGCGATGACGAAATAATCATCACACACGATCGCCAGACCTGCAAACATGTACAAGACTCCGATGAAGTGTAAGATTAAGTAATGTTTGTTCGGTGAAGACACATAAGGCTCTGTGAGTAGCATATCTGCAGGGTATTCACTCAACGCTCGACTTGGACGTGATGGCGTGTCTGGAGTCTGAACGATCGTAACTACGAAAGCCACCAGCGCGAGAACCTGGAGTGTCAGGAGTGTCCAGGGCAAGCGCTCCTTTCTCTTTCGTCTCCTAAGGCGATCGGTCTTGCGCATTTTACCGAGCTGTTGGTATTTTGTACTCCCAATGCTCGTCTTCACAGTCATGATCGTGTGTGGCAATCAAGCGAAGGATGATCACGAAATGGAACCCTGCCGTTTCTGTCAGGGAAAGAGGACTAAATATAGAATTCTGTATTTGACGTTACGGCCATTGCTCGATCGTTCATCAGTTCATATGGTTTTGTTCGACCTAAAAATAGACACATCGAGGAGAAAAAACATTGATCACTGTAGTAGGTACGACCGATGGTTCTATATTTAGACTTCGATCGTTCATATTAGCGATTCGCCTGACATTCAAAGCCAGGACCCTTTGGCACACACTCGTGAGTTAAAATTGTATTTGTAATGGCGTCGCCCTCTATGGGTCAAGCAATATTCTATCTATGGTACATGCAGGTCAAAGTCATACAAAATGATTCGTGAGGCGATAAATCAACGAATGTTCGAGTAAAAACGCGTGTCGTTTAATGGGCACGACGACACCGATTCCTGGCACCGAGCGCAAAAAGAGCGACAGCGAGACCAAGTTGCGTAGACAGCTGAGACCTACTCGCCATTTTTCACCTGCCTTCGTGGCAGCTTGATTCATGCCTCCGACACTGACGACCACCCATATGAAAAAGACACTCGAGCACAGGATAAACATCAGACTGGCATAGCCACTGAGAAAGAGCGGCGTGGAGCTCAAGATGCTCGTTAAAGATAGTGTGACAAATAATTTACACGCAGCCGAAAAGACAAGTGCTTGGCCCAAAGTAATCACTGCTCGTATACAGAGCTCAATGTAGACGAGAAAAAAGGCCAGGGGTTTCCACAAGAGGACGACAAAAAATACAAAACAAGCATCCAAGAGTCGATTTTCCAGTGCCTTGTATCCCATAAACCGCCCAAAAGAAGTACTCCAGTCGCCATCGTATTTCTGGGCCCCTTTTCCATGTTCGTTCGACCCACTTCGACTTGCCAAAGTCGCACTATACTTAGTGCTTGATGCTTCATCAATATATCCTTGGCGTAATGCCCATTGATAACCATCCTCGTATCCTAATTGAAACATCCATTCGATATTTTCGATCGAGGGTGGATACATTGCCCACCACATTGGAACATAACGAGAGGGCCGAATATCTGCCTGCGTACAATAAAAAGGTGATACGGTAACCGTATTTGCGTCAAACATGGGTTGAAAATCAGTCAAACCGCCATCAAAAATCCATTCGTTTTCATGACAAAAGGGCAGTCCAGCAATCGGAGAGGCACAGCAGCTGGCCAGCAAGGAGCTTTCTAAATGATCGGCGCTCCGAAAGGAACTTTCGCGCCGGTTTGTACACGACGGTAGGGCAGAATACGATACGATTAAATTCTGTTGTGCATTGAGTGTTTCAAAGTCGGATAGTTTGCCATGCATTCTCAACGTTGTTTTCAAATAATCACGAACTTTAAATGCACCAGAGAGATCCCCATGTGCTTCGGGCATAATCTCTTCGACCACGTGTTGTTTGATAAGATCAAAGTCACATCCCAACGCTAATCCCGTGGCAGCAAGTGCACCCGCAGAACAACCGATAAAACGAGAATTCTGCGTTAGTTCGAATTCTTGCAGGGCTTTTGCCACACCAAAGAGATACATTTTTAACCATCCACCACATGCAAAAGAATAATCCAGTCCATCAGGTTTGCTTTTGTCATGGCTCATACCGTTCCTTTTTACTGCTTTCGTGATCTTTCCGACCTTAAATTTGTATAGTTTATACCGTTACGGCACAAAAAGGGGAATAACTTTCGTTTCGTGTCCAAATCGTATTGTACGACGACGATCGATTCTGCGCCTGGGCCTGGTTCAACTCTTATCATGAGTGAACTGAAAAGTCAATACGGTACTTGGGTGAAATTCTCCGAAATTCGATCCTTTGCCGTCCAACCAAATCCAAGATATTAAAAAACTGACCAATCAAATTCTCGAAAACTCTCGAAAACAATTCTCGAATCTTTCCCTTCCATTTGCATACAGTACTCACAAACTCGTACACTTGTCGTACACGAGTAGGGGTAGGTTATATGCTAAATTCAGCTGTATTTACGCGCCTGAATTCGAATTTATCTTATGGATCAACGGCACGGATCAAGGAGCGCATTTAAAACATTTATTCTAGCTGGGTAAGAATGAATTAATCACCATTTTTATGAAGAATATCGACTACTCCTTGTCCACATACTCCATAACCAATAAACCAAATGAGTGGAGATATATAGTTTGGTAAGTACCCCAAAGCCAATCCAAAGGGCAAATAAAATCCTAATAGAAAACTTTCATGTTGCTGGAAGACCGTTGAAAAGCTGAGCACTGTTTGCTTCTTTTGTTTTCGAGATCCCTGATTGATATGCTTTTGAGCAAGAGTTTGGCATCGACTAAAATATGGATCAAAGAATTCACCAAGCAAATATCGCGCATCAATCCAACTCTTTATCATCGCTACTGCAAACGAGTGAGTGAATGGAAAAATATAATAGCACAAAAATACTAGCCCAAATAATTCCAAGTTCATTTTCCGAAGCCTAGAATATTGTTTGATACAAGGGTTTCAATTTCTTATCAGTTGATCTCGATTGACATGACTTATTGAAAACTTACTGAATATGAAATCGTAGAAGTGAAAACAGCGGGATTAAAATTGGCAAAAAGATTGGGAAAAACATAAACACTAGACCTAGAGCCACCTTTAAGTGGAGATATTTCATATAGCGCTTCATTTGCCATCCACTTGAAATAGCCTACCATACACATTAACCATTATTAACACATGCAAACCCCAAGCATACATACCTCTAGATCCGTTGCGAGCTGTTTATTTCGCGTTAGTAAACTTGTAAAAAATATGCGTTCTAAAAAACCCTTCTGGAAGTAGCGATGGCCACCGAGAATAGCGATGGGAAAGCTCGACATGATGGATTCAAAAATTGAGGCTGGTGTTGGCATACCCAGTATAGTCGTAAATAGGTCTTGAAAGTTCAAAAGAGAAAATAAAAGTTGGAGTGGTGTAAAGATGGATTTCATTCCAATCCAAGAGGCGACAAGAAAGAGCATGATGCCTTTCATTCGATCTAAATAAGCCAACCGAATCACAGGATTATACATGGTGTTGTATGATAGTATCATTGAACACTTGACTCCAGCACAAAAGTCATGGATTTGATTGGAATGAAAAGCCTGAGTGACTATGCAATATGTTAGGTCTTTCTATAAGCACATCAGCAGTATTTGGACCCACGAAATTCATCAAGTTCCTACCTCTTGCATGGACTAGATGAAAAAGATAGATGCTCAATTTCTGAAGAAATTCCAATAGTATCTGCAACAAAGTTTCCTGATGCTGCTTCTTTTTAGGCCACATAATTATGTGGTGGGACTTTCAACTATCACGACCGCGATGTTATTTTTTATTTATGCACACGCGTCTTCTTACTTGTAACCTGAGAATGAGCATCAGGGCTGCAGAAAAATAATCGAAATTAATGCACATCAAATATAATTCTCTAAGGAAATAATAATAGTAAGTATAATTCTACAGGTCAATGTATTTCGTAGCATGTGTCACGCCCAATTCTTCGGCCGAAATTTCGTATTCTCGAACTTGGTTATCATGCGTTGGACTGATGTTGTTGTCATGGTGATGGGCATGGTGATGGGCATGACCATATTCGTCATCCTGTTCTGGTTGTAAATTTGCACCAGACAGTCGATGTTTTTTTTCATAGTCCACACAATACACTTGCTGCTTCACCGGTCCTTCTAAAATCTCTATTATGTCCGTAAACGAGGGTCGGAGTTTTGGATTACTCGCCACACATCGTTCATACAGTGACCGAATGGCGGGTAGACAATCGTCGCTGAGACTCGGTCGAAGATTCGCATACGCGACATCGTGCATCAAAGCCGCGCCTATGATTTTCTTTTTCGTCTTGCGCCTTAAGTCGTGATATGGAATTTTGCGCGTATCGAGTTCCGACATGACAATACCAAAACTATAGATGTCCACCTTTTCTGTCCAGCGTTCATTTCGAATCATTTCAGGCGATAACCACAACGGTGTGCCTATATAAGTTGTCAATCAATCCATGAAGCATGCGAACAAAGGACGATCAGACCGACTTCGTAAGTACCTGTAATACTCATGGTTTCATCCGGGCTGATTTCACGGCACAGACCAAAGTCTGAGATTTTACATTCAAAGTGGGCATTGAGGAGTAAATTCATGGATTTCAGATCACGGCTAGTATGATCCAGTTAGTGGATTTACATATTTAAGCGCAGCAGGAAGAAAGTTACGTACTGAACAATCGGATGCTTTAGGCCATGGAGATAGGCCATACCGCGTGAAATATCAATCAGGATACGCAAGAGGGGTTCTCTATAGCTTAGTTGGTAGCTTTTATGTTGTAAAACCCCAAACAAGTCGCCCTTTTCCATATATTCAGTCACGAGACACACATTCGAGTAGGAATTCCAACTCGCACCCAGGCACTACCAGCATCAATCATCAGTCCGATGATGGGTCACTACACCATTTCAAAAGCACCACCTACCATGACAATATTTGGATGCTGTAAATTAATCATCAGCTGAATTTCTTTCCCGAAAATTCGAATCTGCTCTTCATCAATTTTGTGTCTTAACATGCGCTTGACGACGACAGGACAACGGCGCAATTCGGCTTTGATCACTTCACCAAAGGCACCTGCGCCAATGATCTTGTGCAATTTTAGATCGCTGAAATTAATGGCCTTGAACTTGAGTGCGTCATTGGCCTCAAGGATACGTTCGACAATCGTCCGTTCTTGGTCTTTAAAATCAGTATACTGTACACCTTCTTTTGTCTTTCGTGAAGAAGAATGATGTGCCGAAGCTTGAGTGGTACTGCCATCCGTTTTAGAGCTGCTTCGACTCGCCGTATTCGAACGTCGGCCTGATGAATCACCTCCTGGACCATTTCGGCTTGTGCGTTTATAGCTGGGATTAGTCCCTGGTCCTCCCATGTCAAGCGATCTTCCAGGTCGAGGTTTAGAGCTCGTTGGACGTCTTTTTCCCGCAGTACTACTACTATGTCGCAGTGGGACATTCACAGCATGACATTGAGTGGGAGGAAGGGAAGGATCGTCTCCCTTTGATGCGCATGTACCCATCTCTATAATTATATAATAGTGGCGATGAATTCACTCATTTTTCTCTCAGCCTTTGGCACAGCGATTTTGAGCATTTTGATTGGTCCATGTTCAAATTGATTTGACCATGGACCAATGAAAATGCTGGAAATCGCTGAAACGTTTTGAGTCAAAATTGAGAATGAATATTCGAATGGTTCTCGTTGCAATGTTGGCTCTTGTGGCAATAAAAGTATAAAAGCCACAAGCGTCTCGCCTCCTTTCCAAGGGGATGACAATCTCCTTTTCAAGCGTCGGTATGTTGATCAGTTCCGTACCTTCTTACAAACTAAGGCCATTACGGCATTAGAAATAGTAAATGCAGGCGTAGACCGACTGCGAAGAATTCTCTGAAGAAAAAAAGAGATAAAGAGATTTCCGATTCTAAATTAGTTCAAGAACACCTTTAAAACATTATTTGAGTTATGTCCTACACCAAACCAAAGAAGCTAGAGGAAGATTTCGCTTCCCCTATTAGTGGTCAATTTTCCTGATGATGTGGGTTGAGTTATTACATTTATGAAAACAGTAAATTCTTCAGCCAGTTGCTTAGAAGTGATTAAAAACTTTCATTCATTTCGTTACCTTGTAGATGCCGGCAATGCTGTCTTCGACTTGGAGTTTTTTTCGGATGATTTTCTTTTCTTCTTTTTCTTTTCCCTTTTTGTAGTATCGACACTAGTACTAGTAGTGTCCACTAATGCAAGACCACTATGTGCACCATTTGAGCTCTTTTTATCGCTTTTCGACTGGGAAGATGTTTTTGTTCTACTATGCATCTTTTGTTGTTGACGTTTGCGTGCCATACTTCGAGCCTTCCGATCACGTGCTTGAGATCGCATGACTTCCCACTGTTTCGCATATTCTTCCTCTGATACCTTTTTAATTCCTTCAAGCTCTTCAGTTGGATTCGCAAGCTCATTTGTCTTTATAGGACTTGAAGTCGCGGGTTTACCTGATAGTCGCGATACGTCAATCATGTCTTTTTCCTTTTCCGCAAGGGTAATTGATTTCTTGTTGTCCGATGATAGTTCTAATATATGTAGATGTTGATGCCCATCCTCAGGAAATGACGTGTTCATTTCTTCGAAATCTGCTTTTGTTGAAGGAGATGGTCTTTCATCACTACTGGTGGTCGAGCTAATATTTTTGGAATCATGTTCTCTTTCGGTGTTAAGTGATGGTGGCGATAGTGATGCATCTTTTGTCGAATTCTTGTCAAAAAAATCATCAGACATGGTGAGCGAAGCACTATTGTTCTGTATTCCGGAAGTCTTAACGCTATTAAACGCATCCTCCATTTCTTCTTGAACGAAGTCATGAATATTGTGTGTTGACGCATCTGGTGTTGTTTTTTGAACAGCTGTAGGGATCAGTGGAGCATCTAAATTTCCCACCCTTGGACTAGAGACTAAATTAGATAAAATAGCTATGTTCCTGATTGTCGATTCCTGGGTTTCAAATTTGATAGCATGGTCATCCTCAGTGCCAACATTCGAAACTGATGTTGATTCAGATATTTGTTGTGCAGCTGAATTTTCAAAATTGGCATCATGCTCTTGGAGAATTTTTGTGCTTTCCTTGAGATCATTCTCTATGAGCTTCAATTCATCACTTGATGAGCGACCTGTCTTAGCTTTATGAAGGGAAGAATCCCGAAGCGATTTCATTTCATCATTTTCTTCATGACCTGGAACGATTTCTGCATTTCCATTTTTCTCTTTAGGGCCATCCGCTTCAGTTTGATACAAATCATCCAGTCCACTCGATGAAGAAGTGAATAGATCATCAATAGAATCACCTGATTTTGAATCGAATAATTGCTTTGTTTCGAGAGGATTATCTTCGTTTTGATACAAGTCTTGCTCATTTGGCGACGAAGCAAATAGGTCGTCAATAGAATCGCCTTTAGAGTATAAGGGGATCTTATCAGTGCTTAAATCATCGGACTTTCCTGAATGGGGAACCTGTTCATTAGAGTCGAGTCGTATATTTGATTTTTTACCGTGAATTTTTTTGAGATTGAAATGAAATTGATCTTCGTCATCGCTACCTAATGGCGTGGTTGCAGCAATAATTGGTGCGAATGAAGTTCTTCTCTCCTCGCTATTGGATGTGTGATCTGTAGCATTTTTCGTAATAGCTTTCTTTTTCCTTTTCTTTGGTCCTAGACCGCTCTCTTTCACATGGTGATTAGCTTGGGACTTTTCCGTCATTCTTCCTGTATCATACAAATTCTCAATATTATCATCATCTTTATCAGAGGCGAAGAGATCATCGATGGGATCGTTCATGTTAGCATGTGGAGGTTGATACTGCTTCTGCTGCGATACTAATGAAGATGAAGAGGGTTGATCTTTGAATTTGCTTTTGGCATTACTCTCCCATGACGAAGCTTGAGTAGTCCATGATGATTTACTGTCAAATGTCGTTTTTACATCGTCCATTTCCCTTTCTTCTTCCTCCGCCTCTTCGCTCTCATCATCGCTGTATTTGTCTTTTCGTTTTGATCTCCTGTTCTTTTTCTTTTTCGATCGTAATAAGAGCTTAAGTTCTGCAATCTCTTCTGCTAAATCACTAATTTTTCCGATTAGTTGATGATTGATTCCTTCTTTTTCTCTTTTGTCCTCATGCTCAGCGAAGAAATCTTCTTGAGATTGATATTCGAATTTTTCGTGGGGGGGGTGATTGTGATTGAGACTGGCGATTTTGATCATCTTGAAATAATTCATCAAACGTGTCTGATCGAGAGCGTCTACCGGGTGTTTTCGCTTCAGCAGATTTCATTTGATTTTCTCCAAATTTTTGATAATGCTGCTGGCCTTGCGAGGCCAATCTTGAGTTTTGGTCGGCTGGATCATTGAATAATTCATCGAATGTATCAGCACGTGGTCTCGTATCCATGGCTTGTCGCTGCATTGGCTGATTTGCTCCTTCTTTATTACGCCTTTGCTGATCAATAGCAAGGTATTGGTCATTGTAATAAGCCATAGATGAATGTACTGCCGAGCTGGTTGAAGAATTCTCTAACATTCCATTATCAATGTCATCACGATAGCTACTAATAGTACGATCGGTTGCAGCATGTTTTGATGAAATGAGTTGGTCATAATAGCTCGTATAAGTCGTAGTTTGAAATTGACTTAGTACTATTTCAGATGATGATAAAGTTTGCTGTTCTCCCGAAGCATGTGGGGTATATGAAAGACTAGAATCATTCGCAGTAGCAGGAGATGGATTATCGAATAAATTATCAAACGTCCCTCGTCGTGCCAATCGATGCGGCTGTCGTGAAAATTGTTGTTGTGATGCTGGTGGGTGGCGCTTTTCTTCAACCGTTGCCTCATTTTGTATTGGATTATTCTCCCCCTTTTCTTGAATCGAAGCAGGAGCGATTTGCGGCTGACTCTGCGAGGCGTCTTTCTTAGGAGATTTCGATAGTCCGAAGAAGCGCTTAATAGATAATACTATTTTACTAGTGCTTTGAACTTCGTCACCAGCATTATCATCATTCTTTTCTTGACTAAGTTGATCGTCATTCTGTGATACTTTTTCCTGCTGTACTTCGTGGAGTTCATTCATCGATTGAGAATGTGGTGGCTCAGAATTTCCAAAGACTGCCGCCGAAGGAGGCGCTTGATCATTTTCGCTCTCAAATCGATTTGAATAAAAGGATCCATGATCTGTACGTTGGATAGCTGAAGAGGTCTGGAAACGTTGGGTATAGTACGATAGGGGGTCATCAATCATATCTGGTCGTCGTTCATCCTTTGTTGTTTTCCAGTTGTTTTGTGAATCATCTGCAGCGAATTCATTTTCACTGTAGGTATTCTCTTTTGTGGACTGGTACTCAAATAATGAAGTGTCGGGTTTAGAATTCAGTAATTCTTCCTCATTTTCACCCGCTACAGTCCCTGATGTCCACCAAGACCTTTGTGCTGGGGCAGGGATTGCTGCCGCTTTCGGAGATGGAGAAGACTCAAACAATGGGTCGACCAAAGAAGAAGACGGCTTGTCCTTCTTTTTGTCCTTCTCCTTTTTAGTCGACTTGGATTTCTTTTTAGACTTCCTTTTAGTCGATTTTGAAGACGTGGACGACGAACGTGAAGATGTAGGATGATCAGGAACGATATCGGGACCAGTATTACTTCTATTCGTTTTACTAATGGCGGTATTACTTTTGAATTCAACATCTGCCCATACCCCCCGTCGATTTGACCTGTTCTTCCGATGATATTCACCCACACCTAAACCACCATCATGAACATTCTTTCTGCCATTGCATAAACTACAAACTCGAGTCTTTCCTTTAAACTCTGAGCACGCAGAGCAAATAATTTGACCACACGCACGGCAATGATGTCTCCTTGTTATCAGTGTAAAGTGAATACTACAAATCCTGCAATCATCGACATCTTGATCTTTTTGCCAAGGGACATCTGTGGACGTGGATCTCGTTGTTGGGGTATTGGACTTTGTTCTATGTCCAGTGCTTGATCCATATATATGATCAAATGAAACTCGATTGATATCCTCTCCATCGCTACTTTCAAAGGGATCATAGAAAGAAGCCATGAATGATCTTTTAAATTATAATATTGTTCGGAATATGACGAATTTTTTAAATGGGATAGTAGAATCAATCCAATCAAAATCAAGTATTAGGAAATTCTGCTATTGGATTGGTCAATATGGACCATTCCAACAGCAGAATTTCCGTAGAGGTCGGGTCCCAGTTTACCGGTAGTCAGACCCAGCTACTTATTCCCCTGCCCACCTGCTTGTGATACTATGTCCCAACATCAACAAGATAACACACAAATTCACTCATATTTGGTAATCGCTATCATAAATTGTAGTCCTAGACTAAGAGTTCATTCCGCTGCTCGCTGTTTCTTCTGTACCGTTTCATCTTCCGTAAGTGAAGCTGCACTCGTCGCTGACGATGCAAATAAATCTGTCACATGGCTCAATTTTCTCTTTTTCAATTCAACCGATTCAATCGCTGCGGTCTTTTCATCACCTGAATCGCTTAGATCATCATCTTCGTCATCCACCACAGCTTGGTCATCTCTTTCTTGTTCTTCATCATCATCCGTTTGGGTATAATTGGATTCAACTGATTCTAATTCATCTCCGATGTCACTATCACTACTAACCGCACCTGTATTTTGTTCTGTTTTAGGAGGATTCTCTTCGGTGTCCGATTCGGTTAAGTCATCATCATTGTGATCACCATCATTTGCTGTTGCGGCGACTGGTTTGAAACTTTTCTGATCGTCATCCTTTTCTTCTGCTGCCGTGGCCGAACTCAGGGCGGAACTGGGTCTGCTACTACTATTTGCAGAACTTTTGGCTTTCTCTCGCTTGTGTTTTCCCCGACGATCGGATCGAGGCTTGGATCGAGAATCGATAATATCCTTGATTTTCGTATCAGCTTCTTCTTTAATTTTCTCCAGCTCATCGGCCTCTTCAATACCCGTGGCTTTGGCTTCACGAATTCTTTGTTTCACATAATCTTGTCGTTCTTTTGCTCGGCGATTCGAAAACCAGGTCATGACTTGACGACGTGTCACACCATTACCAGGGTCGTAAGATTTTGTATTAAGAATTTCCACAATTGTATCTGCCGCCTTTGAATCTGGTCGAGGATCCAGTTCATACTCGCGTCGAATAAATTCAATTTGACGACGA
>JACKZZ010005038.1_pt1 | contig 14417 bp, 8 predicted proteins | sample 8027871 | NCBI WGS metagenome assembly JACKZZ01 (sample SAMN15724774, study PRJNA655200) | protist metagenome | isolation source: fluorescence activated cell sorting (FACS) single amplified genomes of... | place: USA: West Boothbay Harbor, Gulf of Maine | collected 2000-07-19
CTGAAGGAATAACAGATCTACCTAAGGCCGCTGCAAGAACTGCTCAGGAGCTGCACCAGCAGCGAAACAATTTTGAGCAGGAGCGCAGCAAACACAGCCTCTACAATCTGCTGGACTGGGAGCGCGCGAAATTTGCGGTCCGGTCCGCCATGTTCACCTACTGCACTCTACGGTCCCACCTCTTCGAACTGCATTGGGTCATCTCCAACGGCCTGGCCGTCGCCGCCAGGAAGTTGCCGAAAAGCCACTTTCTGCGGAAGATTCTGAAGGCCCACACATTCCGGACGGTGGCGATCAACTGGTCCAGCGTGATGATTTTACTTCCGGAAAACATGCTGGCCTTCCGGGTGTTTCCGTTTTCCAAAACGGGGTGGCAGAAGTTTTTCACCAACTGTTTAGTCGAGTGGAAATACATGACACTGGAGGAAAAGATTAAGGAGAAAAACCTGCACTTCGAAACCACGGGTGAGCCGAACATCCGGCTCGCGCAAGACAACTTCGAACTGAAGCAGATTATCCGGAAACACGTGAGCGACTTGCTGAAAACTGAATACGATGAAGTGGATGAGCTGTATGAAGACACGCACGTGCAAGATTTCTACAACGACTTCCGGCAGCAGCTCCGTCTGCCACGAGAAACCGATCAGCAAGCCTTCAAGCGGAACCACTTCGGGTTGCCGAAGTTCGACTTTGGGGGCACGACCAGCGGTGGTGAGCCGCGTACTATCAATGCGCGAAGCTCGGACCAAAACGACGTGAGTGCTAAAACGATGCAGAGGTTCTGGGACACGTTGGTGGACTTCGTCGCGGAGGAGATCTGCATGGTCACTGGCGGCCACCTGCTGCTTGGCTCTTTGTCGGAGTACTTCTCTGACTGCAACGTGTGGAGTGGGAAGATTTACAAGGACAGTCGACTACAGTCCGACGATTTACAAGTCTGCTGTGCGGCCGATCTCGACTCCTACTTGCTGGGCTTGATGCTGCTTGTCGCCACCGGAGCGCAGCAGCCCTTGCTGCTGGACGAGCATTGGCTGGAGCAGATCTATGCGCTGGATAAAGAAGAGGACCAGGAAAAAGAGAAATTAGCGCAGAAGAAAAAAATTGTGTTGAACACAAAAAACGAGCTGCTGGCCTTGGTTCACCGCATTCAGGAGCGGAATAAGGGAGAAGAGAACGTGAGGTGGAACGCATGCAATCCCGTAAAGATGGAAAGTTCCGTATCGATTTAGGTGGAACTACGTCGGATTACATTAAGCCCTAGTAGTATAGCTCGTGCCTGTCTATTTTGTCAGTCACAGTTACTAATACGTGTATGATTCTATTTTTAAGATTAAGTACTTGCACTCACAGCTATAGTGAAGTGACGGAATGGAAATTGCTCTGTATGATGATCAGCGTGGTACTTACAACTTCGTAATCCACCTTTTTCTCACGCTGCTGAACCTGTATGATTTATGTTTCGATGGAGCAAGTCCTCCAAGTTTTCCCAAAAATAGCGCCAGCACGTAAACTGCGAGAGAAGTGTAGTACGTGCAGCGCATCGATTATCAAATTCCAGAGTAGAAGCTCAGTTGCAATTGCAATTGGAAAAAGCTCATTTACATTACTACCGCCTCATCAAAAATCCAAGGGATAAAGGAAGCGGCCATTTTCAAACTCAACCTGTAGTCTAGTGTATGATTTGCTTGAAAAATAACGTGCTGGAAAGGGTATCGACACTGGATGAAACGAGCGCGCGGTGAGTCCACCACAAGTGCTTTTTTCAGAAGAACCGCAAACCCAAACTGTCCTCGCATCCATGAACGAAAGAGATGTTTGATGAAAGCGAGTGTTTTATTCTGCTACGAAAATCTTGTTCGCGAGGTCGAATGTCTATACGCCTGAAAGATCATTGCATAGGGATCTATCTTCCATTTGACCGCATTGAGACGCTCCAGTCCAAGGTTGTTGATCATGAAGGAAGGAGATTTCGTCACCGTCAGGAAGATCTCAAGAAGTGGATCAGTTTCTCCTCTCGAGACGCATATTCATTCTTCTTGCATCTCATGTTCATGCTCATCACAGATCTTTGTATATCGATCTTGTGGAGTTCTCCCTGTGGTTGTCTGGTGGCAGAGTGTAGTATGCAGTGCAAACATGTCTGGCTCTGTAGTGCAGTTGTCATGATGCCATACAGACAAGCGATATTCTTATCCGACATGCATCACAAACTCTGCAGATCATATGTCAGACACGCATTAATATTTTTTGCAAGAATTGATACATAGAGCAAGATGCAGCAAAAAGTTAGGAGATCAAGAAGCTGGAGGAGCTCATAATCCTGATCTGTGGCAAGGCTTGGAAGCTATCGAAACAGGAGTAGTATGTACCACTTGGTAGATCACGTTTGTGAATTGGTGATCATGTTCGTGTAGGGAAGATCTGATCAACCTTCACCCCTTCAGCAACGGCCTGCACTGCCGCCTCGACTCATGCTTTTTCTCATGATACTAATCCTGATATGAGATTGAGAACCATGAGAACTTAATGTATTGTCAGGCCCATGATTTCTCGTCGTACATAATTTGGTGGCAACTCACTTTCGCCTTCCAAATTGAGATTTCGCGTAGTGAGATATCTCGACTGCACATTTCAACATCAAACTTACGTGGTATGTACAGTACGGCGTATTTTTTCTATTCGCGTCGTTCTTAACAGCTACTGTAGCTATTAAGAACGAGGACTTTTTGAATTAAAAAAAAATTAAGCTTCCGACTTTTTGAATTTCGTTTGAAATGCTTCAGAATTCAAATTAGCGCCCACCTATTTTGTAGTTAAATGCTACAGCTAGTGCGCTACTCGTGTACAACGGTTGTGGAGGGTCTGACTACCCCAAAAATTAGCCGCGATGCGACATGGAAAAATGTTGCAGGTCGGGGGAGGAAAAAACACTCTTCTTCGGAAGATGATGGTGCCCGTACTAGCCTGTTTTTTCAACTCCTCTATCACGATCCTTCACCTGGCCAGTGCCGGCGCTTCAGCGGCTTCTGTGTTTCCTCCTGGGATTAAAAGAGAAGAAAAGAAAGCCAGCACAGCCGACAGAGATGACGTCAAACCGGTCCGCATTCTGGTTCTCGAACCGGGCATGGGTTTGGGGCTGGATCCAGAAACGAACGAGCCGAGACTCACCCGAAACCAAGTGACCGGCAAACGGTTTCGGGCGAACCATGTGATGAAAAAACACACAAAAGTGCTTCACGACACGGAGCCTGTTCGGAACGCGGCTGGCGAGGTAGTAGGACGGCGAGATGTAAAAGCGAATTTTGTGACGTGGCACGCCGGACGACACCGAGAGCGAGAGGAATTAGTAGAAGGAACAGCAGTGTTTATTCCAAAAGAGCTGCAACCAAACGGGAGTTCTCGATTTGTGATCCAAGACGAGGCTAGCTTTCCTTTCTCAAAAGATTTCACGGTTAAGCTGTCCAAGGACACCCACAGTGGCTTGGTGTGGGAGGCCATAGCGGAAACAATGGTGAACAAGAAAAAGCCGGCTCGGAGAGGCGGCACTGCCGAGGCGGGTAGAACAAGAAAAAATAGCTCTTTTAGTATCCGTCTGGGCCGCAAGCTGAAAGCCAGGCGCGAGATCAGATCGCCGGGGCAGAAGAAGAACACGACCACGCGGCAAAAGGTCGTCGTCGATTCCTTCGGAGTGACCTCACAGGCTGAGTACGAGAGTTTTCTCAAAGACATTGGGCACAACAACCAAGGAGGACGCGCGAGCGACCATCTTGCCGTCGAGGAGTTCCGGAAGCAAAACACCGCGTTGAAACAATTGGCGAAAACGCTTTTCGCCGTTCTGCAGCACGCGGCCTTTGTGGAAAACTGGCCTTATGACTTGGTGGTGTCAGCCAGTAAAGGAGATCGTGCGCCAAATGCTGCAAGATTTGTTATTGGCTCTGTCGTCTCCCTCACGTGGTCGCGGAACTCTTGCCACCGCGTCTACCGGTGACACGCGGGCGCTCGGCGAAAATGCAGTGCGGAGGACAAAAAGAGGAGAAAACTATTTGGGCGAGGACTTGCGACAAAGACCAACTGCCGGAAAGCAGCAGCTGCAGCTCCCGCCGCCGTTCTCGCTGCTCCTCATAAATGGCTTCGAAAACACACAGGAGCACATTCTTTCGCTCGCAACTCGTCAGCGAATCGAGCTTTCGGGGCAGGAAAGTGGTGTCGTGGCACGACACCGACGTCTCAACGACATGGACGAAGAGTTACCAACTGAAAAAGTTCAAGTTGTCGTTGAGTCTGGATTTTTAGAGGCATCTCAATACTAAACTATTCCGCATTGAACTTATGTTCTCCTTCTTGATCCTTGCACAAGGCACGAACCAGTTCCTTTTGATGCAAAATTTTTCGTTGAGCCCCGACCCAGAGCGTGTGGAGCATATACAACAGCACAGCGACTTCACTATTTCCACTCTATTCATTGCCCATAGCCAGACTCGGCAGACATCTTTCCATTCCATACCAAGACGTCGAAAACGAAGTGATGAATTCGTTTATTAACGCCTACATCAATGCCTTTTCCTTTTCCGCCGCCTCCGCAAACAGCCAGATCTGTCACGGCCTGATAGTGGAAAAGTTCCCAGGTTTCCTCCGTTCGCCGCCCTCCGCCAATGGGAATTTTGCCGAAGAAGTTTGCCTCAAGCTATTGATGCACCAAGCGAATTTTCTTGGTCTTTACCTGCAGCATTCCGGCCAGATTGATAACGACGCGCCAGGGCGAAAAGCTATTCGCGAGAAGGCCTACCGGCCGATGTTCGATGAGTACAACAGGCGTGCAAAACAGACCGGTGCCACGTTTTCCAAGCAGGCCGTGCTGCTGTTCTTGCTGACCAAGCGGGCCTGGTTCGAGAGTGTGGTGAAGCACGAGACTCTCCACTACGTTCAATCGGAACGTGGTCGCGCTGTCCTCACGGAACTGCTAGGTGACGGTGTGGTCTCGACTTCCCAGCAGGAGAGGGAAGACATAGCTACCGTTTTACGGCAACTAGTAGAGACCGTGCTTGACGAACGTGTCTTCTCTCTGAAGGAAAACGACGAGGAGGTTGTGCCGGCAACACACAGCATGTGGATGTCGTTGCTGAAAGGCGCAGCATTGCAAAAAGCGCCGACCTACGAAATTGTCAAGGCTCTGAAGCTGCTCCAAGACGAATCCGCACAACAAGCTCCACGGAGTAGTTCTGTTGTGCTGGGTAGTGCAGACGTCATGTTGGGGACGAGCGGTAGTTCATTCCCAGGGGTGGTAGCACCGTCCTCGGGCAACTCCCATGTTGACGAGGAAGTGCGAGGACCGAAAATTTTGCGCCGCTTGGTGTTCACGAGCCACGGAGGGAAGAACACCGAGACTGGCGAAAGCAACCAGGACGCGAAACAGCGGGCGGCGAGGCACTTGGTAAGCGTTCTGGGCGGCGAAGGCGACGTTCTGGTTTTCGATTCCTACGAGCTTTTCTCCCACACGATTGAGCGGAAAATAGATTCGAGTTCGACTGCAGAAGGGCAGGAGAAGGAAAAAATCACTGTGCCGGAAAATCTCTTCCAAACACAAAAACTGCAGCTGAATCCCGACACGCACGGCAATCCGGTTTCCTTGTACGACGTTCCCGCATGGACAGGGGTGAGCACCCGACTGCCGGGAAGGCCCGGATTCCAATCCGGCTCGTCGTTTGCCAGCTTGCTGGTGCGCTGGGCAGTGGAGGATGATGATGAACAGGCTGATGAAGTAGAAGCACCAGAGGGCTTGTTACCGTGGAGCCGGCAAGACGAGAAGCAACGCGCCTGGTGGTTGGAGCGGTTGCGGGAGCGCGACAGTGCACACCTCCTGCCGGCAGAACAGGACACTTTGGCGCGCATTGATCTGACCGTGTCGCGACGTACTGGCTCCACGCTCTCCTGGCCCGTGGATTTTTACGTTGACTTCGTGGAGAGGAGCTTGCGTGGTCGTCGTGGAGGTCCAGACCATATCATGCATCAGTGGGAGCCGGAAAGCCTCCAACTGAGGGCGGGCAACAAGCGATGTCGAAGTCGAAGAAGTGCGCACTCTATTACTAGGTTGCGCCGGAGGCTCGCGAGCCAGCACCTCATGCTGACCACGACAGGAGATATGCAAAAGCGAAGGGACGACCGAGACCAAGATCTTCGGAAGTATCCAGGAGCCCATGAGCTAGCGCTTAGCAGGGAGCTACAGAAGCCCTTTCTCGCGCCGAAGACGAAGAGAAGACGCCAGAAGAGCAAAGCCAGAGCAGCCTCCGTAGCTCCGCGGCAGAGTGCCGTGAGAGACCTGTCACCAGTAGAACGCCAATGCTCGCGACGAGGAGAGCCTGGGAACGACGAGGGACAACAGTTGATCTCGGACGCAGATCCATTTTTTCAAGTTTTGTTGGGTTACGGGGGAGAGGTCTGTACGAAACCGGCTACGTCTTTGCATTGGCACTTGGATCCCCGCTACGGGGCTTATAACAAAATGACACAAGAATCGCAAACCGAGAGTAGTGGCTCTGTGGCTCTGGGAGTTTCTTCCGGTCCGGCAACGCTCGGTGCTCCCGGCTCTTGCCATATCCAAGACAGGCTTTATTCTTGGTTGGCGCCGTGCGAGCAGGCCGAAGTAGAGGAAGTTAGAGCCCTCTATCCCGCCGTGGGCGACCCCGAGCAAAAGTGGCAAGCCCCGGGGAGAATCACAAGGCTCTTTCGCCCCACACGAAGCGATCGTATGGTCTTTGGAAGTAGTGGATGCTCAGTTTTTTCGCGCAGTAGGTGCAAGATCGACGAAAGCAGCTGGACCCCCGCGCTCGGCGCGCATTCGATGCGGATGCGTCTTTATCACGTGCTGAACAGTGCAGACAACCTTGCCGGTATTCTTCGCGACGGCTTTCGAGAGGATTACGCAACGACGATGCTCTTGGGGAGAGGGGTCTATTTTTCGACAGAAATGGACACGCCACTGCTTTTCGGAGACAAGTTCGTCGCCTACGAGCCGCCACTGCCGTTGGCTTTAGCAGGGGATGCGCAAGAACATGTTGATCGAGGCGGCTTATCTTCTGCGAAGGTTGTTGTACAACGCCCGGCTGCAAATGCACAAGACGAGTACGTTGTCAGCGATAAATCTGAGCGAGAAAGAAGCAATATCAGGACTTACAAAAAGTATCTGTTGAGCGCCATGATGACGGGCGTGAGCAGCCTGGGACCACGTGGAGGCACGTCTATAAGCGGCGCGCCAACATCTCCGGTGCCGTCAAATACTGCTCAGCTTCTTGTGGGAAAAGATTACAAGCGCCTCCTACCCACTCCCTTGTGCCCGATTTTCCCGGCGGGTTGGGAAAAGAGGCACCGGAAGCACATAGACATGGAGTTGCGTCAGCGCCCCGGCGAGGAAGAGGAGTTTTTCGCGAGGCGGCAGCGCCAAGCGACTGCAAGCCTGGACATGGCACGACACACAATAAGGGACGAAATTTCGCTTGAAAGTAGAGAGCGGCCTTACAAGCTCTTCGATCGGAGGGTGTGGGACGCGGTCGCGCTTACTGCGGGTACTACTAAACACGTTGCGCCTTTTGCAGAGTGGTCAGAGACGCGAACAACATTGAACGCGGCTACATCGGTGGTAAATTCTGGCTCAAGAGCAGACGCAATGTATGTAGAGGGACAACGAGAGCAGGAGCAAGATGCGTTTCTGAAGCTTCTAACGGAGGAAATTTACTTCGGCCCGGAGTGCCTATGCAGCCGATTTTTGAAAGTCAAAGAGAGACCGCGAGCCAGCTCGGGTTCGTTTCCCGCCCCGGTCAGCTACCTGGAACAAGACGAGCTGCGTCACGATCCACGGTTCGGTTTTCGCCAAGATTTGGCCGGGGGTCCCGCGTGCTTTGGAACAGGGCCGAGTCTCCAGGAGATGGAGATGGCAAATTTATTCGCGGGTGAGGTAGGAAATAAGAGCGCGAAGAATTCTAAGATGAATACCGCTGGGGGACTTACCGCATCGGACCATGATGGTGCTGACGACGAGGAAGAGGGGACAACTGCGGCTGATGAAATCTTTTCTCAATTCTACGACCTGGCAGTGCAGAACGCCCAGGTGGACGTCGATGACGTTTTTCTAGCACCAGAAGCTGATGCTGACGAGGTTGACTCGCAGAAGACGCTGCGGTTTGGCGAGGATTGTGAAGAGGACGACCAGGGGAGCAGCGCGGGCGATACCCGACCCGCAGCGACCGGAACAGAAGCAGTAGCAGTAGGAAGAGGAGCACCAGATGAACAAGCGCAACTCCACCCTGACCACTGCCCAGCGGTAGTCCAACTGCGACTGCACAAAACGCCGCGCAGTCTATTGCTGAAAATGCTGATCACCGGCGAGGAGCCGGAAGTTTTGCAAAAGTTACCCGAAACGAGTAGACTCTCCTTCTACTCTTTTGTACACATAAAATTGTTGCAGTGGTTTTTCGACCACTCGGAAGCCGTGAAAACAGCGCGAGAAGTCGGAGCGTACCAAGTGCACATCAAGACTAAGCGTACAGAAGTGCTGACCACTACGGATGCAGCTGCCGGAAAGGCGACAGACTCGAGTCTCAAAGACGGCACCGGACATTACGTGGTGGCGGACTACACGAGGGTAAATGGGTTTTTGTCCGACCCCCGCATCGTAGAGCTGGAATTTCAGCAGTGATTACTATAGTATGCATCATAACAAACGTGGTAGAGCGTTGACGGCATAACTACTGCGTTTTTTCGCGTTTCTGTGGTTCTCCGTTCTTGCTTTGCACTGAAGGGGGTGCTGAAAGATAGAAGATATTTATTCCTCTCCACGACCAGCGCAAAAGCAGATTATTGTTTCCAACCGAACTGATACTGAAAAATCAAACGGCAAACATTCCTCTGCGACATTGTGGTCTTTGGCTTTCGGGGAAGATTATTTTACCCTTGATGTTGTTCATCTGTTTCTGTCCTTTGGTGGCCGAGGCTAACATCGGCACGAGACAAAATAAACATCAGTGGAATTCTACTAGGGTCTGCATCGCCACGAGGGTAAGGTGTACCAAGAGTCATATTTGTCGGTTCATTATGTGAATGATCATGCTCAGGATCCAGACACGATCGGCACCACCAGAACTGGTACTTCTTACTACGCGGCGGATTCATGTTGATTTTCCTTTTCGGTCATTCTCATTCATTGCAAGTTGTCCTCGCGCGGCAACGAGGAGATGCTCGGTCTATGATGTACGTGGAGTCGGTCTGCCAAATCCAATTTGTTGCTATACATGTTTATTAAGTGATTCGGATGTGGAGGAAGATAAAGATGCTCGGGTACGATGCTACGTTATTTGTCGGTTGCTAGTACTTTCTCATCCGCAAGAGAACCTGCTAGAAAGATCTTTATTTTGCATGTGGATGTAATGTAACTTAAATCTAGAAGACAAAAAGAAAAACAAACAAAAAACTACCCGCGATTGTTGATAGTATAAACAAATACCATGCATTGATTCCTCGTTCTCGCGGGAGTTCCTTGCTCCTCACTTTGGCTCTTAAGACATAGTGAAGCAGCTGCTAATTACAACGCGTATAAACCGTAGACACGAAAAAAACAAAATAATTTTTTGAGCTCATACCGACTGAGGGCGACAAGTCGGCGTGATAGAAACGGAAACAAAGTCTATCTAACGTTTTGTCTGAAAACAATAAGTTGTAGAGCAGAACGCTCCGCTCGACATTATAAACATAAAGAAATACTACTGCGTACGAGTACGACCAACTAAAATGTTGAGGGCTAAAAATCTTTTGTTGTTTCAGAACTCCGCTGCGATTCTCCTGTCGGGGGTTGACATGGGTGTCGAGTTTGCGGACGGGGTGAAGCTTTCGATCCTTTTCCAAAAAACGGGTCAGAAGACCAAAACGACAATTCCGCCCCCAGACAGTGCTGCCATCCAGCAGAATTGCTTCAACAGAAACGGCGTATCATACACGAGAAAGCTAGCGCATCATATCTGTGTTGCAAACACCAGCGGTACATAATTATATCTAAATGCACCATAATTCATCTCAATTGGGGGTCATGCCTGAGCCCGTAGCAGAAGCATGCATTCAGTATGTTTTTGGCTACTTTCTTTGCTGTTACAATACAGAACAGATACATGCATGAAAAATGATCCGCTAGAAGCCTTTTTATCTGCTATCCGGCAATGCGCTCTTCGAGACTTGGAATTCGATCTACAACGATAAAGGAGGGGACCGAGGTTTCTACCCGGGTCTAGCGCCACCTCAGGCCTCCGCCATAATATGCGGCGCAACTTATATGGCAATTTTGTGCCGCCTGGGCACTGTGAAACTGGGTTGAAGAAGAGTCGTGCGCAAACTCGCAAAAACCATGTGCCCTGCCGGTCACAGGCACGGAAGCGAAATTACTTTGTGCATGGGCAGCAAAGGAGGTTGAGGTTCTCGCTGTGCTGCCTCTTACGCGGCACACCTCCCCAAGAAATAACACGAAGCGCTGCAGCACCTGCAGCAGTCTTCTCATACATAAAAGTTGTTGAACATCCTCGAGATAAGCCTTTGATGTTGACACGGCTCCACGAAGCCTAAGCCTTCGAAGCCTGTCTTTACTTTGTTTTCCAGCTTTATTGCCAGCCTATCGAAGTGGAATAGGAAGTGCTGCAAAACGAGCTCGAGCTGTGTGGTAATGTTGGAAGTGTAAGTATGCATCTACTTCTTGTCATCTTGCGCTGACTGACACGAGTGCCAACTCAGATTTCGCACTGTTTTTACAGTCGATCGATTAAAGGACATTGTAACAACCAGCAAGACTTTCCAGGGAAACAAACATGGTATCCGATGTCTTCCGTCCAGCTTGCTCTTCGGAAGCAGCTCCTGCAGCTGCCTTCGCCATTGCCCTCTTCTGAAACGGATCCAAGGAAAGCTCATCATCATCGTCGTCTTTATCGGAGGACTCTATCAACGTCGTTGCGGTCTCAATCTCCAAAAACCCGCGCTGGCCAGGTTTTGCGCCAAAAGCTACGGCCTGCTCGCGCTCTTTCTCGTCGAAGATTTCGGGGGCTTCTTTCTCAGCACTTAGCTTCGCCTGCTTGTTTTTCCTCGACAGTCGCCGGCCCCGGCCGACGTTATTTTTCTGCAGACCGGCTACGGCTTCTTGCGCCAGAACATCTTTATTCGCCGACGCGACTTCCTCCGTACAAGTTTGACTCTTCTTTACCAATTCCAGTTTCGCCATCTTCTCTTCGTCCGCCAGCGCTCTTATTCGTTTTTCGTTTTCCTCTTTCTCGATCTTCGCCTTCTTCAGAATTTCTTCGTCCTTCGCCTCCTCCCGGGCACGTTTTGCGGCTAGAACTTCCGCGCGCCGCGTGCCGCAGGAACTGAGGTTCCGCGCCGTCGAGTTCAAAAGCCCGATTTCCTTCGCTGATAGCCGGTACTGCTGCAGCTCGTCCAAAACGGACTTCTGTTTATCCTGCAGCTCCTTCTTCTTCTGGAGCTGCTCCAGCTTTTTCCGTTTCCTTTTCGACATCTTCTCGGGCTGGAGAGCAGTTGTGTCGCCTTGAGCTTGTCTGCTATCATGGGAGGCTTGATGGTGCTCCGGTGCGTCTTGTGCTGCGCCACCGTCCAAAATGTCCAGATGCTCCTCATCGTCCGAGCCATCATGGTAGGTGTAGTCGTTGTCGTCCGACATGATTGCAATGCTAAAGCTGCGATATGAAAAAGCGAAGGCGAATGATGAATCTGAAAGATGAAGTCGACAATTTAATTTGTGCGACTACAAGTGTATTGAGGAATTTATCCCGCCACGAAAAATACGCACCAATCAAATAACTATGCCAATTCTGCAAGATCTTGGACTCAACGTCGGTATGCGGGCTGCAACTGAAGTGGCTGCGGCTAAAATGCTCAGATACTGATCTGGTTGCGCCTGCACATGTTGGTTAAATAAAAAAAAAAATTGCGAACTTTCACAACAAAAAATCCGGCTGCCTGCCACGGCGAGTTTAGTACAGCTTGACGAGCTTTATGATATCATCTACGAAATTCCTTCAAGGCGAAGACCATGAGCATGCGCATCTATTTTTCGTTTTTGCAGACGGATCCTATCAGATTCCTGATCTTCGTCGAAAATGATCCCTTTTCGATATCAGATTCTGATCCGAATTCGCATTTTTCCAAGCAGTTGACATGATTAGCTAAAGATCCAGATCTTCTTGTGCCATCTCGGGATCACATATGTTGATTGGCAGAGTCAGAATGCCAGACAAATTTTATTTTGACCGTCTATCTTGCTGATCTTCACCTCCAGTTTTCAAAGCTTGATTCTCAAAACATACATAGCGATCCACAAGTTTTTTCTTGACACGAGACCTTTTGCTGCCATCCTCTACATAACTAAATCTTCTTACTCCGTTCACGATCTAGAAAACTGACGAAACGTCATCGTCAATAGAATAGCGGAGCCTAGAGAGTACTAGACAGAGTGTCCTGACTTCAGTAACTGAAGTTTCATTTGACTTGAGTAGTTCGTTGCAAAACAAAATGAAATTAGCTGCGTGAAGACGTCCTCCAAACATACCCGGGGACGACTCGGGGCCGGTTGTGCGAGTGCCAACTACGTGGTAGAAGTTTCCCACCGGCAACGCCCTCTTTTCGCTGACATGATTCAGGAGTCGAATACATCCTGCAACTGCATGCGCAGGACAAGCTCTATCCTTGATTACCATGAAAACCATTGCTCTGATGTATCTGAATCTTACAAAAATTGCACGGCGCCCGCGCCGCGTGGACAAAAACAGTCAAAAGCAAGACTGTACATATCCTACGACACCCATTATACAGTGCAACGAGTTGTACTACAACTCCCGCAGTTTCCTCACTGAGAGTGCGCGTTACTCTTATTTGATGCGCATACAACCAGAAAACTGTGTGAAAACAGAGCAGGGTTCTGAGTAAGAGCATAAGACAAGTTTCATAAATCTAATAAATGAAAAAAGTACGACCCTCGCGCTCGAGCTCGTGAAGTACAATATCATTCGACATTGCTTTTTATAATTTAAATTCAATCTTAAAGATCTGTTCCTGTTGTGATACATAGTATCAGTATCAGCGCACGTCCATGTGCACCTGTTGAATCACCTTCCGCATTAGCAATTGCACGACGTGGTACTAGTCGAGCTGGTACTAGTGATAGGAGCCAAGTCCTCTAATTTCTCGGGTTGTCCAGTCGGCGACAGCACTTGCGCGAACATGTGCTGGTTCTGCGGCCCGTAGGGGGAAATAATCGCAAAAATCAGGGCACCCCCGGCGAACCCGGCTTTCTCTTCCTCGATGACTTCCTTGTACACTTGCGCCACCTTGTCACCTGGCTGGTTGAACGCCCCACACCCAAAGGCGGACAAGATTGCAAACTTTTTCCCCTTGGCCCGCATGGTCGCGAACTGCGCTTTGATCCGTTTTTTGGCCTCGGCGCGGTCCCAGTTGGTAGGGTTCGGGTTCGGGTAGTGCACCGCCGCCGCCCGCTATGAGTGTGCACAACTCCCCCGCCTCCACCTCATTTGTCATGCAAGATACCAGATCTAAGCGCTGCTTTCGCTTTGTGTTTGTCTTTGTGTTACCGTTTGCATGACATCGGTTTCGGAAGCACAAACAGTACTACACTAAGACGCATGAACTTGTCATGCACAGGCTCCACAGGAGGTGGGGGCGTTTTCTTTTGCATTGCTTTCCACGTCGCAATACAGATGTGGGGGACGAGAGGGAGTTGCGCAGTCTCATACCCGCATCTCGTACCACAGAAACGCTTCCTCGCCGGCCAGCCACTCGTACCCGAGTGTCGCGTGCGCCTTGTCCTCGGCCCCCTTCACACACACGCGCGGTTTGTCTACGTCTAGCTCAACCACGTCGTTCTTGCCATTGATCAGGGCGCTGCTCGTTCGGGTATACTTACTCGGGTCTTTCAGCGACCCATCGGGGTTTCGTTTCACCTCTACGGGTCGAAGCTGCAGTAGGCAGCTGGAACGTCGAAACAGATTTTCTTCCTGCGCCGCAGCGCCGAACTTCACACCACCCCCCACGGAAAAGGCATTTGCCATGTTTAAAACGACGAAAGTTTCCCCATATAGCTCCGTGAAGTAGCGCGCCGTCAACAGCTATGCGAGTGAACATCTAGAACTAATTAAATATTACCCGCCCGCGTCGCCACCTTTGTCTTTTGGTTTGTTGATGATGTACCTGTACCGAGAAAACCTGTAACAACTGCAACTAAAGATATGCAGCGTCCGCGTGACAAATTTCTTGGGCCTGGATTGGTTGTGGTACTGCTTCGGCTGTCACAAAAAGGCGTCATGCAGTGCATGGCATTGGCAAAAAGTCGCTTGCAACATTTTGATGGTGTTAGCTTCTCAAAT
>JACKZZ010013052.1_pt1 | contig 14415 bp, 8 predicted proteins | sample 8027871 | NCBI WGS metagenome assembly JACKZZ01 (sample SAMN15724774, study PRJNA655200) | protist metagenome | isolation source: fluorescence activated cell sorting (FACS) single amplified genomes of... | place: USA: West Boothbay Harbor, Gulf of Maine | collected 2000-07-19
TGTTTGTTAAGATGAATATTATGTAGTACGAGGATTCGCTTGGTCGCTTGCTTACACTATCTACAGTTACTTTCATCTTTTCATTGTTGATGGCTCATCGTGACTCGTCTAAGAGCCGTTCCACAGCGATGGCTTTCAAGATGGCTTGGTATGTTACCATAGCACATCCATTCGCACATGTCGATCTTAGAAGACCTGGTAACAAACCTCTATATATAGCTCCTGTTCTTACTGTCTCTACTAACAGACTAGGTATCGATCTGCCAACGTAGTTACCACTCTGCACCATTGTTTTCACAACGTCCATCGGCCATACTGTGAACCAGGCAAGGTTGGCACAGATTGCGCCCTGCCAAAAGGGAGTAAAGCCACCTGGTACTATCTGCTTCGACAAGTCAATATATACGACGAAGGAGCTGAAGAGGAAAGAATTGCGAGCTATAGTAGCGCCAGAGCCGTGGAATATCTCCGTAAATCGCCATGACTCTTGCAATTGTCTCCGCACTTTGATGTATTCAAAAGGACCTTCTATAAGTCCTCTGGACACGCCGCCACAAAAGCCTGCTGCTATGACCTGCCAGTCGAAGATGCCAAACCACTTGTCTATCTCTTGCACGGGTCCACCTGAGAATTCTCTGAGTGCTGATAGTGCTGCTGTGTTCATACCGAATTGTGCACTGCGGATAAGTGATCCTCCAAGAATTAAAGGCAAGCCTCCACGATACAGGCCGAATAACCCTTCCTTCCTAAAGATTTGCGAGCCTATCTGGATTGGCGTCTGTCTGAAGAAGGCTGGCATCTGTGCGCGAGTCTTGATGGTGTCGAAGGGTTGGCCTACTACTACAGATACTGTGCCATAGCCGTAGCCTGCGAGGAAGCCGTCCATCCAGGGCGGCAAGGAACTGAAGACGCTCTTGCCACCGCTACCGACGCTACCAGAAGAACTCGCAGCAGCTGCCATTTTGCAACACTCACACCCCTCCCACCTCTCTCCAGAAATCCCCCTGGAAATCCGGAAATCCAAAAAAGAGTCGAGACTGAAAACACGATCTTGAAGATCTATCTTATTGGGCGTCTCCCTGATTCTACTAAGCCCAACTTTGGTACATATTGTAGCCGAGCACATCTTAGCTGATGGAGTGTTTACGACAAGAGCCTGAATTCAGTGGTGAAGCTGCTGTGAATAAATACGTTCGACATAACAACTTGACAACAACAGCCGCAGGTGATTCACAACCAGACACCCAAGAAGATACAGTAATACAGCCAGATTGGGAAGACATGAATATAGTTGATGACAATGACAACGTAGTCACAGTGTGCAAGCCTGCCATTCCAACACTGTTTGATCTGTCCTTCGAGTACGATTCTGAGAAATGGTGTGGACTCGTATCAATGTCTATGACAAACAGCTTGTGTTACCTCGGCCTTTTCGGCAACGAAAAAGACGCAAAAGTAGCTGTGTCCAAGTTGAATGCGGCAGGTGACATTGCGAAAGGTAAGGAAAGGAAAATCATCGAAGCCATCATCACGAAGAATAGTGAAGGTGAAGATGGGTATACAACCAGTGGCTGCGAGGGTGGGAAGTGGTGTGATAATCTCGGTGAGTATGACACGACAGATGCCGCACTCACAAACATCATCCACTACAGCATTCTGGAAGCCGAAGCCCGATTAGCTCGTAAAGCTCGCAAGAAAGCAGAAGCAGAAACAGATGAGGGCATTGCTAGAGGGAAAGCCAAAGCGCTGGAGTCTAATGATGAATCGGATGCTAGTGATGAAGGTAAGCAGAAGATGCCGCTGTCTTGCATGGGAGTGTACATTCCAGCTGCCGTGCCTGGCTCCCGCCCTTCATCTGCTGAGTCTGCGTCTACTCCCTCACCTCCGCCTTATCTCAGTGAATTTCTTTACCAACATTGCAAGATCTGGATAGAAGAAAAAGGAGGAGATAAATCCCAGAAAACCCAAAGCACTGATGGAACAACAGCACAGAAGGTGGGGAAATGGGCCAGCGGCACAGTTCTTGGCCACAAGGAGTCACAGGGCTACCATATTCTCCTCGACTCAGGTCTCTCAAAATGGTCTCTTGAGGATCCTCGTAACTCCGTGGTGTTCAAATTTCCAAAGGCGAACGATTTGAAGAGAAACCAAGTGGGTCCCACGAAGCTTCGCGACGACTTCCGGAGTACCCGTCACGTTTATACGTCTGGGTTGACTGCCAGTCGCTCTAAGCTCAAAGTTCCAAAGACGAACGATTTGAAGATAAACCAAGTGGATCCAACGAAGCTTCGTGGCAACTTCCGGAGTACCCGTCACGTTTATACGTCTGGGTTGACTGCCAGTCGCCCTAAGGCCGCATCCAAGAGGGTTACTGCTCCCACCACTCCCACACCCCTTCGCCCAATCTATAATGGAGGAAGTAGAACCACGGCTGTTGTTTGGAGTTCAACTGCTACGGCAAGTGATGCCGCTTCTATATTTTTTAGAAGAACTCAAAAATCACAAGATTACATGCTTCCTGCTGGTGTTAAGGCTGATCAGTATGTTGGTTGGCGTGGATACGCATCCAAGTCATGCATAAAAGTCGGTGATCAAATCCGACGAAACCCCTTCAAGGCTTTGCAAGAAGGCCTCAAGGAGATAGGTCTTGACGAAATCGGTACAGTCACTCGTATTGCAAATACATCGAAGGGCTCACATTTGCCTGCCATTGAGTGTGCATTTATTAGACCCAGCGAAGAAACAATTGAGATCACCGTAAAACCCAACCAAGTTCTTACAAATGCCACTCGTAAAGTTGTGGGCTTGATCGACATAACCAAAGAAATTGACGTATCCGCTATGCCTGTTGCAACTCCTGCTACAGCCATGAAGCAGCACTTACCGATAGTTACTACCGCAACAAAAAGTGGCCGCCATGTGAAGCTCACTTCACCCAAGACTGTTATGGAGTCCAGCACCATGCAGCTGAAGAAGAAGCCCTATTCCTTCTTCGGTGCCAGTGCTGTTGAAGCTGATTCTGCGTATACTGTAGCTGGTAATAGTGCCAGTGCTAATGTTAATGCTACGACTGCTGTTGTTGCTCGTCCTACTGGTAGTGGCAGTGCTAGAAGTAATGTTCTTGGTCATGTCAAGAAGTCAAAGATGGTAAGTCGTGCTGGTGCTCGTAGTAGTGAAGCCACAGCGCTGCCCTCGCCACCACGCGCAGTGCTACCCCCACCTCCACCTCCACCTCCATCCAAGCTCAAAGAGCCCATTTCTTCGTTAGAGCACAGGGAGTTTGTTAAGGTGCTACAGGTGCTGGGCAGCAAGGAAACGGCAGCACAGTCTGAGGCCATTTTTCGAAGTGTCGCCGCGCCTGTTGCTGCTCCTGCTTCTGCTCCTTCTACTGTTACGCCCTTGAACTTCCCTGAAGCAAAGAGGTTGTTCCTGAAAAACAAAGTGATAGCTAAATACTTGAAACAGAACGACATGGACGAGGGAGAAGTAGGAATGGTGATGGAGGTTCGCGACCCTGGCTTTGGCAATGCAACCGTAGCATTGCTGGAAAAGGTGCCTGAGCGTGGTGGGTGGCTTGTGGACTATGTACAACAAATTGGCAGAGGCTCTTCAATTAGCCCTTCTATTCCTCTAGCAACAGCCATGGAAATCAACGACAGCAACTCTATATCTGGCAGCATCAGCCCTAGTACGAACAATTCGAGTGCCCGCATTGACAGAGGCAGCAACAACATTGACAGTGGTGGCCACATTGACAGCGAAGTAAGCAGCGTTGGCAGCGGCAGCATCGACATGAGTGTTCTAGGTGAATTTTCTTCAACCAATTGTGACTTTGCTTTCGTATGTACTACACCAACAGTGAAGCAAGAGAAGATTGCATCACTAGTACTATCACCCTCAAGGGCAAAGACACCTATCAAGATCAAGCCTTCCGTCGTTATGCCACGTCTAGCCGAAGTCTTACCCGTCCAGGAAGATACAGACACCACATTCACTTGTGCAAGTATTGAGTAAAGCGTTCTACTGTGGTGGCTCATTTCAGATATTGAGCCGGTTCCAAGCAATAGAGTGTTATTGCTTGGAGTCTTTCCTCGTAAGTAAAGACAATAATAACATCAAAAGATCAATAAAAAATGATGAAGAAACAGAAAGATCAACAAGTAAGAGCACAGCATTGTAGCATTGTTGCAAAGATTCAATGCTGGAGCTTAGATGTTTTTAGTCCAGATGTATACTACATTCTGTTGCAGTAACTGCCAGACCAGATAGTGCTGCACTTCTGTGATTAACCTGTGATTAACCAACGTAGCTAACTAAACAAAAGTAAAATATATATTACATAAGTCACAATAACATCATAACATCATTATCAAGTTCTATCAATCAGGTTTGTTCCCGAAGCGTGTGTCGTTGTAGTTGATATTGGGACTCGTGAATCTTCCGAAAAGCATGAACCATGCATCGTAGTCATCTTTTTCGTTCACAACTTTCTGTAAGTCTACCAACCGAGAATCCATTGCACTAAGATCGCTCTTTAGGTTTTCTAACTCAGGCCCAACTTTGAACTGAGAGAATAAAGCATTAGGACCTTTACGCACCTTATCAAAGTCATACCCCATTTTCATAAATGTTTCTCCGTTCGGGAAGCCACGAATAGTCCTGGAGTCGTTGCTAACTAAGAACACTTCCTGTCCTGTATCCCTCTTGACCAAGGTGCCTGGTATTGACATCTCCTTGAACATCCCATCTATCCAATTTCTATATTCTGTGTACTTCTTTCGGTAGTCAGTGAAGTGATCATAGTGCGAACCGGTGATGTTGTAATTCTTGCAAGACAGGTGAGCAGCCTTCGTGCCACCGCCGACTGCTGGGTCCATATCCTCGTTAGGATCTTCTGGTCTCTGCTTCCGCTTTGCCTGATGTTGTCGCCGGCTATGCGGGTGAAAATGCTGCGTTGTTGAGTCGAAAGAGTCCCCGTTGGAGGTATTAGTGTGCTGATAAAGCCAGAGGCCACGTCTTGACATCTCCTGACTTTTCCCTCCAGCAAAATTCATGTGCACTACCGCCATGTAATACTCCCTATCGATATCTTCAGGAGCAATGAGGCCCGTCTCTGCGTTTCTCGTACTGCCTGCACTGCTAGATGGCACATAGGGCTGGTAGTCCGCCCCCTGCCGGTCTCGCGCGGGCAAGCCCCCGAGAATCATGTTGGACGAGTACGCGCCCAGCTGGTGCTCTTTAGTGCAGCTCAGGGCCGTCATTCCGTTCTGGAAGATCACGTCGGACAACAAGCAATAGGTCGCAGAGTTTGGGTTGCTGCGTATGCTAGGTGCGTCGATGACACCTGGAGTATTGACCGGTAAGCAGTTGCTTGCGTAGGTCATCTTGTGGGCGCGTCTGAAACCTTTGTCAAAGGCATGCTGGTCGTTCACAAGATTGTGGTCTACTATATTCTCCAGCCATTTAGTGAATATGTCCAGGCCTTGAGGAGTTGGACGCACCACCATAATGCCTGTGTTCGGCTCCACAATGTCCCAGGCAATAGAGAACGCCGAAGTACCCATGAAGTTCTCCTGACATTCCTTGTTCTCTATGCTTGTAACGAAGTCCGCGTCCCCGAGTAGCATGTGCGGCACGGGGTCAGTCACCAGAACGAGATCTATGTCCATTTGCAGCACGGTGTAGCCAGACTTGATGACCTCGTACGTAGGCACAAGCATGGACAAAGCGCCATAATCCTGGAAGTTTGGCGTGTCACCAGTGTACTTGGCGAATTTGTTACCTTCACTGACATCTGTGATTTTCCCGTAAACTAATAGCCAGAATAGCTCTTCCGGGTATGGCAGTGCCTTGATTCCCAACTTGGCAATAGATCTGACCTGTTTCATGTGCGCTTCATAGTCATCGCCCTTTTGGCGCATGACGTAGACCACCAGGTCGTACTCGTAAGAGTGCGTGAAGCAGATGAAGTTGCGGAAGTAGTGTTTATAGAACTCACGGCCCTTGGGGTAGTTGAGCACGCTGATAATAACAGTCTTCTCTATGCCGAGCTCTTTAGCCTTCGCTTTGTTTCTGTATACTCCCGAAGCCTTTGCTAGAGTTTGTGCCACCAGATGCTGTCGCCCTATGTTCGTCTCCTTAGAATGCAGTGCAGAGTGCCAGTGAGCTTCATTGCGCTGATGAGTCGGGTGGTCATTTCCTATGGTACGGTTCCATCGGTCGTACATTTCGAAGCTACCTAGAGAGCTGCCACTCTCCTCGTTGCTGGAGCTGACGGCAAAATGTAGCAGTGCTTGCAAAGCCAAAAACAGAAATCTCATCATGATTATGCCATAGTATGCATCGATGCGGCGGTAAGAAGGACGAGTAAAAAATATTGCAAATGGGTCAACGCAAAGGCCGGCTGCCCGTGGATGGTCGAAATCTTACGTATTTGTCAATATTTCCAGGATTGAGAAATATTTTGCAACTCTACTGGAATGACCAGAGAGAAGAGAGAGAGTCCGTCTTTCGTATTGCAATATATTGCAATATATTGCAATATATTGCAAATATCTTAAACTGTGGGATTTTGCGATATATTACAGCGTAGCCCTGGAGAGAGAGAGAGAGAGAGAGATTCTCATAAAGAGAGCTGCTAAGAGGTCTAGCTTTAGCCCTAACCGAAAAAAACCCCATGTTTTTGTAAATTTGGTTCCAACCAATTTTTAATTCCTAATTCCGATGTGCAGATGTATGTGCATGAGCACAGTGCCATGTATAAGAGTATTGTGTGTTGTGTGTCACCGAAAAAATGAATAATAATTTATAGTTGGCGGTTTTACCGAACGAACGTTAGTTACATTCTCTTCTCGGAATTTTTACATGAACACCTCCGTGTGCAGTGCAACTCTTGACATGTGCAATCTGCCGCGTATGTCGCCATATCGCTCTTCCTCCCCCGACGGCATAGATTCCTCTCCTCTTCATATTCTATTTTGATTTTTTGGTTTGTTTTTGAGTTGTTAAAGTTTTTTCATTCTTCTTCTTCTTCACCATCATCTTCTTCTGTCCACTCTCTTTTGTGACTTCTGCTTTTTTGCAGGTAATAAATAAATCGCGCCATCGCTCTAGCCGCACAATTTAAGCAACTGGTTGAGCGGCAGACTCTGGCGAGGACCCCTTTTCGGTCGCTGTGGCTGGTTCTGCTTCAATCGGAGCGGTGCCCTCCTCTGCCTTAGTCTTCACATCCGCAGCAGTAGCATCACCATCGCTAATATCTTGGTCGGCTACAGCTTCCCCACCTGCCTCCATCTGCTGCTGCTGGTGCTCCTGCATATGCATCTGCATCTGCTGTTGTTGCATGAGATCTATAGGATAGTAACCGCCATCAGGCCCGTACTGGCCTCCATAGCCGCCGCCATACACTTGCGGGGCGTACATGGACCCGTCGCCGTTTAGCCCGTAGGCATTAGGAGGCACCATGCCCATCTGTGCAGGATGATATCCACCCCCCCCGCGCCCTCCGTACGGACCACCATATGCAGGATAGTAACCCATTAATTGAGATGGATCGTAGTCGTAGTTATGCTGACCGTGGTTGCCACCGCCATTAGCGTTGTGATAGGGGTTGTATCCATTGCTACCACGAGGATGATTATTCCTGTTGTTGCCATTGCTGCTGCTGCTACTGCTGTTATTATTATTATTGTTGTTGTTGTTGTAGTTTCCACCACGACCAGTGGTCTTAGTGCGGAAGTTACTACCATTGCCAGCATGTGAATTAGCAACGCCATTGCCACCTCTACCACCATTGCCACTACCATGCTGCTGGTCGGGATAGTTTCCGTACTGGTTATAATTACCACCACCACCTTGGTAGCCATGGCTCTGATGTGGGTGGCTTCCTGGGGGACCTTGCGCGCACTCGCCATTAGGACCCATCATGCCCGCACCAGCCCCGCCTCCCATGTGTACGCCGGGGCCAATTTGGTTGCTGTTCGCGTCATAAAGGCCGCCTTGATGTGGTGCTCCGCCACCAGCATTATTATTGTTATTATTGGCATAACCCTGGTTCTGATTGTTAGCTTGCGCTTGGTTCAATTGAGAACGTTGGAAGATCAGTGCCTGCTGCTGCGCAATGTATTGCTGGTGTAGTTCCTTCTGCTCCTGAGAGAGCTGCTGGCTAGTTGATGGGTCACCGCTGGCAACTACCGCTTTGATTTCCTTTGTAGGCACGATAATGCTCAGAGGATCCACAGGAGCGAGGGGGGCGCCACTGGGGCCAGGTCCACCTGTTTTAGGATAGCCCCTGGAGCCGTTTGTCAGGCTCTGTCCATTGTGCTGCTGCTGCTGCTGCTGCTGTGCGTGCTGCTGTTGATGCTGTAGCTGGTGTTGATGTTGTTGCTGCTGCTGTTGCTGTTGTTGTCGTTGTGACACGGCAGAAGGGGGGTGCACCTGCAGCTGCCCAGGGGCGCTAGCAGCAGCGCTGGAGCTTGGGCCAGATGTGGCCTTGCCATGAGCATCAGCTGCAGGCGCCTGCGGTGGTGCTGCCGCCGAAGTAGGTGCGGAGGATGTCGATTCACAAGAGTTACCTTTATCTGTAGCTGTTACTGCGGCTGCAGTGTGGGAGTTTTTCTTCGCACCACCGGCAGACTTACTCACAGGTGCCGCCTTGTTGCTAGTGGATATGCCTTCACGCACGGATACGCTAGCCGCAGCTGATTCTGCCTCTGGTGCAGGTGCAGGTGCAGGTGCGGGTGGGGTGAGACTAGCGCGGAATCTGTCAGCCATAGTAGGTGCAGCAGGAGGCGACTTGGCAGGAGCAGGAGCAGGAGCAGCAGTAGCAGCAGAGCCGCCATTACCTCCCCCCCCTCCTCCTCCTCTGCCGCCGTGGCGAGTCTGTGTGGCATCGCCTCTGCCCCTGCCTCCGCCTCCACTACGACCATCTCTACCACCACTTCCATTAGGCCCACCTCCACTTCTGGCACTGCGGGCACTTGAGGAGTTACCACTAGCAGAAGAGCCCCCGCCCCCCGCGGAATGCCCACCACGAGGAGAAGGGGCATTGTGGCCACCTCTACCTCCCCGCCCGTGACCCTGCTGCTGTCTACCGCTGTTGTTGTTGTTGTTGTTATTGTTATTGTTGCTGCTGTTGTTATTGTTGTTGCTGTTGTTTTTGTTATTGTTGTTGTTGTTGTTGTTGTTGTTGTTGTTGTTGCTGCTGCTGCTTTTGTTGTTTCCGTTTTCTTTCTTGCCCTGTTCCTTGTGGCTGTCCTTGTTCTCGCCCTCCACATCGTGGCTACTGCAGTTGCTGTTGCTGCTTGAGTTGTTACTGGAGTTGTCAGGTTTAGAACTGCGGCTGGAACTAGCTACGGCGGAATATTGGCCTTGTTGCTGGCTTTTGTTAGTACCGGGGATTGTGCTAGTACCATCACGTATAGCGGTATCAGGTCCGGCATTTGCACGACCGCTTGCTGTGGCCTTTTTGGTGATTTCTGGGGATGAACCCTTAGACTCTGTGTGCAAAGTGTTATCAGCCATGTTAAATCCTCAGTAACAGATAAATCAACCAATGATTCTCTATCAATACACGATTTCTACCAAGCCGGATGCAAACCTGTTGCAATTGAACGAACAAGGATTTTTACGACCTCACACTAACGCGATGCAGAATAAACTTGCACGAACGTTTAAAAGAGATCGAATGAGACTGGATACAGCTATCCCGGGGTCTCAATCTACACAGCGCCAGCGTCAAAAATCGATGCTTGTTACTTTTCCGATTCTCTTTGAAGCTCGGTTTGTCTTGTGAACCGTGCGTGCGCGTTTATGGGAGTTTCCGTCCCACGCATTTCCTTTCAACAAGCCCTACCCTGAGAAACCCAGAAAATCTGGACACCTTCACACTGACCTTCTCCACACAGCCAACAGTCGGCCATCGTCACTGCTTCTGTTCTCGTCGGAGGTGGTATCCTCTAAAGCACAGACTTGAGGCTACAGACTACAGACTACACCAACTAGTTACAAGTTATTGATGAACGAGTGGTTGGGAGGAGTCGGCTGGACGAGTCTCGTCTCACCAGGAGCACTAGGACCGAGGGCAGCTACGGAGGGACATGAAGTGGCTACAAGCAAAAACAGCAGTGGGTTACCACCACATGGTGCTAACACATCCAACGACCTGCTACACGCCGAGAACCTCCGCCTCAAGGCAATTCTGAGGAGGAACCTCCGGAGAGATGACGCTACAATAGGCCTCATGAGGGCTGCGGAAGCGGCGTCAATGGGGGTAGGTGCAGGTTTAGGCATGGACATCTCTCCGCCTCTTCCCCCATCTCAGTCTCAGTCTCAGTCTCAGTCTCAGTCTCAAGATGTAGTAGATGCGTCATCATCATCATCTGCAGTCACCACGAGGGAAACTCCATCGCACTTTTCTTCTGGCACATTGCCCACTGAAGCAGCAGCCGCATTGGTATCACACGAAAGAGGGACAAGAGATAAGTACGACCACAACCCCTTCCGATCGAGCGCTGACTCTCTGGGCTCTGGCTCTTGCACTGGCTCTGGCTCTGGCCCTGGCTCTGGCTCTGGTTCTGTAGCCTCGCAAGCTAGTGTCACTGACTCACTCTCACTAGCCAGCTGCTCCTCCTCTTCGCCTGCTCCACGAAAGCAAATTAGCATGTTGGAGTGCGCCCTGAGCCATACAGAGAAGAAGCTGGAGGCTGCAGAGTATAGAAAGCAGCAGCTGGAGAAAGCGCTAGTTGAAGCCAATAACCGCACTACGCTTAGTAAAGAAGCAGCTGCCAACCTTGTCATCAAGTTGAAGGAAACACAGAACGCCTTGCACTCCACTGAAGCAGAACTAGCAGCCACACTCCCCTTGCGGCTACAGCTGAACTCTCTGAAGCAGAAAACTACTACCTTACAAGTGGATTGTGTGGCTCTGCGGGCGCGGAACCGAGGGCTAGGTGAGGCCAACCAGAGCCTGCTGACTGCATTGAATGCGTCCAAAGAGAGTGCCGCAAACTGCTTGAGTCAGCTAGTACGTCTGTCTGTGTCTGCGTGTGTGATTCTCTCTCGTGTGCACTCATACTTACCTCCCACTGCCCTCTCCTCCTTCCTACCACAGGGACAGCTACAGCAAATACAGCTGACCACGTCAGAACATTTGGAGCTTGCCAACCACGAGGTGGAGCTCTCCTTTCAACGCGCAGCCCAAGACCAAGATATAATCGCATCTTTGCAATATAAACTCAATGAAGCCACTGAGCTCACCAAAAGCATGCACGAGCTAAAGGGCAAACTTGCCATGCTCGGCAAGCAAGCGCTTAGAGACAAAAATGTGGGGCACAACAAAGAGGCTCTTTTGCAAAAGATTGAGCTGCTGCAGCGCCGCTGCAGGAGTCTGGAACTGGGCAGCAGCAGCGTAGGTAGCAGTACTACGAATGCGACAACTGACGACGCTGGTGCAGAGAGTGACGGTGTCGATGGTGACGTTCCAATGTGTGGTATGATCATGCCGATGTGTTTCGGTTCTGGTAGTGGTAGTGGTAGTGGTAGTGCATACAAGCAGATGCCAGACATTGGCGAGTCCATCACAGTTTAGACCTGTACAAACTTCACTTCAAGAAAATATTTGTTGTAACATACAATGTTGAAAAATTGAAATACCAACCCTCACCACCACTACACACTACCTAACTCACCCTCTCTCCTTCTCACAGCGTGACCTCAACAGTATCCTCGTCATCTGCATTATTCATGAGCCCTCTCCTCTGCTGCAAGTCATCACGCGATGGAGCAGGCATGGAACCGTCTCTGCCTACATCTCCGCTGCGGAGAGAATCGAACTTAAGGAACGAATCTCGTGAAATTTTAATTGACAATGCTTGGAAGAAAGAGCTGATATACATCATAGCAAGGCCTGCACGAATATAGTCACTTGGGTCGCCACCTGTAACACATGGAGGTGAGGTGGCACCGAAGGTCAAGTGAAAGGTGCCCAATGTGTACCATTGCGGGAAGCTGTATGGCGCAGTTGTTCCGAATGTGAATTTCGCCCCACGCTCAACATCAATACTACATATGATACTGATGAACAACGTTAGCGTCAACAATGTCACATCACACACCCACTCCGTTTGCTTGGAATGCGAATAGAAGAAGTCGGAGATCTTCTGCGTGCAGCTCTTGGCCCCATAAGCTACTCGCTCGTTCTGAACACTGTTCAAAAAACTCTCCAACTTGACATCAAAGCCAGGAATGTATTTGCGCTTGGTGATGTCAACTGGCAAAAGGTAATACGTAGCAAAACCAAAGCTCACGAACCAAACGAAGAAGGCGATGGCGATGAGCCACTGGTATGGTGTCATATGGAATTCGCCTGTAAATGGCAGATGTCCGTCAGTGCGGAGGTAGCAGTTTTCAGTGAAGAGCATATCAGGAGTCAATTGTTGATGCATGTAGCTATTGGAGCACAACACGACGAAGGCGATGAAGGACAGCACGGCGTTCACAGCTCGCATCATGAAAGCATTTGTCTTGGTAGCTTCCATGCCCACAAGTATCTCCCCAGTGCCCTCTAGGCCATTGGGAAAGAAGTCCCGTGCAGTCTTGTCCAAGTCCATATTGTTCGGGTTCCACCAGTCGCTGGAGGGGGGGCGCTCGCCTTCTGTGTTAGATTTCGGCGAGCGAGTCTCTTCCGAGTCTTCTATCGTGAAGGCGTCTCTACTCATGATGCTTCAAATGATCAGAAAGCACCAGTATACTTTTTGGTTCATACCGGTCCCATTTCCAAGGGGTCATGCATTTCCAGATTTTCCACTCTGCGTTATTCTGTACCCCCAGGTTTTTCCTCTTGCCTCTTGCAGTCATGGAGGTACAGTGGAACTTCAGAAGATTTTTGAGATATGTGGCTTGTTCCCATCTGTGTAGTGCTCGGGGTGGTCCTGCACTGCGCCTTTTCCCGCCCTCAATCTATCAATAGCGCTAGAACACAGAGTAAACAGAGCAAGGGCGGCCGAAGCCTCTCCCGACACAGCGTTCTGGGAACTTCCGATGGAGTTCTTCCAGGCCTGCGCGATGTTGATGATAATGATACGGATGATGGCGACGCGGATGAGTGGGACAACATTCTTCTCCCCGAAGATGGTCCTAGCAGCCCACTGTGGCCGCTGCCAGCTCAAGTAAGTGTAGGCAAGCAGGAGCTGCAACTGGCAGCCGACTTCGCATTCACGACACAGGCTGCATCTGAGCGTATCGACCGAGCGATGAAACGGTTCGCCGCCCTCATCATGCAGTACTCACCACAATCACCACCTACTGACACTGATGATGCAAATACTGCTACACGGTTTTCTGGTGTCTTGCACTCATGCACAGTGTCGATAGACACTGTACTGCCTGAAGCTCAGGAGAGATCCTCGCTCACCCTCGGCGTGGACGAGAGCTACTCCTTGCACATTACCGCCGGGGGCGTGTGTGAGATCACTGCTGGTACTGTATGGGGTGCAATGCACGCCTTGGAAACATTTACGCAGCTCTTGCAGAGACAGGATGAGCCTGAGCCCACAGGTACAGGTACAGGTGTAGGTGTAGGTGCAGGTGCAGGTGCAAGTGCAAGTGCAAATGTGGTGATGAAATATGCCCCTGTGAAAGTGATCGACACCGCGCGATACAGCCACCGGGGCTTTCTCCTGGATACGGCGAGGTACTTCCTTCCCGTGCCGTCTATAATGGAGACGATTGATGCTTTGGCAATGAGCAAGATGAATGTACGTATATATATATATATATATGTGTGTGTGTGTGTTTGTGTGTGTGTGTGTGTGTGCGCGCATATCTCTTCCCCCTCCTCATCTCTTCTCAAACACTAACCCCCTCCTACTACCGACCTCCTACCTCCTACCTCTGACCTCCTAAATCCACACATTATATGACAGGTTCTCCACTGGCATCTGTCAGACGCCGAGTCATTCCCTTTCGCCTCGGCATCAAGCCCCGAGATCAAGAAAGGCGCGTACACTCCTAAACAAGTGTACACGCTGGCCGACCTGCGCGCAGTGACTGAGTATGCCACAGATCGTGGTGTACGCTTGTTGTTCGAAGTTGATGGACCTGGACACACATACAGCTGGGGGAAAGGTTACCCAGATATGATGCCAAAAACATGCTTTCAAGACATGCCGAAAAAGTGCAATCAATGCTACAGAGATGTTGCAGCGAACCCTATAGAACAGCAGACCTACGAAGTGCTTGAAGGAATATTGTCGGATATATCAGCTAGTACAGATGCGCAATTCTTGCATCTTGGTGGAGATGAGGTAGACTATGACTGCTGGGCATCTGATAGTAAAATACGCAGTTATATGTCTGAAAACAACCTAGGTGACGACTATTCTCAGTTATTAGGAAAGTATGTCGATAAAGCTGTGG
>JACKZZ010023972.1_pt1 | contig 14406 bp, 13 predicted proteins | sample 8027871 | NCBI WGS metagenome assembly JACKZZ01 (sample SAMN15724774, study PRJNA655200) | protist metagenome | isolation source: fluorescence activated cell sorting (FACS) single amplified genomes of... | place: USA: West Boothbay Harbor, Gulf of Maine | collected 2000-07-19
TCGCTGTGTCCTATGCCCTTGTGGCTAGGTACGAAGTGGAAGGAGAGTCGGTTCTCTGCTTTGGTTAGTTTAGCAACGAGTTTTGGCTATTTCCGCTACGACGTTGTGGACTAATGTGGGTTTGTCGGGAGTGAACGGAGTTGTGAGAGGACAGAGAGTGAGTCAGAGTGGATTCGGATTCTGCGGGTTTTGGGGTGTTTTTTGGCGATCTCTTGGAGGGATATGAGGAGACCGATTCCGACAGCAGGAGGCTGCATATGTAATACCCGCCCTTTGCAGATCGCGAGTAAGAGACGTTTCAAGGCTTCGTTCAATCGTTGATCGTATGATCGAAAAAGTGACTCCAATGACGACGATATTTTGGATGAAACCACTCTGAACGCTTATGAAGCTGGAGGATGTATTCGTGGGCCTGAACTTGACGCTGAAAGCTTCCAACCTGAGAAATTACAGATTCTGGATATCACAATGAAGCCGACAAAAATTTCGTGAAAACAGATCCACAAAGACGCAGACACGAAACGCCCAATCGGCGTCAACCATTATAAAACTGGCTGGCGGCGACTCAAGATAGAAGCGGCGCCGACCAACAGAACAAGCGGAAATGCAGCGGAGCGTGGTGAGGGCAACAAAATCCCGGCGATCAGCAGCGACAGCGACGAGAGCAGGCACCAGCGGATGGAGCAATGGCGGCCGGCCCTGGTAGTTTCGTGTCCGCGTCCCCAAATCACCGTAAACGGCGTCACTTCATCAACCGAGGACAGTTTTCCGAGGAAGACAGTATTATCGGTGACGAAACAATGACTGTATTAATGTCCAAGAAGTGAACCGGCGGAATGAAACCTCCAATGTGGTTTCATTCGTGGCATGTTGTTGTTCCGCTCTTGCAGCTGTATTTGAAATGCACTCGACTGTCATTGTGTTCAAAGCGAATTGTGCTGAAACATCGGCTGGTATAGTGAAGAGGAGTGTAAGATTGCGAACCATATCCTCTATCATTGGTTCTTTGCTAAATCATCAGCATTGACGATGACCTTGCTAAAATCCGCTAAGACTGACGAAATGAGACATTGTGAGATAATCTGAAAGGTATATATTCTAATTAAATGACTGTGATAATGCTATTTGCTAGGGCTACAGCATGTTCGCCTCCGTTGACAGTCGTCCGGAGCGAACACGCAGGTGCCGCTTTGCACCGCTTTCACATCAAGATAGAAATCGGAAGACAAAGGTTCTCTGGTGGAGAAAATGTACAGCTGATATTGTGGAGCCATTCGTCGTTCCATTCAATGCCGCCCAAGGCAGGATCCGAAGCAATGCAGAAGCTTGTTCTGGATCCACTTCCTTGCCCTTCGTCTCCAATTTAGTTTCACTTCCCCGCGGCTGTCTTCGACCTCTTCGTCATCCGCTTCATCACGTTCATCTTCGCCATCGCTATCATTCGCTACTGGTACCATTGTGGCGGACGAAACTGAAGGTGATGCTTGCGCCGTCGGCATTGTCTCCAAGGGTCGATGCACGTTCGCCATAACGACGTTGCTTATCATCGGTCTCGAAACCCGACCAAAGGAATGAACACGCCCAAAGATGTTTCTCATGCACAAAGCATAGATGTCGATCTCAATGTAGGGAATCCTCCTTATGCCTGGCATCTGCTGGTGCTGCGTCATTCTTATTGTCATCGCGGGCTGTCTAGAGGCAATGTCCAGCAGTATCGCCACCGCCTCCAGAAAGCGACTAATCGTCAAACAGAAGTCGATTCCTGTTCCAGATCACCATAATCAGTATTGCATTGATCAGGCATCATCAGAATTGTACTCACCGATGAAGAATGGTCGGGCGCAAGGCCTTGCCGGACAAAGCCATAACCTCAGAAGGACTCGAATAGAGGCATTCGCCAGCTCCCGCAATCTCGCCTCCGCATCATTGGTTGTCGTCTCCACTTCCATCGCCTCTCTTGCCTCACGTCTCATCATCGCCGTTTCCATCACCGCGCTCGCCTGAGGTCTCGTTGTATCTGCTTCCATCAGCACCGCTCCCGCCTCGAGTCTCGCCTCCGCTGCTGCCCTCGCCTTCCGCCTACGCCGCCTTTGATTCGCGGCGCGGTTCCTGCGTTGGCGACGAAGGATCTTGGCGGGCACAAATTCTTCAGCGTTGGCATTGAGTGATGAGGAAGACATGGTTGACATTGTTATTGCGAACACCTGTTTGGAGAATGACACCGGATGTGTTATTAGATGAAGCTGACGTCGGCTAGCAGAGCGTGGGCGGGCAGGTATGGCGATCGCCTCTCACCGCCGCCGCCGTGTTATGGCGGTGGGCCCCCACCCGCGTCGAATTAACACTGGTATAGAATCACAACCGGATCCATTATCTTGGAAGAGAGGCACAAGGGGCGGTGGGCCCGGCGCTCTCCTCGTGTGTGTCGTCGCGTGCCTCGCCCAAGATCTTTCACACTTATCCGATGTTATGGTGAGCTTTGTCACTACCAGGCACCGCTACAACATCATCGCCTTGCTGTGGTTTAGCGCATTTCTATCTGTAATTATCACGAATACACTTCAAATTCAGTACTTCCAAAGGTTAATACACAATAGCAGAGTCATTGTGATGTCAATTCACAGCCCCGTCGTCGTTCGAAGAAAGGCGAACATCTTCACATCTACGTTTTGACATCGTACAATGTCCAAACGTCGTGAGGATTGATGTCGTATTGACAAATACCAGCTGGCAATGAGCAGCACAACCAAAATTGATCTTCTAATTCTGCTTGAGATTCGTCGTGTCTTGGATTCAGCGAGAATGGGCGGAAGAGTGTTTGAACTTTGAACATGTTGACGTAGGTGGCTTGAGACTTCGATAAAGACAATTGTGAAATGAATGCATAGCGATAGGTGGTGGATTCGGATATGATAGTTGCTGCCCCTTCTGACTCACCACGATGATCAGCAGCGGAGGCCGCATTCATTGTTGAGATAGACCAACCCATTCCTTCTGCGCATGTCGCCCATGAAAACATTCTTTAAGATGTATAGGTATAGCTCATTAACGTGGCGCTGCTGGCCGCGGTGTTCTGTATTCAAGAATACATAATTTCTCTTGACCAAACCTCAAAAATTCGAGGGCGAGCCCGTAGGACGACGAGGCTGCGAACAGAGTTACGAAAAAGGCTCCGGAGAGGAAATGATTGTAAACCGGAGGGCAAAGCGTACTGCAGCAAGCAAGCCTTCCGAAGCTCAATCAGACGAGCTTCAACTTTCCAAGCGGACATGATTTCCGTGGCAATGCTAATGCCGAGATGTGGAGATGGAGGGAGGCGTGGTGTCATGGGAGAAGATGTCGGGGTGGATGATGTTGCGGAGGGATTTACCAGTACATTGCAGCAGACAGCTGCGACAATGATTGGACCGCCACCAAAGAAGGCTGCCTACAATGATTTCATTTCTCGTCGGGACATTCAAGAGAAGCTGACACCGTTGAGGAGGGATAGAGATGATAGGTGGAAGGAGCATCGTGATGACCGACATTCAGTAGCGAAGAAGAAGAAGTATTTTGCGGCAAAGAAGAGACTGAGGAGAGAGTGTTTTGTTCTTGCCAATCTGTTTTGGGCAGAGGTCGCTGAGCACCTACAGGTTTTGAGACGTGCTGGCGAGTCTCGTCAATTTTTCGCAGATATGAAAGCGGCCGGCTTGGAAAAGACCAGTCGCTCGGATTCTATGAGTATCCGAGATGAGAATGGTGAGCTATTGTGTGAGGCAGAAGCGGTTCGAGGGCGATGGAGGCGTCGTTTTCAGGCGTTATTGAATTCCGGCGGAGAAGACATCGATAGAAGCATTGTTGATTCAGTTGATCAGATGCCAATGTGTATCCAATTAGGCTTGGAGCCAAGAAAGGAGGAAATGGTCGCCGCGGCGTTGCAGGCGATGAATCGATGGAAGGCTACAGGACCAGACGACCTATGTGCGGAACTGCTTCAACTTGGTGTTGATGAGCCAATCATTCTACGCGTGTTCCATCAGATCGTTGTCAAAGTGTGGAAGAAAGAGGAGGTGCCGCAGAAGTGGAAAGATGCAAGCATCGTTGTGTTGTACAAGAAGAAGGATCGTACAGTCTGCGATAATTACAGAGGCATCTCGCTTACTGCTCATGCTGGGAAGGTTCTATTGAAGATTGTGGCGATGAGGTTAGGTGGGTACGCTGAGGAGACAGGACTATTACCGGAGGAGCAATGTGGTTTTCGACCAAGGCGGTCAACGTTAGATATGCTCTTCGTGATCAGGATGCTACAGGAGTTTGGACGTGAGAAGTATATTCCTTTATTCGTATGCTTCATCGACCTTCAGAAAGCGTATGACAGCGTTGATCGTAAGCTGTTATGGTTAATTCTTAACCGATTTGGAGTACCGGATAAGTTAATATCGGTGATTCGAGCCTTTCATGATGGAATGCGTGCTGCAGTTCGCTTTGGAGATGAGACGTCGGAGTGGTTCGAGGTTGATAAAGGTCTTCGCCAAGGATGTGTTCTAGCACCATTGCTATTCAACCTGTTCTTTACAGCGGTGTTGAATGTGGCTGTTCAGGAGTTTATGTCGGACGAACAGGTAATGAAAGATCTGGTGTCAATCAAATCTCTGTTCGATTGTAAACCCTCGGACTACAAGAAGAGACAGGCCAAGACGTTGGTGCTTGTGAGGAAGTTATGGGGTCTGTTGTACGCAGATGATGCTGGTGTGGTATCTCGAACACAAGCGAGTCTTTCCAAAATGATGAGTGCTATCGTGTGTACTTGCCGAGAGTTCGGTCTGACAGTATCGGAATCGAAGACAGAGACAATGCATATGCGTGTGAGAGATGGCGAAGCTGTGGCAATGCGGATCGAAGCCGCGGGACAGAAATATAATCAGGTCCAGGATTTCGTGTATTTAGGAGGAGATATTAACGACGATGCCGACATCACATTCGAAATACGCCGTCGCCGCCAGAGAGCTGCTTGGAAGTTGAGGAAGTACTGCAAGCAAGTGTTTCACCCGCGTTCCGGTATAACGATGAAGACGAAGATTAGCCTTCTCAAGTCGGAAGTGATCGAGGCGTTGTTGTACGGAGCCGAGACATGGACACTGAAGCAAACTCATTACGACACTCTACGCCGAGCCCACCACCACCATCTGCTGCGTTGCGTTGGCTTCAAGAAGAAGGAGAAAACCGACCATTTGATCGCCTACCATGAGTTGTTGGAGCGGACCGATTGTGAAAGCATTGAAGCGACCATCCGCAGAAGGCGTTTGTTGTGGGCTGGAAAGATCGTGCGTATGGATGACAGTCGTCTGCCCAAAGTGATGCTATTTGGCGAATTGGATGCGGGCAGAAGGCGGGATGGTGGTCAGACCAAGACATGGCGGCAATGTTTGATGGATGATCTGAAGAAGTTCCAAATTGACTCCAAAACCTGGACGGATGTGGCTGCTGATGAGGAGGTGTGGTTAAGTCTAGTGGATGAATCTGCAGCCGGGTTTATGCAGCGATGGAAGGGAGATAAGAGAGCTCAAGCGCGGGTACGACGTCAGTCCCAACAACAATAAGTCAGATGCGTTTCTACAACACAACGAAGATATTCTCTTTAGACCACTGGTTTTTAAGTAAACTGATGCGTGGAGTGAAAAAAATAACGGCAATCTGACCTAAACCAGACATCTAGAGACAGATCGTTGCAGCATGTTTCTCTTCAAGAACGAAACATTTAGAGAAAGTTGAACAGTAGCAGCCAACGTGGAGTCGCGGCTTGGTTGGGTCAGACTTGCGTATTCACAGGAACACATGGTGTCGTGTGGAGCCGTGCGGAAAGTGACGAAGTACCTGCAATGGCTCGCATACTTCCAATATATGATGAGCGGTGGTCCTTAAGCGAAAATGTTGTTCATCTATCCATGACGAAGATGTCTTTTGCTCACAACATCCGCCGACCAGACACACATAGCTAGCAATTGTCAACACAGCTACAGTTATACATCGATCAAAACAGGACACTCAGAGCTCATCAATGCATAAGTTTGTTGAACGACTGTCGGCAAAATGAAGTTGGATAATTATTCATTGGATTTGAAGATGAAGATACTACCTCGCCGATGGAACGAAGAGCGGGTTTCGAAGTTGAGTGGCACACCTTTTTTGAATCGTCAAGCCATTTTCCTAGATGAACATACACGTTATGCTTCTATGGGAAGTAGAACGTCTCTTCGTAGGAAACATTGCTCTCAAGTTCGGTCAGGATCTTTCTCGCTGCGGTGTTTGTGTCGTCCAGAAAGTGATGAAGTTGCCTCCTCAATGTGGTCCTCTGTATCTATCACATCCAACCAAGACAACTGCATTATACTATCGGCCTGAAGTCGGTGGCATTGACCCTACCTCTTCCGATGGCGACTTAACCAGCGCTTTGACCGCATCGTCCAGACCTTTCACTTCCTTTTCATACAACGCCTTCAGGTCTTTCATCTTTCTCACCAATTTGAATCGCTTCGTGAGTTTCATCTTCCAACGAATGATTTCATGGTGACGAAGCATCACTTCCAAACTCATCTCTTCATGCGGCATCGGCTCAAGCTACAACTCTGTCAACACTACCACATAAAACAACAGGGCATCATTCCTCACCTTATGCTGTGAGAACTCATTCATTTTCTCTTCAATTTCTTCGAAATGCTTTCGAGCAGCACTTTCTGCCTGTTCAACGGCATTGACTGCCTTTTTCTGTACTGCAATCGCCTCCGCTCGCTGATTGACGGAGTCATTTAAGAATTCCTCAGCTCCTGTCTGGTCGGTCTGCAACTTTATTCACTCAGAAATTCAGAGTAACTCCGAAAAAAAAAAACGTCGACTCACGAGATCAGCGAGAGCGAGCTCACGTCTAGCTTTGAGCTCATTCAAAGCATTGACATTATTAACGCCACTAATCTCTTTCATTGCATCCGTCATCCAGTTTAATCTCGTAGCAGCCGCTACGATTTCCTACAATATTTCGTCACCACCATCACCACCAACTCATCAGATGATACAAATATTCATATCACCTCTTGCCGGCTCGCCAATCTAGTCATCTTCTCGTTGAACTGTTCATCTTCCTGCTTCAGCAGCTCCATTTTCTGCCTGCGCAGCTCAATCTTCTGCCTCATATCCATTGCGAGCCTCTCCTTCAGCGGCTCCACATTCCAATCTCTTCACCGAAAATCTCCTACAGTCTAAACCACTCCAAAAAGAGAACAATTGATCAGCTATGAGTCTATGACCTATGAGCCTATGAGCCTATGACAGTGATATGTCTCTACACAGAGACACAACACACATTTGTCCGCTGTATTCGATCACACACTGGTGGTCACAACGCTGTCCAAAGCCCGAAAATGTCATCGTAGAAGGCAACCTCCCCAGTATTGATTCTTTTAGCCATATGCATGAAAGTATATGGTGTTTGATGAGTGACGACGTGATGAGTGAAGAGACGTGATGGATTGACATGGGCGGTACATCTATCTAGAAAAATGATTTATTAAAATCAATTGTCAAGACTGCCCAATGGAATGGAATGGAATAAAGTTTTGTCGTGAAGTTAAGTTTCAACAGTGGGTTGCGGTTGTGTCCCCTACCGCAGGGTGTCTCGCGTAGCGAGCCAGAGGGCGTGAGACTGCCCAAAAAGGCAGGCATATGTTCATGCAAAGGCTGCAGAAAAGAGCGAAATCGGCTTGTCATTGCGCATCTCTGACATAGAGCAAGAAGATGTATTGGATTGGATAAATTGTTGTTGAAAGTGAATTTCGATAGGTTGTGGTTGTGTAGCCTACCACAGCCCCTGCACGCAGTGCAGGAATTCGCGTAAGCGAATTATAGAACCTATAGTTGCCGGTGGCGGGGTGAACAGCTAGCCGTCCTAGCCCAACCCAGAGGGGAGTCGAACACCCTTGCCCAGATCCCGCCATCGACGAGCAAGAAGATGTGTGTAGGTGTACCAAATCTTCTTGCTGTAGGTACGAAATATCAATCTGGTTTGCCAACTGAATATTAATGGTGATTTCCGAGAGCGGGGATAAGCAATGCATTCGTTTCTACCAGAATTCTCGTTGCCCTTGGTTGTGTTTGTGGATGCCATCCGTCGATACTATGACGAGAAAAGGACCTCAGTGCCTTGATCAACCAGTGGACAAGTACATCTCCAGGTTGGCAGCTCTTGGGAACCACTGAGTGACAAAGAGATTGGCCTCCTCGTAATTGAGAAGATTGCCGACAAAAATAAGCCTGCGTATTCCTGGACTTATGTCCGAACTCTGTTGGAGGCTCTCGCCTTGTTCAACACCAACCGCAAGGCGGAGACGACCTCTGCCACTCAGCTCAAGAGTGTCAAAGTCTAGGTGAATCCTTCGAAGAACGAAGGCGACAAAGGGGCCTGACGAGTTTTGCGCAGAACTACTACAACGGTCCGATGAACAACGACGTGAAATTTTCCGTATTGTATTGCAACTGCCAGTGGCCGAGGTGTGGACCTGGTCTTCAAAAAGAGCAGAATCAAACTAGGTCTACAAACTTGTAAGAACAAATACGGACAAACATATGGAGAGTAGCATGTATTGCTTGAAGGAAATAGTGTGTGTATAGGTGGCGTGCTAGCGGACACCACAGGAGATACAAGCAGCAGCGCCCTCAATGAACACCGATAGGATGCTTTAGCGAGCTGACGGCACCTGAGATCTCAAGGAGAAGATCGAGAAACTCGAGATGTCATCCGTCGATACTATCACGACGAAGGACCTCAGTGCCGTTATCAATCCACTGGACAAGTGCATATCCAGGTTGGCAGCTCTTAATTAGCGCATATGAAAATTCATCATCCAATATATTGCTCCATGGGGTTCTACGACTCGTGGTCAGTACTGGTCAAGGATATTGCTTTTTTCGATCTCCCGACCGCTTGATGCTGTTTCTTCAGAGCGGCGAGCTCAGCTTCCAGTTAAGCAATCTTTTCAGGCTCTTCTGCATTGGCTTCTGGCTTGTGGGCACGCTTAACCTGTTGTTTGCCGTCATACTTCTTCTTCCCCGCTCGGAGATCAGCGCTTAACGGCTTGGGGCACTCCCAGTAGCGGTGGGTGCCTCCACATCCATTTTGCGACGGTGGAGGAGTCATCGAAGCTCATGTTAAATAACGCTCGAATGCTCTTCGCGGCGCTCTCGGCATCCTTGCGATCGAAGACCGCATCGAGGGCTGCCCACGCTTCTCCGCTAGTGTACCAGCGGTCGTTCGCGGGTATCTCGGTGTCGATTGTGGTCAGGTGGAAGATATGCATCGAGTACCAGAAGGCCTCGCTTTCACAGAGCAGCAATTACTACTGTCGATGATGCCTAATCTCAATTCCATCAGGTCCTTGAGAAGCGTGAAGGCCATGAGGTCTTTTTCCCAAATTAGTTGCGAACTTCCTCGCCTCTTCTTCGAAGGATTCACTTAGACTTTGACAGTCTCAAGCTGAGTGGCAGAAGTCGTCTTCGCCTTGCGGTTGGTGTTGGAAAAGGCGAGAGCCTCCAACATAGTTCGGACATAAGTCCAGGAGAGGCCAATCTCTTTGTCATTCATCGGTTTCCCAAGAGATTAAACGTAAGTATGAATTGTATTCGAGGCGCGAGAGCGGCGAAGAGACAACAAGGGGTTCTCTCAACAGGTTTTGAGCCCGGTGCCCCGAACATCTGAGAACCATCATGATTGTGGTTGCCGCTCCATAAACAACCACGTGGTTCAAGTAAACGACTATAGGCTCAGGATTGAGAATTCTTCAAGCTCGAATGGACTTTCAGTTGTAAGAGTCTATGATCGATGTTGCGATAATACCCGTGGCGAAGAAGCCCCCGTGGCCCAATTGGTAAGGCGCCTGCCTACGAAGCAGGAGATTTACGGTTCGAGTCCGTACGGGGGTGAGTTTCTGTATTGATTTTGTTTGCATCCATTTTCCAAAATCTGAAACGGCAGAGTCTCAGTGTTATTTTATGCTGCCATTATTCGGCAATGTCAACGACTTCACTTTATCCAAAGAAAATGGGAATAAAAGCTAAAGAGGCATTAAGAAACAAACTTGTGTTTGTGAAAAAACTATAAAAGCGACATGAACGAAAATTGCTGTTTAAAAAAATTGACATAACTTCTGTTTGTTGTCATAGAACTTGGTACCCGCAAGATTTCGACGAGAGAATTCCTTTGGAGCTATACGAAACCAATGCCATTGCCAAGCTCAAAGCGAGTGCGTTTGAGTCAATGAGGATGGTGGCATTAGCTCAGTACAACCTCACCATGATATGCCGATTGATTGGGGGAAGCTTGTGACATCGTTCGTCTACGACAAAGGAACGGCTGTTCTAGCATCCAATAATTTTCGCTCTTGTGTCATGTCACAAAACTGAAACAAGCTCGAACCGCATCATGCAATATCTCATCGTCCCGATGGGGCAGCCTGCGGACAGCCATATTCGTACGTCTCGCTTACACACAATTGGGACACTCCATGGTGATATTTGCAACGACTCACTGAATCGATACCGGAGCCGGGGTGTTGGATACCTCGGTCGTCGACGCCCGTGGACCATGATCCAATTCATCACGCCCAATCGCATCGTCTTGGACAGTTGGGAGCCAAACAAGACCGTCACCTTACTCGAGCTCAGCCAAGGCGATACCAAATTACCATCGTCCCTACACTCTCGCACATTGCTCCAGCAGCCTCAATGCGTCAGGATAGCTCAGCTCGGATGGTTGGCGCACGACTTTCTTCGTGAAGCCGAAACAGAGCAAACGAAGACAATTGTGATGCGACGCTGAAGCAACAGATGTCTTTCACATCATATCCACTTCGATTTATTGGTCGAAAAAAACTGCTCTCTTGGTACGCTTTCATGCAATGCGGCGGTGCTTCGCGGTGGACCGGGCGAGAAGGAAGTAGGTAGCTGGGTATTCAAACATGCAATCGTGGAGAGTTATGTCCATGTTGAATGTCTACCAGATACACTGAAAGCTATATAAATTGGAAACCCATTAGCATCGTCAGAAGCTTGTACTCATGCAGCAGTGCGTGGCTAAACTGTTTGGAGCAATACATTCATACCGAAAGGGTAGGTATGACACCATGTCTGTTCCTCTTAGGTTGTTTTGATGTTGTCTTTGTCCTTTCTTGAAACTGATTCCACAAAAAACCAAAAGCAGTGGTGAGCAAATAACCGAAAGAAGGAACATCGGACGAAAAGACCTGCCCTGAAGACGATGATTCTTCTGAATACAATACTGCGATTGAGTTCGTCAACCTTGGAGCGGATTGAAGTCATCAGCTGAGGCCATCCAAAACGTCCATATCAGGATAAGAGTCAATGTCTTTTCTCGAAAACTAACCTGCTGAATGCGAGCACGCCGGTGTCGGACACTTTTGTATGCGAAAAAAAATGAAAGGAAGCATGCGAAGCGACAGAGCCACGGCAGCGCCGGTTGCTTTCATAACCACGACCCCAGCTACAATAGCGAACACAACCGAAACAGTCCTTACCGCTGTACAACAACTAGGCTCCTTGGCCTCATCCCGAAGCAGGTTATTGATATCCGAAATCGCTGAGCTGAATTCGTCTTGCGATCGCAGTAAGCGACTGATTTCTGGTGGACAGAACTCTTCAAAGAGTCCATTAGATTGAATCTTCAGCGTCACAATCAGAGCGCTCATTGCCATCTCTTCTCACTTTCTGAATGGTTGGTGACGTTGAATGTGTGAAAGATTTTCCTCTAACTTAAAACTCTACCCTTGGCAGTTTACTACTAGATTCGACAACCGCGACACAACGACGCGGCTCTCGTCGTCTCGTGTTGGAAGTCACGGGATCAGAAGATCTTTTTCTGCGACTCTTTGCTCTAGTCTTATTAGATAATTAATTGGTATACACTGTCATGGGAGAGCAGTTGGTTGTTTATGATGATTGTATTTCTACAACGAGGCCGATTATGCTTTGCTAGAAACTTCTGGAACCGGAACCCCTCAGCGACATTCTTCTTCTTCACCTGCTGCGGCAACAAATCTCGAGCTTTCGATGGCAGCTTCGTCCTGACCTGGCTATTTTTCAAAGCAGTGCTCACTTCTTCAACGGCTTCCTCGTCGGCAAGTAATATTGTTTCGAATTCATGCTCGACGATTTGGCGATACGTATGAAGCCCACTGCCACCTGGGCCGCCGCCATTCGTAGTATGCAATGGAACGACACAATGCAATGCATGTGAACGTATGCTTATTTTACTGTCAGATCGTCAATAAATATGAACTCCCTGTGTCTCTCCGCGATGCTCTTAGAGCTCGCATCGGTGCGTGTGGTTTCATCAATTTCACTGACGAGGAGATGAAGGCGTTCATGCAGTCGAACATGGATGTAAGTAATGTTTATCAAGCTCTTTGATCTTATCTTAAAAGTGATGTCAGGATAAAACCATAGCGGCTGATGGTGCTGCTGCACGTAAGGCTTGCTTCGATCAGCTTCGCAAAGATCGAAATGATGCGAAGTCTACTGTTGTTAAGGTATGGTGCGACGCTTGTGTACAGTGTCCGTGCTCATTGTTGGCTTCGCAGAACTTCGGTGACAACAACCCTTTGCTGCAGGACCCAGAGGCAGAGGTCCTCGAATGGGACAATATGAGGACTGCAGCGTTTGGCAGGAAGTTTATGAAGAGACCACTAAATTCGATGATTCGCCAATGTGTCGTCATCGAATTTAGTGGTCTTTATGAACTTCCTGCCAAACGCTGTTGTCCTCATATTGTCCCATTCGAGGACCTCTGCCTCTGGGTCCTGCAGCAAAGGGTTGTTGTCACCGAAGCTCTGCGAAGCCAACAATGAGCACGGACACTGTACACAAGCGTCGCACCATACCTTAACAACAGTAGACTTCGCATCATTTCGATCTTTGCGAAGCTGATCGAAGCAAGCCTTACGTGCAGCAGCACCATCAGCCGCTATGGTTTTATCCTGACATCACTTTTAAGATAAGATCAAAGAGCTTGATAAACATTACTTACATCCATGTTCGACTGCATGAACGCCTTCATCTCCTTGTCAGTGAAATTGATGAAACCACACGCACCGATGCGAGCTCTAAGAGCATCGCGGAGAGACACAGGGAGTTCATATTTATTGACGATCTGACAGTAAAATAAGCATAAGTTCTCTGTAAAGGCGCAACATAGAAAACTAACCTTCGACGCAATGCGTCTGAGATTGCAGCCCATCTGCTCAATCGCAGCGTCATTCTTCGAAGTAGCGGCGTAAATCGCAGCTAGCGCCTTCAGAAGTGTGGCATTACTATACAGAAACATATGATAAGTTAGAAGGTAAGTTGTGCAATGTCAAAACCTTACGAAACTTCCTCTCCTTCCGCGACGTTGAATATACTCTCAATCTCACTGGTTCGGTGAGATTGAGAGGAATCACGAGCGGGATTAGAGGCTGCCATCGCAGCAATTCGCTCGCCTAAACCAAGATCCACAACCCAAGAAATTGTCAAATGAAGAAGTGATACAATGGCATCACGACGTCGTCTCCGACCCGCCGCATCTCGTCTTTTCGCGCCTTTTTTTATCTGCGATGCGGATGCCGCCTCACAGGACTGCGTGTGGCAGTGTTCGGCAACTTGATATGAGATCCGAACATGTGTGTATAGTATTCCATACGCTCACAATGAAACCACTTTCAGATTGTTGCCTATTCGACCACCAACAGCAAGTTCAAGCATCTAATTCTAGAGAGCGTATTCTGTTCGACTTCACTACTGCGAGGCTGGCGATCTCGCCGGGCAGAGTATGGTGGATTTTGTACGACATCGAAGAGCTCCTGCTATACCTCTTCAATGTATGGGCGTTCAACGCCTGACCCAACTTCAAAGCCATCGCGGTCTCTATGATATTCGCCATATCGGCATACTCGGGTCAATGCGCCCAATCACCGAACTCCAGCCTCTGATGTGGATAGAGACAGTCGAATTTCACCTCTATTGCCAATTAAGCGGAGATGAGGGTTAGATAGTGATCGACAGACACTGCTATACAATACAGCCCATATCACAGTCCAGATTGGGAAGCATCATCTCCAGGCCACTTTAAACTAGGTCATTTGGACAAAATGACCTAAATGACCTATTTCAAAAGTGCGTGACGGCCCTAATATACGGGAGTGCTTTTGACTGCAAATGGAGCGTCGAGTTGCTTCCACTTTTCTATTTGGTTGCGATTCGATGACGAAGGGGTTGAAAACACCGTTTCGGAAGAGTCACGAAGTAGACTTTGGCTTGGAACTATGTGAAAGGGATGCCAAGACAGGCGCCATCGTCTCCGCTCGGTGTATGTTTTGCGTTAAACTCGGT
>JACKZZ010011487.1_pt1 | contig 14403 bp, 7 predicted proteins | sample 8027871 | NCBI WGS metagenome assembly JACKZZ01 (sample SAMN15724774, study PRJNA655200) | protist metagenome | isolation source: fluorescence activated cell sorting (FACS) single amplified genomes of... | place: USA: West Boothbay Harbor, Gulf of Maine | collected 2000-07-19
GAGAGAGAGAGAGCATCAAGAGAGAGAGAGAGAGAGAGAGTATGGGTGGTCGGTGGTCTGAGCGTCTGAGCGTCTGAGAGTCTGACAAAGAGGCTCAAGAGAGAGGCTCGAAAGTGAGAGTGAGAGAGAGAGAGAGCTTTGGAGCAAGAGCCAGATTGCGGCGATAGACTCAAGCAAAAAAGTCTGTCGGATGCATGGCGGTATATTTACGCGCAGTGTATCTTGTGGAGGTTTGTGCCGATGGATTTGGCGGACTCGAGAGCAGCTTGGTTGGCGTCAAGTCTGGTCAAAACCTTCACGAAAAGAGAAGAAACACGAATGCTGCAGATGCAACTGTGAGCTCTTCTTGGTCGAATCAAGACGGAGCAGGGGCGCCGTTTAATGCGACGAAAGCGACCAGCAGACCGGATGTCAGGCTTGGCGGCGATGGTGCTGACCCGCGGGGAAGCAGTGCAGGTGGGTCCGAAAGTTCAAGGGGAGCAGGGGAAGGGCACACTATGATGAAAGGAAAAGTTGTCGCCTCTCGAAGATATCCATCTGTAGAACGAAGGTTTCGTAAAGCGCTTGAAAAACGTGCAACTCAGGCTGAAGCGGATGTGAACAAAGACGCAGTCCAAGATGCCCGAGATGCACTCTCAGTGTCTAAGATGCCAGGTGATGAATGCATAGCTGCCGCGGTTATGAAACTTGCCTCGGGGTCGTATTCTTCCAAGGTGCCGCAGCCAGGCTTCACAAGCCTGGCTGGGACGAAGCCGGATGGGGATCCGTTCGTGCTCTGGCCAGTTGTCGTACGTCAGATGAATGCTTTCAAACGTCGTCAGCAGCGCAATCAAGGTCAGGAGAAAGAAGCACGGCCGCAGCACAAACAAAAGCCAAAACAACAGTTTGACGCGGATAAGAATCAAAATCGACCAGAAGGAGGAAACAAAAGTGATAATCTTGAGAAAAATGGACAACCCTTCATGTCGTTGACTTATTCGTCACTGTTTGCAGTGGCAGTAGTGGTCCCGGATCTGGCCAATGCTCCAATTTCTATGCTTTGTGGTAACTCATCACATTCTCTGAAAGCATCAAATAGTTTTTCAATGCCTTGCGTGAGTGGAGCCACCCAATTCCTTGACGATCTTCAAAAGGCATTATCCGTGCAGAATAGTGGCGTCTTGCTGAAATGGCGCGTCGAATGGTTTTTATCGCGCGCTGCCCCCCTTGGAACCCCGATTGAAACCGATGATCTGGCACTCCGCTGCATTCAACGCCGTTCAAATGTGAAAGCATTTGAAGAGTCTCCCGGAATCCGCTATCCTTCTTGGAAGCCTTGCCCAGGAGATGCGGCTTCGCAGCAATACTTGAACGACGCTCAACGGTATCTCTCAGAGCAACAAAGACTATTACTTTTATCGAGACACAGTTTATTTGAATCTTCATCGACTCAAGATGAACTCGACGCTGCCGCAACAGACGCCGCAATTGGAGGCGATTTAGATTTTTCCTTCAACTATGCACGAATTCGATTGGTTTCGGATGCGCGGCAACGAGGACTGGCGTCCACGGCAGCATGGGGTTTACAACCAAAGGTTTACCCGAGAGGCGCTGTCCCTCAAGCACAAATATCTTTCCGCTTGTCTGAGCGTGTAACCGGGGTCTTTAAGCAACAAAATTCATGCAACGGGGACGAACCGTTTTCCCAATGGAGCTCTGAAGCTGGCGACGAGCACTTGGATCAAAGCGACGATTGCATGCTTATAGAATCACTTGGCTGGCAAATAGATGGGGTGATTGAATGCGTTTCGCGATTAGAAGGTGCTGCTGAAATCACTCTTACTTTATCTGGACTCGATGACATCGTAGATCGCAATTTGAACCTCATTGTGAACGACGCGGGGTTGGCCGCCCAAGTAGCTGTGCAATTTTTCTACCATGGATGCGTTCGTGGTAGCTCTAGCAATGGGCCTGCTCCAAGCGGGGGGCGCATAACTTTTTGTCCGCCGTTAGGTCACTTTGATCTTGTCCAATACCGCGTTTTTGTACCATCGGCTACTCGTCTCGGCAAATTCAACGAAGCTCTTGAAGAGCGCGCTCGCAGTTTGGCCGCAGCTTCTGCAGTCTCCTCGGCCTTGTCTCTAAGCAGTGCTCAAAGTCCGCAGCCTTGGGCTCGTACTGAAAGAGGCGGAAACAACAGCGCTGCAAGTCCCGGTATGAATGGGTCATTAAACCTCAGCTTGGAATCAGACACAGTGTCAATCGCTTCGAACGCAAGTGCCCTCACTGCCGGTCTTAGTGTTGAAGACCGCGGCAACTATCAGGCTCGAACGATTAGGCGTCTCTACCACGATTCGCGGAAAACGAAACAACATTGGAGAGGTGAGCACGATCTAGGCACCATCCCAAAGCTTCCCATCACTGGCTCATTTTTCGTGTCTCCAGCAGGAGTGACGAATAATCCAAACATGCAGAGTGGCGACATATCTCACAGCTTGAAAATGATCCTCAAACTTGAAATTCAACTTCCTGAGCAGGCGTTCAAAATGCAAGGAGAGACTCCAGTTGCTGTTGAATTGCTCGCACCAGGGAGTGCTCGCATCACTTCGCACTCGCTTGGTCCAACACTTGGCGATGTCTCTATCCATCCTTCGCAAAAACATCTTGTGTGGAAGTTCAAACTTGGCTGCTTGCTATCCCAACCACAGCTAAGATTTGACGACACGGCTCATAATCAGGAAAACGTCATGCGCCGTACTGCCATAATTGCTGGTACGCTTTGTATCGAGCCAGGCGCATGCACTGAAAGGCCGCACTCCGGCCCAGTATTGTTTGCAGACAAAAATTGCTCAGCGCCATTGAGTTTGCCACTTCGGGAGACAAACGTGCTTGAAGCACATTTGCTTTTCGCAGTCAAAGGTCCAACGGCCAGTGGGATCAAAATGGATTCGACTTCAGTTCAAGTCGCGCCGCCTAGTGCAATGATTCAGCACCAGCGCCCAATATCTGTAGAGACGTTTGTCGTCTCAGAAAGAATTGTATTGCAACCGCAACTTATTCATCCCGCTTGAACATTGAGCAACAATACTTGTAATCCCTCGTTGCACTGGAGGTGCACTAAACTATTTTAAAGTTCTGCAAGTTGTAATAAAACTGTACATATATAGATTATTGAAATCCCTTAGAGAACCAAATTGTATTCGTCTCCTTTCAAGACATTTTCTTGAAACTCTGCTTCTTCATTTGAGTGACTCACGAGCGATTCCCAATTGATTACAGAAGTTTGGATATCAGCGTGAGAGGCGGGTTCTGCGCTTGCTGCTGTGCTTGAAGTTGTCTCAGTGGGCTGCACCAGGTTATTCATTTGAAGAATGGTGAAATCGTCTTCTTGGTTTGAAGGAGCTTTGTCTTCGTCTCGTCGAACCTCCTCGAATATCGGTTGCAGAATTGCAGCGGAGGAGCCTTTCTTTCGATACAAGTTTATCTTCTTCTTGTATCGCTCCATAATCAGTTTTGTCCACGAAGCGCCATCTTTTGGGTACGTCAAGAGTTTCTCCATCTTGTGAAACTCGTTTTCGTCGAAAAAACGCCGTTCCATAGATCCCTCCATGACGAGTCGGCTTAGGGACGACTTTTCGACCTGGCGCAAATACTTTATCTCCTCGATCGTCCCCTGCGAGATTAACCGATATACGTTGACGTTTCTCGTTTGGCCGATGCGATAGCAGCGATCTTGTGCTTGCAAATCCCTGGTCGGGTTCCAATGCGGGTCCATGATCACGACTTTCGACGCACCTGTCAGCGTCAAACCTTCGCCTCCCGCAAGAGTGGAAATTAGAAATACCGATTCACAACCTGAGTCCGAATTAAAGCGATTGCAAAGAAGCGTGCGGTCACAAGCAGGGGTCGAGCCGTCCAAGCGTAACGGTGTCGTGAGTCCTTCGTTTCTAATGACCTTTTCTAAAACATCTAAAAGCACCAGCGAATTAGAAAACACTAAGACTTTGATACCTTTTTTGGTCCATCGTTTAAGCAGCTTCCAAAGCACCCGAAGCTTTCCACAGTCCTCTAGCTTGACAAGCTCTCGAAGCTCATTGGTGCGCTCGTACCTGGCATTTTCACCTAACACTAGCTTCGCGACACGCTTGTTGTCGCGGTATAGACGCCGATCCTTCTTGCGAGGACTAAGCTTAAGCTCGGGGTCTGCCCGAACCAGCTCCAAGTGGTTGCTGATATGAGCAAGCCGGATTAAAGTTGGCATTTGTAAGCAAGCTAATTTCCGCCTGCAAACACGGCATTCGCGGAACACGTGCTTACCACCTTCCTCGTCCTCCGTATCTTGTTCGGTGTCGCTCCCTCTATCAGACTCATAGGTCCCCGAACCGTCATCGGCCCCAAAGAAAGCGTTCCACTGTTCAGAAGGGTTCAAGTTGTTCCACCAATTTTCAGGATCCTCGGCGAATCCCTGATAATCAACTTTTTTGTTAGTTTGTCCAGCTTCAGTTTGTCCAGCTTCAGTTTGTCCAGCTTCACTTTGTCCGGCTTCATCCACCACGGGGGCACGCGATCGATGCTGGACTCGCCAATACGCTTGATGTACGAATAGAGTGTGGTCTACCTCTATTTCTTTCCGCATGACTTGGCACTCTTCGCTCTCCAACACTCGTATATAGGCGTCTCGTTGCTTTTTCGTCAAAGGGCAAAGGACCATCTGATCCTCCTTTTCGGTGAGCATGCTTCCCAAAATTGATTTGCTGCGCTTAAGCACGAGCAGATCCAGAATGCGGGAAAGACTCTTTATAGCAGCTTCTGAGTCCTGGATATCTCTCCGGGTAGGCTGTCGAGCGCGGCCTTTTCTAATTGGCGATGCAAATTGCTCAGAAAAAACCTCCTTCGGACCAAACGTCTGTGGAGAGAGCACTTTCATGATAGCCCATAAATTTTCGATCCTGTTGCTCATCACAGTGCCAGTGAGCCCTATCTTGCAAGGCGCACGAATGTATTCTGCAGCAAGATGCAACCGGCTCTTCACATTAGTCATATGGTGTACCTCGTCAAAAATTGCGACGCGCCAGTGCACTTTAGCTAAAGCATCTGTGACTCTGCAGGAACGCTTGTTGCCAGGAAATTTGCCATGGCCAATCAATACAATTTCTCCGCGACCATTAACGAGCTCGTTTTCGATGACTTCGATTCGCGTGTCGTCAGTCATGCCCTTCTCCTCCAAATCAACCACGTCAAAGATGCCCCAAGCCTCAAAATGTGCTTTCCAAGTTCCTAGCACGGAGACAGGGACAACTAGCAGCGCAGGACCATGCGCGGTGCCGGCTATTTGGCCATCAACGCATCGACTTTTAAGTCTAGCTTTATTATCAATGCTCTTACATCCGGATTTGTTGAATACAGCAGCCAGGAAAGCAACGATCTGGACGGTTTTTCCAAGCCCCATGTCGTCGGCAAGAATGCCTCCTCGCTGTTCGGACTTGGTCAGAGCACGCTCTCCAGTGTAGATGCTACCCAGAAACTGAAGACCTGCAATCTGGTGGTCAAATAGATATCGCGCAATTGTATGCGGCACATTAAGACCTGGTCGGGCCAACTTGACTTTTTCTAGGATTATGTCTTGTAAGAAAGGCCCTATGACCGCCAAGGGTCGCTCTTCATCAAACATTGTGCGGGTATCACCAAAGTAGCCTGGGTTGGATTTGATTACCTTCGCACATAGGTCAATGAGGCTCCCTTGCTCTTCAAGATTTTCCTTTTTCAGCGTACTGAATGCCTCAACAGCTCTTTCTTGATTCGTCTTAAATTCCTCAACATCTGGATCCCGTACTTGTTTACGATTTGCATCTTCAAAATATTGAGAAAATGATTCATCGCTACGCCTGGTGCTCCAATTGATTGGTGTTTCACTGGATCCCCGTCCAATTTGAAGTGGGCCATCCCAACCCTTTCTCAAAGTCTTAGGATTTTCGAACAAAGGCTGATATGAGAAAGAAACTCTAGTCAGATTTCAACAAATCCAACTTGCAAAACAAGAACTAGAAACTTACGATTTCATCACATCTGCTATCGATTACCTTGCTGGCACATGTTCGTTGTGCGGCAATGCCAATGCCATCTTCAGAATCATCATCAGAATCGTATTTACCCTTTGTTAAACCCATAGAAATTGTGCGATGTGATTCAACCTTGAAGTTAGGAAATGGTTTCAACCAGCAAAGTGCACATTTGCGTGCAATAAAAAACTTACCACTTTGCCCGCACCATAGCTGCCGATACGACTAGGGGGCTTTTCGGCCTTGTCATTAATACTTTTATCCTTGCTTGCACCAACTCGTTTGTATAAAAAACTTCCATAATCGTATGAATCATCAGCATCCACTGGCGCAACTCGTTTCTTGCTCTTGTGTTTTCTGGCCTTAGCATGCGCTTTTGAATATGCGATCCTGTCATAATCTTCTTCGTCATCGTCGCTGGAATACTCGGCTAATTTCTGTCTCTTGTGCTTACTCTCTTTACCCTGAGTTTTTGAATGCGTGACATGCCGTTCTTCTCCTCCTTCATCATTGCTGGAAGAATCGAAGAGATCGGGATAGCGTTTCCTCCTCTCGTCAGCAAGACCCATTTCTTTTTTTCCATTTTTTTCTACTATTTCTTCATCACTGTCATAGAGCAACATACGCCCTCTATCGATGAAAGACGACGATGAAGAGGACGAGGCCTTGGTCACTATTGGACGTTCTCCGGGGCCAGCGGCATTTTTGCCCGCTTTTCTCCATCCAAGGATCTTACTCTCCCCCATCTCTTCATCGGAGTCTTCCCAAAACATTTTTTATTAACAGCCCACTATACAGCCGCTGTCAGACGCCAGCGAGGCTCGTTAGTCGCTAAGGCCAGGCGCAGGCACCGGGTGGCACCGATATGCTTTCACTTATTCCTCCATCTCCTCTGACAGAGTCACAGACTCTGACTCGCTCTGACAGAGAGAAGAAGAAGAGAGAGAGGAGAGAGAGAGAGAAGAGGCATTGAGAGGCAGCGAGAGGCAGCAAGAGAGCAGCAAGAGAGCACCAAGCGAGAGAGTGCACCAGAAGAACATCAAGAGTGTGAGCGAGCATCAACAAAGCATCAAAGCATTAAAAGCGAGAACACCAAGAGAGAGAGAGAGAGAGGGGGGGAAAGATGGCACAGGAGGGCCTTGATACGCCGAAAGATGAAACATCTTGTCTCGGACTTATGCTCAGCGCGAGACACGTGAACGCGTGTGCCCTGGAAAGCTGGTATGGAAGGATGACCAAGAAAAGGAGGGGGGCGGAGATGTTGGATAATTTTGAGACGCACGCTATTGAGAGCTCGAGCGGAATGATAACTATGGCAAGCGCATGGCTTGAACTTTCAGATGAATTTGTAAATTACTTGGGATCGGACGGGATTATGCTCCCCAGAGCCCCTGATGGAAACCCAGCCGCACTGAGGCCATGTGACCCTAGAAGACCGGTGCAACGTGACACTATAGATGATGATTCAGATGATGAATTTGATAGTGGAGATGATGAAAATTTAGAGTCAATTTGCTTCCCGGAACTGGAGGGTGCTATCGAGGATTTACTCGCTCGCTTTCAGAGCCAAGTCTTTGCAAAATTGAATTGGACTGCTCCTCGCGATGCTTTTGGCTCTTTAAAAGTATCTTCGCCAGGAGAGATCTTTCTGCTCCTCAAGAGCTCAGATTTTGTCCAGCATGACCTTTCGCATGTATACGACAATTGCTACGATAAACAAGCGCATAGGGATAAAAATCTCAAACCGAAACTTGTACTGCGTCGTTGGTGTAATCTTGACAAAAGTATGGAGTTTCGTTGTTTTTGTGTCAAGAAACATCTTGTTGCAATTGTCCAGCGGTACGCCCAAACTTTTCACGAATATTTATTGCCGGATTGCCAAATTGGCAGCAAAATCGTTCCCGCGGTAAGCGCCTTCTTTCAAGACTTTAATATTGCTGCTGGCCCAAGCGATTCGATTGAAAACTTTGTGTTTGATGTCTATATTGATAAAGGCAACAAGGTTTGGCTCGTAGATTTTGGTCCCTTGCCTGAATTTGTGAGCTTAGATACACAAGATACTTTAAAGTGGACGGGTGAGCATCAGACATGCTCCAATGAGCTTCTAGGATCACAGCCACACGAGCTGTTATCATGGCAAGCCCTGCACAAACTCGCTCTAGACGCCACGATGAACGCTAACCCTATGAAACCCCAAGTGCCTGCCTACTTTTGTGTACAAAGTCGAGTACAAGCGAATGAAACCGGGAATGTAATAGGAGCTCACCGCGTCCCCATTGAGCTTGTGACAGGTGAACTGACACAAGACATCATTGATCAAGCAAAGGCACAACTTGAGCAGAATTTTGGTACTTGAGAACATTTGGCCATGCAATATATGTTGTGTGCATCTAGTTTCTAAACGACATTCTGCTTCAAGTCCACGCAAAGGATGAATTCCTTCTTAATTTTCATTTTTTGGCAAAGTTCGTTAACTTTTGAACCATGCTAAGCACGTGGCAGGCGATCGTTGCCGACGGAGTCGGTTGCGCGTGTAAGTTCATATCACAACGCCGTGTCTTGGAGGAATGAGTAGTATCTTGCTGATGAGTAGTATCTTGCTGATTTAGAATGAAAATTGCCATCTCCAACGTGACCAAAAATAGGCGCTACTATGTTTTTTTTCTCCATCATCTTAAACGGTTTCATCTACGCATTGCGCAAGCTTAGACAGCGGGACACATACCTCTGTTGCGCAACCTTTGGTCCAAGGCCTTAGAACGCATACAACATAGAAGTCCGCTTCGTGCCGAGCTTTACACAGCAAGGCACGGTCTTCCTCTCTGGTGGCAAAGTCAGTCTCGACCTCAATCAGCCCTATGACAGACAAAGTAGGAAGAATCGTCATCTTCCGACAGCACTCCTCCCCAGGTCGCTCCCCGATGAAACGTTACATCAAGGCGCTCCCCGGCGGTTACATACATGTCGGGGCCGAAGATATCTAGCCAAACGCCTCCCTGCGGTATAACGTTTTTTTTTCTTTCTGGATAGTACCAGTGGTAACACCACTCCTACGGCACCCTACAAGGTATTTACCTCCGCGTACAGACCAGGTCGCTCCCCGCCGGGGCTTCCACCCCAAAAATCGTGTCGACCGTTGAAAAAAAAAGATTTCTGGAAGAAATTTTGAGGAAACCTGAAACCGTTTGTTCAGTGTTGGCCTTGTTTTATTAAACTTCAAGAGGGCACAAAAACAAAAAGATATTAGCGATAAACTCGGCACATGCTGCGGCAACCATCTGTTAACTTGCGAAACAATCTCTCTAGAGCAAGCAGGAAGAAGGTGTTGCGAAGGCGGAGGAAGCAAAGCTTTGAGGGTGAAGGGAGGAAGTCGATCGACGGGACCCATGTCGTCGTTGTTCTTCGTTGGTTGCTGTCTTGCCGCTTTGGTGGCTTTGACTTTGTTTGAGGGCGCTACTTGTGTGCGACTAAACAGTCTGGGCAAGGCATCCACTACGTCTCTTCTTGGGTCGCACTCGGACGAGGTGCAAGGGTTGGATGACATCAAAAGTTGGTGTACCAATCAATACAACTTGAAACCATTTGAGTCGGGGTTGGGTGTTTCTGGGTGCATTGACCACGCAAAAAAATGTCTTCTTACAGACACGGACGGCATCTTGGCTCAGCTCAGCAATTCAAGGGAGGAGTGTTATCTTGAGGGCGTTGACATGCCTGGCGGAGACTTGCCAGGATTGCAATTGGACAACATACCTGACTTCGAAACGTGCCATCAACAATGTGCGCAGCAAGGCTGTCCTTATCGTACATTCGCAGACGGTCCAAATCAATTTTTTATCTCTATGGTCACGAGCGGGGAACATTTTCTCGTCCCTGCGGATCTCGACGGCAAATCATGTCAACAATTGTGCTCAGAATGTTCTAGAGATGGATCTAGTGATTTTGAAGTCTCCGATGGAACTTGCAGGTGCTATTCGGCACTTAAGAGGTGTACTGCAGTGACCTATGACCAAGAACATAAAATGTGCTACTTGAAGGACAATCAGTTTCTTAACAAACGTTTCGAAATAAACTTGAAAATGACATCTGCTAAACTAGATTGCCGAAGAACGCGTTACGAATCTACGGGGATAAACTTTCTAAACCTCGAATTGCAAAAGGAGGGCGTGGGGGAGCCTTTTTATGAGGGGCCAGTCGTGAACGCCTTTGAAGGAGCTGACCTTACACGGGAGCGATACGATGATATCACCGGCCTTTGCGACGATTCCTCGTCGACACTCATCAATAAAATTGATTGCAAGCAACACGCGTGCTATCTATTTGGCTCGGAAATTCATGGTGGGACAGTGGAAGACTTAAATTCTGTGGGAAACGCGCGTACTTGCCAGGAAAGGTGTCTGACTAACCCAGATTGTCAGCATTTTACTTTTTTCAAGGACAGCAAAAAGTGCAATTTGAAAAGAGGAGTTTCTACCGACATGGTGCGGGACAACGGAAATGCAATAAGCGGTCCTGCAACATGTAGACAACTTGTTTTTCATTGGGTGCAAATATATGCTTGGAGGAAAAATATGGGTGTTTTCCAAGCAGCAACTGAAATCGGGGAAAAATTCCATATCAACGAATGCAAGCGTTTTGGCAAGCTTCGCCAACCTCCAACCTCCCCCCCCCTCGCCATGTCCACCACCGCGGGTTATGGATACCGATGAACAACCACGCGCACGCGGAGAGTCGGGGGATGGGCAATGCAATATTGATAATATCCTACCGCAACTAAGTCCACCAGACTGGAGAGTTCCCGGATACTGCGGCTATGACGAGAGCACTCCTAGTTGGCCTGTGGATTCTTATTTTTTTCAATTCTTGGTTGAGTGGATTGTCATTTGGTTTTGGCCCTTTATAACAGACGCAGTCCAGCACAAGAAGGCGTGGGCCTATACGCAAAGTGGCCTTTGCGTAGGAACATTTAAAGGCTCGACTGTCTTGGAAGCTGATCCAATGGATCCAAAATACGGTGAGCTGTATAAAGACAATTGCTACTACATGCCCTTGAACCCTGAGTTGACCTACGACGTGCTCAGTTTCAGGTTTCCTGCGGTAGCCGGTGTTGACGCCTGCTTCACCGATTCGCCATGGGTCTGTGTTGCGAGGAACGTGGTTGGGGAGGGAGACCCGGCGAGTACCCATTTTATGGTAAATCCACAAGTCGCCGAGTGCTTTGGTGTTTACGGAAAGATTTCCCTTGCTGCGCTGGAAATTTTTTTAAAGGCGATACAGATGAGGCATGGGATGGGTCCAAAGTGGGATATCGTTGACCCTCAAGCATTTGGCGCAGGGATTTCGTACTACCAAATTGTGGACAATGACCAGCTAAACAACCAGCGAAACGCTCCTGTTACAGTTAAAGTGTCTCTCCTTGAGCATGATGAATTCTACGTCCCCGTAGATTTCGCACTTAGAATGGCTGTCGACACTTGCAAGGCAGACGAAAGTGGTGGTAAATATGAGCCAATTGGTCAGAAATTTCGAGACTGGGCTAGCAAATATAACTTCCTCGGTTGTCCAGGACTTGAACTCGATAAAATTCTGGTTTTTACAGGGTATGCACTTGTTGGAGTCAGAAAAGAGGGCGCCCTTGACTTAGAAAAGGCTGCGGTCTTTCTAGATATACGCGATATAGCATTCAGTGGTACGGTCTATGCAAAGATCAACTTGCTGGAAATGACTTGGGGCTTGATTCCTGATATCACTTTAGGAGAAGTAGATCTGCATGTGGTTTTGGCGGGTGGACGTATTGAAGATCCAAAAAATCGATGGCTCAGTCCAGGCTTCCACATTATGGCCTTGCTGAAAATGGACACCTTTAAAGAGTTTGTCTTGGATCCTTTGAAAGAATTGCTCACCGCATGTGGAATACCGACTGGATTTCTTGATAACATGATAAACGATCCCCTGCTGGGAAATGATGGCGATGTTAAATTCATGATGTATCATGATTCCGTGAAGCACCAAGAGCGGGCCTGGACCATGTCCATGCACTCTAGCTCGCACCAAATTCACTTTCACTTTGACAACAGCCAAAATTATCCAAAATATGAACTCGTAGGGCTTGGACCGAACAATGATCCTGAGATCAGATATTCCAACCCAGCACCATCTAATTTACCATCTTCTTTACGACTCGAAGCCCCCCTGTGCCCAAATGAGCTAAATGAGTTTACGATTGAAACTGGTGCAGGTGAGATGGTTTGTACACGCGCGGAAAAGGCCTTGTTGACCTTATTAGCTGGGGACCTGCTTAACGATTTTTGTCCATTCGAGCCATCACCGTGGAAGTGCTCCTATATTAATAGACCAACTCCACCGCCTAGTAAGCGGCCTCCGCGCCCCAGCCCAAACATGGATCCAGGGAGGATCACTATCAAAGATCCAGTAATCAAAAGCCTGCGCGAAGCCGAAGGATTTGCCCTAGTTTCTACGATTCTTTGGTTCAACATATGCTGGGTCTATCGTATCATTGCTACCGTGCTTAGGACTGCTCTCGCTATTGCCACTATCGGTGGTCAGAACCAAGTTTGCTTGAGATTGACAGGCTCTTTCTTCATGCAGTGTGCAATGACTATTGGAGGCCCTGAACTTCCTTTTGCAGATCTCGCTTGTGCTGCTGTCGATGCAATTTTGTTTAATTTGTGCGAGACAGTTGCCAACATTTCGATGTTCTACGTAAGGTCGCTTCCAAGAATTATACTACTCCTAAGTAGCTGCGTCTAGTAGTGCTATTTTTGTGCTGGGTTAAGCGTTTGGCTAACAATCATGCAACCCTTTCCAGCGTCGTCGGGTGTGTGCAGAAGAAAACAAGACGACAGTGCGGATTATTCTGTAGTCCGCACACACACATACAAAAAACAAAACAAAAAAAAGATATATTGATCATAAATGAAGCTTCGAAACTTCCAAACTGCCTTGGAGCACTGGCAGAAAACACACCAAAGCAAACCAACCCCAAATAATCTTTTTCAACATTGTTGCCAGAAATCCCAAGCGCCGATCTTTGGCTTTCAGGCTGAAGGTAATGCATTCCAAACATTGGTCCATCTTCAAGCTTTTTGGGTATGATTTTTTGTAAACGCTGCCAGTTGCTCAATTCTGCGTAGTTTCTTCATCGTTCAAGTGAGTCTCTCTTTCTCCCTCATACAATCTCTTTTGCTCTTTGGCACATTGCATGTCACAGGTGCTTGACGTACGTGATTTCGTTTCTGTGCAGAGGGCGAGTCATTTGAAAAACCCGTTGGGTTGGTTTCAAGATGGGCTCATACTTGCATACTCGTGCGTTGTGTTGCCCATCGCTCGAGAGTTGACGCGCTATATGGCATTTAGCACACACTTTTCCTTCTTTAACTAATTATCTACTCACAATAAGTACACATATGTATTTAATGAAAAAGTATGTTCATTCCGATTCGGACTCTGATTCAGAACCGCTGCCTTCCTCGGACTCGAAGTCGAGTTCGTCATCTTCTGCGAGTTGCCCAACGGGCGCGTGATAAAAGTCTATCAGCTCGACTTCGAAGTGCAATGTTGCGTTAGCGGGAATCATTGGAGGTCTGCCGGCCTTGCCATAACCCATGGCGGGCTCAATGATCATGATCGCGCGCTCTCCGCGGCTCAAACGTCGGATACCCTTGTCCAATCCCGGGATGACATGTCTTGCACCAACAAGAAAATCGAAAGCTCGCCCGCGTTTGCGACTGCTTTCGAAAACATTTCCATCCATAGTGCTTGCTGTATAATGCACAAGCACGAACATTCCCTTTTTGGGATAATGCTTCCCGTCGCCACAAAAGACTGATTCAATTGTTACGCAAGGGAGTTCGTCTAGGTAGAAGACGCTATCAGTTTCATCACGATGTTCTTCTTCGTCTTCCGAGTCCGAGTCGTTATGCATCTTTCCTTCAGTTTCTGGTGATTTTACCGTGGTTGATTTTCGCTTCTTCTTAGTTTCTCCATTGTCATTACTAGTTGCCTCACCATCATCTCCATGTTTACCTTCATTTACGCTATAATTGTCATTCAACGATAGCCTCTCCGATCCTTGGACGTCATCGTCGTCGTCACCACTATTGCTTAGGGCGTCCTCATCGTCTGAGTTCTCATTTCCAAAAGGGTCTGTTATATCGTTGGCCATTCTGAAGTCGTATATTGCGTCAAGCAGAGGATCTCGGTATTTTGATTTCACGCCTAACTCGTCCAAATCTTCTTCTTGAATCGCAACAAGAGCCTCCATGTCTTCAAAACCCGAGTCAACGAGCCTCTCCAAGAGGTGGCTGAGCTCATAGTGGGCCAGAAAAGCGCTTAGCTGCGCAGTTCC
>JACKZZ010016050.1_pt1 | contig 14403 bp, 9 predicted proteins | sample 8027871 | NCBI WGS metagenome assembly JACKZZ01 (sample SAMN15724774, study PRJNA655200) | protist metagenome | isolation source: fluorescence activated cell sorting (FACS) single amplified genomes of... | place: USA: West Boothbay Harbor, Gulf of Maine | collected 2000-07-19
TTTTACGATTTTTTTAAGCAAACAGCCTACAAGACATCAACGATTCCGCGTTGACGATTCTAAGGCGTGCTGCTAAGACTCTTGCTATGGTATGGATGAGTTCGATTGAGAGTTGAGAGCATTCAATTTAGAGAAAGAAAATCCCTCAGTGAGACGACTCGGGGGTCGGGTCAAATTTGGAAATGAAAATAGAAAATAGGGGTATGAAAAGGGTAGTAGCTCGGCGGTGACCTATGCAGTGCTTGAAGTATGTGATTGAAGACCTGATATTAGGATTGACTGTTGAACGCTGAGTTGATAGACATGTAGCACTGTGAGAGGTAGATGTATAGTGTTGTTTATTTGTACGATGCGGTGCTACTGCTGATGCTGATGCTCTTGCTGCTCCTCCTGCTGCTGCTGCTGCTGCTGCTGCTGCTGCTGCTGCTGCTGCTGCTGCTGCTGCATTGTACTCTGTCCTCCGCTGTCGCCGACAGACTGCGGAGCTAAGACAGGAGGTGGACACGGCGGACCGCATAGCGAAAGATATGGCCAATCGGGACAAATGCAGAATCTCCTAATGTTGGTGTGTCATATGGCCTGCACTAGTAAATTTATTACCAGTAGATATAGAGGGTGGAGTTAGAGGAACAGATTATGGGTGGCTGAAGCGACATAAATTGTATGTATGTATGAATGAATGAATGTACGCATGCATGCATGTATGTATCGATTTATCGATGGATCGACGTGGTAGCACGTCTCGTGTGGGGAGAAAAATACGTGATTCCACTGTCTTTCTTACTTATTTACTTACTTATTTACTCACTTGACTGTTTATTTTTCTCCTCTGTCTCGAACTATGACCACGGCGACGAACTCTACAGGCGAGCGAGTTTGCGGGTATCACGGACGGCGCGCGGCGCATCATATCGAGTATGACAGCTCGCGACACTCGCCAGCGCTGGATGATCTGGGGCCTGGCCCTCTTTCTCGTAGTGATGATCGTCATCATTGTATACTTCACCCAGGTCAAAAAGAAGTAAGAATAGAGTATTAGTAGTAGTTCATGCGTGATGTTGCTATTCTAATTCTCTATATAGTATATAGTATGTAATACTAGTACTATAAACTATAATAGTGCCGTAGCACTGACACTGCTAATATTAGAGGCGAAGAGGTATAGTATATTGTGAATAGCAGAAGTTAACGGAACTGGGAGTTGTTTCTTTGTATATGATATCATACTACTAGTACTAGTACATCCAATTTTAACTGTATATACATACTCGGTGTCGATCACACCGAGTATATGAATATATATGTATCACATCGATTATATATAAATAAGATACGAATAGAACATAAAATATACACTATCGACATTATTCATACACACACAGCCTCCGCTCCTTGGATGTCGAATAGTATAGTATATATTGAATATATATATAATATTACGGCGCATCGTCCTCACTACGACAGGCAAGCTCGTCCGGAAGCTCCTCTTCGAAGTCGCACAACTCACTGTCGTCGCCGCGACCGCTGCGCTCGCCATCATAAAATATTACGTCAGGGGATGGGGGTAGAGCATCTTCAAAACTATTACTATCGGCGGGTCGCCCGTGTCTGTCCGATACTGGGGATGAGAAAACACTGGCAGCAGTATTAAAGGTGACCGGGCTACAGTACAGGTGACCATCAGTGGCTGGAGTATTCGGCTCAATCAGTGCTCCAGCAGCGCGGTGCGCCATGGCGGCTGGGCTGTCTACGGGCACCGAGAAATCAAACACTCTATTGTCACTTTTGTTATTCCGACGGAGATTATCACTCTCTTCTGCATCGTCAACTGCACTTGCTACTGCTGTGGCAGCAGCAGTGCAGGACATTCCAGCACCCTCCTCAGACATTCCAGCTGCTAAGCTCCTCATCTGCTTGTCACTGCCCTCTTTCTTCAGTTCACAGTGCTCAGCTGACTGCTGATGCTGCATCTCCGAGTCATCGGCGTGAAGCGAGGAGTGTAGCGGGAAAAAACCGTCTACCATCTGTGCTGTCACGGGAACACTGTCCTGCACGGCCACTCCCAGAGATGATGTTGCCAGTACACCTCCCGCCCCCTGCGGCTGCTGTTTCTGAGGGGGCACAACTTTGGCGCAGATGCGGCATGTTTGCTGTAGGATCTTCTCCCAAACAAGTCTCCAGGATAGTGGCAGGACGCCAATAGGCAGCACACGCACTAGCTCACAAGTGTCTGCTGATGATTCTGGGCCTACTCGCTCAGCAGTACCTGCGCCATATACAGCAGCATTACCAGCAGTAGCAGCTCTGTCAACCTGATCACTAGGAATTACCGACTTTGGCAGCTGCAGCACAACCAATAGACCATTTTCCAGCGCCGTCACAACCAGCAGATGGCGCGCCGCCGAAGACGAAGGAGGCAATGATTGACTCACTGCGGCGGAATACAGACACACGCAGCCCTCGTCCGTCGGATGAGCAGGCGCCGTCTTAGCGTGGTCATCCTCGCAGCAAACGTTGACGACACTGCGCAGTTTTACACGACCACGGCCACTGCCACTTCTGCCTCTGCTACTGCTGCTGCCACTGCCCATGTCAGTGGTGACATCGCCAATCTCCTTTACCACCAGAACCCGCAGGAGCTGCAGCCATTCCTCGGCAAGGCCACCACCAACAGTGGCAACTGCACACGATGAAGAGAAAGAAGGGATAGACGACGGCAAAGTGGACGACGAAGATACAGGCGTCTGCTGCCATGTGTACGACTCGCATACCAGTGGGTGCAGGCTCACGTCCGCTGCGGAGACAGGACTTGCTGCTGCTGCTGCTGCTGCTGCTGCTGCTGCTGCTTGTGGTGATGGTGGTTTCGGTAACCGTTCGTCCGACTGTGAGCTGTGGCAGGATATTGCGTACTGTCCCAACCACAATACAGCTTGTACCGCTGAGGCAGAGCTGCTACTACAACTAGCCTTTTCGACAGCGACGCTGTCATCACAGCCTTCTGTTGCAGCAGCAGCACCAGCACCCGAACCACAGCTACCGCTGATGCAGGCCTTGTCATGGTGAGACGAGTGGTGACCGTGGTATTTGAGATGCTTGAGTGGGTGTCCGATGTATTTCTGCAAGAATCGGGGGGCGCGCGCGCACTCGTCCGCAAGGCGCCGCATGAAAAATTGCTGGTAGGGGGTTTAGGTGGGAGTAATGAGACGCCAAGACAAGGTAAACAGAAACAGAACATGACAGAGGGAGGGGTGTGAAGGCGGGGTGAAGGTGTACAGGAGTGTGCGTGCGGCGCATGACACGCACTGCGCCGTACCGTCGACATACCTCAAAGAACTCAAAATCCTCGTCGTAGTCCCCGTACACACCGTCGTCCGCCTCCCCGTCTGCGCCGCCACCGCCCACTGCGTTGGCAAATGTGCTGTTGTTAATATCCTCCTCTGCCTTCTTTTCTACAGCGAGTAAGCAGTGACACAGCTTGTCTCGGTACAAGCCCGAGAGCGCGTTGCCCATGAAGAATAGGATCAGGCGAGCAATGGCGGGGTCCGCAAAGCCACTGCCCACCAGGTAGAACAACTGATGCTGCTGCTGCTGCTGCTGCATAGTATCACCGACGGATGTCACCGTCCATGGTAGCAACGCATGCGAGATGCCATTCTGGGTGAAATGTACTAGTTGGTGTCTGAGGGTACGCGAAGCGGCATATTGAGTCAATTGAGTCAGTCGTCGCGGTGGGAGTGTGGAAAAGGAGTAAAACCAACGTGGGAATCATTGAAATTAGGTAAAACATTGTAGAGTCGCGCATTAGACAGAAGATACTTCAGCACCCACACGTCAATACATAGTTCATGCATGCATATAGAGCACAGACACACACCACCGAGACAACATAGTACTAGAATACTACGTTGTGTATGAATGAACTAGTTACGCAGAACAGACAATATGAGCTGACAGTTGAGACATCACTGACGATAGCAAAGTCATCAGCACTACTCACTTGCTGGCGGCGAAAGAGCCTATACAGGCAACCAATTTCGCTAAACTGCTCCATTCCGCTGAAGAGGGGCCATACTTCAGCAGTGATACCCCCTCTTTACTGCATACCAGAAGGGATAAAGTGGACATGATCCTTCTGCAGCGCTCCAACGTAACGGTCAGGTTCTGCGGCCGCTGGGGATGCCGTGTTCGAACACTAACTTAGTAAAAGACGTGAACAGCCAGAATCTACCCAAACAATCCGATCAGAAAACTGGACTTTTTAACTGAATTTAACCGGGGCGAGGGGTTCAGCGTTCAGTTCAGCGTGGTCAAAAAAAAAAACATCACTTTTGTCTCTATTTTGAATAATCTGTGATGGGTTTCGGTTGTGCAAAGTTGACGAACACTATTTCAACCTATATCTACGTGCTATATTTTAATCACCTCACTGTGACAGAGAGGGTGTGAATGCTACGATGAAGGCGGGAGAGAATTCGACTTTCTCGCCCATGCTTGTAGAAGCAAATGGAGAGACACCATCCGCACCACAACCTCTAGTGCTATCGATTGCATCGCCACAACCGCAGCAGGCCTCAGTTGACGGAGTAGGGCCGTGTTCCACTTCCGGGGACGAACTAGCGGTCTCTAAAGAAGATTTGCGTCCTGGGACCAGTTCCGTATATTCAGCGGGCTTTAACTTTGTCAACAGCATCGTTGGTGCTGGAGTCATCGGCATTCCGTTTGCGCTGCAGCAATGTGGACTCGTTCTCGGCCTGTTCTTCCTGTTTCTCGTTGCGTATTTAATCAACCGCAGTGTGTTGATGATTGTTAAATGTGGCATCCAGGCGAAGATCTACGATTTCGAGGAGCTTGCTGAGCATCTGCTGGGTCGCAAGGGTTACTTTGCTGCTCTGGTGGGTATGTTCTTATTTGCATATGGAGCTATGGTGGCCTACTTGGTGATCATCGGAGATACACTGCCGTTGGCCTTTGAGTATATGGCTCCAGGGAGCCCTCTGACGCAGCGCAACTTGGACATTGTACTGGTGTGCGTGTTCATTATGCTGCCGTTGTGCCTGCTGAGGGACCTCAACTCTCTGTCCTGGACCTCGTTGCTGTCCATTGTCTCAGATATCATCCTCATGGTGCTCATCATGATCGCCGCACCGAGCGCATCCAAGCACCAGGACGAGCACTTCACGGCGGCAAATGTATGGGATATGAACTACACGGTGTTTGCCGGAATCGGCACCATGTCGTTTGCGTTCGTTTGTCAGCACAACAGCTTCCTCATTTTCAAGTCTCTCAAGGTTCAGACGTACCAAAACTTCAAAGTCGTGTGCAATGGCTCTGTGTCTGTTGCGCTGTGCATTTCTCTGGGCATCGGCTGCACAGGTTTCTTCTATTTCTACCCCAACGTGCAGGGTGACGTACTGAACAACTTCGGCTCCTCCTCCTCTGCGCTCTGTGTGGCCCGCATTTTCCTGGCCATGACGATGCTGTTCACATTTCCTATGGAAGTCGTGGTATCCCGCCACTGTTTCCTATCGATACTGCACCGTATTCGCAAGGACAACATCACCATTGATGAGATATTGCAGAGTATCCACGGAGGCGCAGCTGAACCCACTTTTCATGGAGAGTATGTGACTGAGAGCGATTTCCCGGTGCATATAGAGGACCACCGAACTAGCGGCCATGGTGATAGCGGTGATGGGAGTGGCTTGTATGCATTACCGTCCGGTGGTAGTGCTGACGACGCCTCTGCTGCAGCTTCTAGTGGTTTCATTCCAGACGTGGTGACTTTCGAGGACACTCGGGATGACGCAGATATTGCGAACGACCGAGAAGAGATGGATGTCAGCAAGGGAAAGTTCGGCAAGAAATACGGCAAGCTGCGCAGCGGGAGCAGTGATAATACGCATCACTACTTAAGCGATGGTGGTGGTGCCGATGAGAGTGATATGGAGATCGGGCAGCGACAGGGCGAGCGGGCGCAACCGACTGCGAAGAAATGTACCCAGGAAAAGAGTGTTGAAATGAGCACCATCGCGAGCGGTAGTAGAGAAATTAGAAAGCATAAGCTGGAACCAGCTAATAAAGCAGATACCACAGAGAGCACTTGGTCAGAGTCGCAAACGCAGTCACTCTCCGATACACAGTCGTCAGCCGCCACAACTACCGCATACGCTGGCAACATTGCTGGTGATATATGTATCCGCGCCCTGGCGTTGGTCAAGCACACGTATCACTCCAATGTAGATGACCCGGCCCGCGTGGAATGGCTTGCGGTCACACTGCTGCTGTGGGGGTCGGCGATGGGCATTGCGCTGGTTTTTCGGGACCTGGGCGTCGTTAGTGGGCTCACTGGAGCCGTAGCCGCATCCATGATTGGATACATGCTTCCGTCGGCTCTGTTCACGGCAACACATCGTGCGGAGCTGCGCGGCGCGCTGGCGAGAGCGTTTCCCCGCGTCCCGACCTCGGACGCGGAGCTCTATTGCGACACCGCCGCCGAGTTCACAGATGACCACAGCAGTCGCGTGACGTGGCAGTCGGCGCTGCGCGGCTGCAATGTGGTCTGCGCAACGCAGTGGCGGCGGGCGGCGGAGTTCAAGCACTTTTACCTGCCCCTCTTCATGATGGTCTTTGGTGTGGTGGCCATGCTCGTCGGTATCGCGACCATTGCAAATGGCAGCTAGTTCGACAGTTAGTTGGATTTGTTGGAACAGCAAGTCATGATCCGACGGAGACAAAGGTTAGTTAAGTGTTACCGAGTGTATGTAGTGCAGTGTAGTGTGTATCGTATAGTATAGATTAGAGGCCACTGAATCTATAAACGACTATGTCCGTGCTGTATTGATAACAAACGGAGCTAGAACAGCGCGCATATAGATATGGGTGCCATAGAATCTATATATATTGGTAGTTTGCGGTTCATTTGTATATGTTGTGAGTTGTAAGATTAGATACAATATACTTACACTCAGTCGAGGCACAATAAAGCATATAGTGTAAGCTCAGTTCAAGTATATCATAGAAGTGTATAGATATTTATACCATACTTCTGTGCACAAATGCCTCTATATTTCGTTAGCCATAACTTACATTTGAATCACACTTTCTTCACGGCTTATTCACAATAGCTAACACTAACGATAATAGAAATAGTTATTAATAAGTACACAATGCAGATATATACTATGTCTCAAATGTCGTGTCAGTGCGAGAGCGACAGATACCGCTATACAAAGTATAGCTGTTTCAGCCAGTTCCATAAGCCATACTCTGCTCTTGACACAAGCATCGTTACTAAACATGCTACTTGTTTTGGTCCTTCGAAGCAGCAGAGGCAGCTGTAGTGGCAGCAGCAGCGGTGGCGCTGCCAATCACCTGGTCCTTGAATTTGAGGGCGCGCTGCTTCTGCTGCTCGTCCATGGAGTTTTGTACAGCCTCCGGTCTGATGTCGGTTAGTGTATGCACCCACCCAACCAGCCCCACGCAGATAGTAGTTGAGTGGTCAGGTCACCACGTGGAACAAATTGGGCGCACAGATAGACAGTTCGTATATATAGGTTAGCACGGCTTGGCGCTCAGTGAAACTATAGTTTCTTTCGACAGCACATCATGAAGCTTATCACTATTTTACCGTCATAATCAATCACTCACCTGTCAGTATCAAAGGCACCATGTCCAGCTTGTCTGGCATCACCTCTAAAGAAATACATGCCGTATCCGACGAGGAATGCAGCTGAGATGAGAAAAGCCTTGCCATTTGGGCGGTTGGGTTTTAGATGGTGTGGAAGACCCGACATGAAGGCAGAGGGAACGAGCAGGCGCCTTGTGGTTACAAAATGGGGGAAAAAATGACTCCTACACACTACAAGATGGAGTTGTGTAAGAGATGGCTAATGAATGGAGATGGCTAATGAGTAATGAGTGTACGAGAGAGTGCTGGAAAGAAGAAAAGCAAAACACTAGGGTCGGGGTCGGGTCGCCGGGGGTCGGGTCGGTTTTGTTAGGAATGTGGCGTAAAATGTTTGTGTGTTTTTTTGTGCGTTATGAAATGAAAACACCGAACGGAACAGTCGAACAACAACTCGTCCACACTTCCAGGAAATCATTATAAAGTGGTAATACGATGATATTGTCATCACCGGTACAGTTGGTACTTGTGTTTATCAGTCGCATGTACAATCAAATGCGGCATTTTACCGGCGGTATCACGACTGCTATGAATACCAGTCCGCCCCCCCTTATTGCCGCGGTCACCACCCCACATCCAGCGCAGGAAGGCCAGTTCGTACATAGCCTGCACCCCGACAAGGAACTTGCGTACATTGCTCGCTCCGTCAAACAGCCCTACTGATGCACTGCGGGCGCTAGATGCCGCTGCACTGCTAGGTACAGCGTCAGAACTACTATTCGCACTGTTGGCAGGGTCGTTTCTATTACTGTCACCGCCACTGCTGTGGCTGCTGCGGTTACCACTAATTGTCAACTGACGAACGCTGGCCTGGAGTCCTACCAACACTGCGCGGTGAGTGACACCCACGTATGCACCACCAACTGCTCCCCCGCTATTGCTCGATGCCGGCCCTACCTTTCTCCTTGTCCTTCCCCGTGGACGCAGGCGCACTAGCCGCACAGCCGCCTCTTCGAATTCCTTCTGAGAGCTAGTGACCAGATGCGACAATAACGAACCAGAGTCGCACACACCACCCGCACCGCACTCATGGTTACCTACAGTGGCTGGCGCAGAGGCATATAGGGATGCCACCACTCGACTGGCGAAGCCCTCTCCCTGCAGCGTGATCACTGGTAGACCCTACAAGTACATATATATAGACAAATGACAGCAGGACAGTGCAGCATAACGACACAACATGCATAAACGATAAGTATAAGTCATCCCTCATAGTGATATACATTTATTAGCATCCACACAGAATAACCCAATATCACATATAGAAGTAAATAATATACTCTCACCCCTCTGATCGCATCTGTGGCCGTAGAGTGGGCTCCATACACGAGAGTATCCAAAAACAGATCTGCGGCGCGGTGGCGGGCGATGTGTTGATCCTTGTCAACTCGAGCTGCGAACACAATGCGACGAGTACCATCCACACCCAGAGCGCGTGCCGCTTCTCGCAGGGACTGTTTTATAATGTCCTCTTCTATTACAGAGCTGTGACTGAGATTGCTGCTGCTGTCATCATCGCCAGGAGGAGAGGCCGACTCTCCTTCACGATTGTGTCCACTGAATTCAGTGCTACTACTGCTACTACTATTGCTACCGCCGGTCTTGCTCCGGCCAGACCCGGGCTCCAGCAACCACAGTACAGAGCTCGGCACTTGGACCAGAACTTTCATCCACAGCGCAAATGAATCTGGGTCAATCTTTTCAATCTTATTGAAGTTGCAAAACACGATTACTTGCGGGGAGACCGGCAAGCCATGCTGGTGGCGCAACGCCGAGTGCTCGGAGCGGTCACTGTCACTACTTTTATCGCTGTCATTGTCACTGTCATTGTCGCTGTTCCCACTGCTAGCCCTGCTGCTAGTTGATGGTCCCTTACTAACAGCACCACCCGCTGGAAGGTGCATTGATGCTTGATCGTAATGAGATATCTGATACGTTGGCGGCAGCATAAGCAGCGCCTCTGAATAGTCATCAGCCTGTTCCGGTGGGGTCACTACCACATCCCCTGCAAGGTAGTCAATGAAGGAGGAGCCGCAGGTGCCGGGATACACTAGATAGCTCACCTGCACCGCCGCTGGCCGCATGGCAGTTATTTCAAATCGCGTGCCAAGCGTGTGCAGCTGCAGGTCGAACAATACGTCAATGCCGTCCGCGCGAATGCGGTCGAATATCTCGGAGTGGCTTCCCTGGGCCCCATCGATGAAATAGTCGGCTAGCGCAGCGAGTTGTTGGCGATAGATGGACCCGTCATTGCGACCGTAGGAATAGATATACAGATCCACCGAATCGAATATACCTGGCGCCGCTCGAACTGTGTCGCCACCACGACTGTGAATGGGACCCTTTGTATATCTATGTTTTCGCACCTGCTCGAAGATGGAAATAACCATCTGTGCGGTGGGGTGATTGTTGAAGTCGAAGCTAATGAATCCTAGACGAACCCGTTGGCTGTGTACACCGCGCCTATAGCTATTGCTGCTCCCCGGCCCGGAAGAAGTGCTGCTTGTCCCGCGCCTTTTGTGGTCCAGTTCAACCCTCTTGTCGTCCGCCGCCGCCACCGCCGCCGCCGCCGCCAGAAACCTATCGCGGCTGTGCGGTGAAATCGTCGCCCTCCACGCCTGCTCCGTAGGTTCTGGAGTTACATACACCGCGCTGGCCGTTTGGGCGATAGTCAGTCGCAGCTGGTTGGATAGCGGCAGCAGCAGCGTGTCGAAAGGCAGCAGGGGGCCCATAAACTGCTGTTGCGGCTGCGGCGGTGGGGAGAGGGTGCCCTCTCTGTCTGCTACCGCTGCATCGCCCCGTGCCTCCATGGCTGCCCACAGCTGCTGCACGGTGTTGAGCGTGTCTCGCAGTAGGGAGTCATACAGTTCCTCCCACTGAGCCCAACGCCCGGAGGCGCGCTGGATCTGAGCAAGATTGCTTCTCCCAGCGCTAATGTCTCTCTCTAAACGGGAGCACTGAGGCAGTAGCAGCGTCTCTGAGGCTGTTTCTGCGTCCAAACGACCGCTTCCGCCGCACATGCCGGTTTGCAGCTTCTGCAGCAACTTTAACAGCCCCGAAGCCTCCACCAAAGCCAGCTGCAGCTGTCCCAACTGCATGTACGCCAGAGCCAGGTTCGCACGCACCATTATATAATCATGGGCTACCACTGTAGTGGATTCAAATACACTGGTGGTTGGCTTGGTCTTGTCTGTGTCATGAGTGCCACCGCCCGTGTCTCCTCTGCCAGAGCGGTCGCGATCTGGCTGTAATTCCTGTGCGACACCGGAAGCATCACCATAACCAGTAATAACACCAGCATACAACTCTAGTACATGTATGGCCTTGGTGTAATACACCACAGCCTCCTCTACAGCACCATAGCGATGATGCAACGCCGCTAGGTTCAGCATGGCCTTGGTGTGAATGGGATTTAACTGCAGGACCGAAAAGTAGGCGTCGCCACTACCGAGGATGTCCCCTGTATACTGTAGAGATAGCGCTCTCTGGTAATAGGCCTCAGCGTGGCTATTATTCGTGATGTTTAACACCTGCTCGAAATGGTAGAGTGCCGGAGCGTACTGCCCGCGGTCGGCTGCTTGCATCCCCAAACTCATTTCGTGCAGCACGGCGACGCCCTCTGGGTCGGTTTCCACGGCTCTTTGATGCCAGTGTTCCGCTGCAGCCTCGTCATTCAGAGCTTCGTAAGCAAAGGCGAGCATCGCCGCGCAGGGGGCCGATGGGGAGTAAGTGAAGCTCTGCTGAAGACACACTAAGGCCTCGCGTGGATTCACCAGCAATTGAAGCAAGCCAGTCTCGTATCGCTGAAACGCCACATATCGCGTTATAAAGCTACCGTGGTCTTCTATGTCCACCACACTGCTGCTGCCGTCGCTGTCGGCCTGAGTTCGAATACTGAGTATGAACGCTGAAGTTAAAAGAAAGACAACCCATTGTGAAAATCGCAGCAATGACATCGTCCCGGTCCTGGTTAGTTCTTTTGTGGGCCCCTACTTACCCTTTGGCAATTGAAAGTCTTTCCTGTGCATCGCCAACACATGATAGAAGAGGGAGGGAGTCTTTTTTATTTCTTAACAGGGTGCGGTGTTCGGTTCGGTTCGGCCAGCCTCGGCCAGCCGGGGTTGACTTTTTGCTGGATTTTGTCCATGCTGGACGGAGTCCAGCGCGTCATTAAACATCTTCAGGATGTATTATTTGGTACATGGTAGATCCCAAATTTCCTTTATTCCACGTTGAACATAGTATTGATTGACAGACTGGAAAAATGCATCTGATGTACCACACCGATGCGGAGGGGAAGCGGGTCTACACTTTGAAAAAGGAAGACCCCCAATCGGCGCCAACCATTAGTGCCCACCCTGCTAGATTCAGTCCCGATGATAAGTTTAGTAGGGAGAGAATTATATGCAAGACGAGATTTAATCTTCTTCCCACTCAGGTAAGTATTTGATCCAATTTCTGGAGCTCAGTTACATGTTTTGCCGCAATGATTTATTTTCATGTATCTTGATAACCTGTCTTTTACAATGTTGTATTGCATTCTGACCCCTCCCGTATCATAGATGCCACCCAAGGTATACTAAGCGCTGGAAAATCATCATTTTGTATCATAATTCTACACATGTATGAGAGCTCGGCATAGATAATTACGTGATAGTATGGTACTATCAATGTATAGTGCCGTCCTATTTTAAAATCTCTTAATTAAACTCAACCGAACTTGTCTAGTTTGACTTGAACAGCACCGCGACCAGTCCATTTTCCTCAACTGTTGTCTTCATTATGTCTTCCATTTCCTCTATTAGTGCATTACAGTGGACCACAGCTTCACAGCAACATGACTCGTGTAGAGCGCCATGATGCCACAGACTACCATGGCATGCACATACTGTATACTATACTACCCAATACGGCGTGCTACTACTATAATCGAATTCGTATGCTATTGTTATTACTACTACAATACCCATATACGGCTTAGGGTAGGGTCACTACTTCTTTCCTTTCTTTTTCTTATCCTTTTTGCTCTTTTTCTTGTCGGGGCCGCCGCCGCCCCCCGTGCCTTGGATTCCCTCCATCCAGGAGTCGTCCTGCTCTATCGCGGCTTCGGAAGCTACACCGGCAGCCACAACCTCATCCAACGAAGCCCCTGCGGCATCCTTACCACTGCTGCCACTACCTCCCCCAGTCCCCGCCATCTGCAGAGAGCTATATGTAGTGGCGTTTTCGGCCAGCACTCGGGAAGAAAAGTAGCTGCTGATGGCGTCCTGTTCATCACTTTCCCATACGGCCACCATTCCCTTGTCTCCGGCAGCGGCCAACAGATACGGGTCGTCACGGCTGTATGTCATGGCAAAGAGCTTGCCCACGTTCATCGACTTATAGGCCACGATGCGCGGCGCCTCTGCCTGCCAGTCCTTCACATCCCACACCTTGACTTGCTTGTCTATTGACGCAGTAGAAAGCATACCAGGCACCCTGGTAGAAAAGCTTAGGGCCGTGGTGGTGGTGTCATGAGCAAAAAAACGGCGCAACTCGCTGCCGGTGTGACGCGTGTCCACACAAACCACTTCTCCGCTTTCCAAGGAGCAGTACAGGTGGAATGGAGAGTGCGGGTCCCATTGTAAACTCTCAACGTCCGCCGTCACGGCCCAGGTGGGCGGAGCGGCGCCCGGCGCGCGGCAATCTATCGTGCATATCTTCTTGTCGAAGCCTCCCGTTGCCAGCTGCCACGCCTCACTGGGATTGAAGCACACCGACTGCACTTTATCTGAATGGTGGGAGAATGTGTGCGAGCACTGCTGCGTGGTGACGTCCCAGATCTTGACAGTGTTATCCGCGGAACCGCTGGCTATTGCTTGTCTATACACTGCATTCCAGCTCAAAGACATGACAGCGGCTGAGTGGCTACCACTCAGCAGCACGGGGCTGTCGTTCTTCTTTTTCTTCTTTTTGGTGCTGCTCTTCTTGCTGCTATTGCTGCCGCTATGTCTCTCCGCCTCGGCAGCTTCGTCGGTGCCACCCAGCACAGCGGACGGTTCCAACGGATCTAGCACATCGAGGTTCCATATCTCGATGCCGGGCGAGAACGTGCCTACAGCCATGTAATTGCCGATTTCCTGCTGAGTGCCGCCGGAGCTTCGGAAGGGCGGGCAGTCCATCCATGCCAGGCACAGCGGGAAGTCAGGGAGAGTGATGTCGTGATGCACATACAGATTGCCATCGTCAGAGAAAAGCTGCACTTCCAGATGGCTGAACTCGTCTTCAGTAACGGCCACACACAGTAACGTGTCTGTTGGTCGGATTTCATCATCGTCGTCGTCTTCATCGTCGTCGTACGTTTCCTTCTGCACTGCTAGAGCCGAGTCTCCTTGTTCGAGAAAGGCGAATTCTTCGGCGTCCTCGACGATATCCTCGCCCATCTCCTCCTCTTCAATGAGCTCGCCGTCACCCTCGGCGTCATAAGCTCCCATATTGAACTCTGCCGGCAGTTCCGAAGGATCGTGGCTGCTGATTGTTACAGCACCTACGCCTTCCTCTTCGCTGCCTTCAGCTGCATGCTCACCATCATCTTCTTCCCCGTCAACCCCATCCGAGGCCTCGCCGCTCTCGAGCTCGGCCGCAATTTTCACCCGCTTATACTCCTCTGGAGAGATTTCATACCGCAGCGGCCGGGCACGCGCCGCACCGCGCGGCACCCAACACAGAGAAGTGATCAT
>JACKZZ010005161.1_pt1 | contig 14400 bp, 9 predicted proteins | sample 8027871 | NCBI WGS metagenome assembly JACKZZ01 (sample SAMN15724774, study PRJNA655200) | protist metagenome | isolation source: fluorescence activated cell sorting (FACS) single amplified genomes of... | place: USA: West Boothbay Harbor, Gulf of Maine | collected 2000-07-19
TCTAATCAAACACAGGTGCTGGGTCGAGCCGCAAAAAAAAAGTCTCGCACTGAAAGCGGGAAAATTAAAATTTCTTATTGGTACGGGAATCGCCCTAGCGCTCAAATGAGCGACCCGCCAAAGCTGCAAACCAGCAGCACTTTGGTTAGTAGCTTCGATAATTTTTGGGGGGGGTTAGGTGGTAAAGGTGAAGCCTTGTCTACTAGAAGTCCTTCATTGAACTTAAAGCCGAAAGTGTTGCCTGTGAAAGCCCAGTTTGGTTCACCGGAAATCTTCACAAGTCACGATACGGGTGCCAATCTTTCTGCAACTAAAAGGGTCAGTTTGAGTCCAAAACCCAGTCCCGCTACAGGATTGAATAGCGCTGCTGCTCTGCTGGACATGTTTAGTGACAAAGAGTCGGGAAGTATTAGTACTCCTCCTCCTCCACCACCATCTAATGTTCTACAAGCAAACAATTCAATGATTCAGTCTATGCCTTTCTCTTCTACTGAAGTATTTGAAAAAGAAGGTGATATTAAAACACCACCCTTGTCTTTACATAAACCTTTTTTTTCAACATCAATTGATCTGAGCGGCTCTCCACTGCCACTCCGAGGGGGAGAGATGGGCAACACCAAAGAGAATCAGAGCAGTGAAGAATTGGTAGCAGGGATTTTGAGTCCTAGTACTCCATCTAATAATAGAAGTTACGGAAATAGCATATACTCTACCTCTACCTCCGCCTCTACCCCTGCTCCAGAAACTCCTGTCACTACTCCTGGGGCGCACACCAATTGGCCTTCAAATAGTACACCATCACTTCCGACACATAGGAGTATGACCTACATCGAGACACCACCACATTTGTCTTCTCCGTCGTCTACACGCACAGTTTTAAGAGAAGGATCTACAAATGGCAGTGCTACAAAATTGGTATCTCAATCCTTATCAGCCAGTCCGTCGACTCTCGCACAAATTGATGTCCATCGATTAACTAAATTAGCATCTCGCACGGCGTTGTCAATGGCTACAAAAGGTTCTTTAAAAACACTTAGCAAGACTCGTCTCAGTCCGCCTCCGGTAGATCTACCTTTGCAGGGTTCAGAATCCGAAAAACAAATTATAAAAAATGAAGAGAAAGTGAGATTTGCTCGTGAAACTCGAGAGCAGGCCATGGCTGTGGAGCACAGATTGCTTAAACGCCGTCAATCAGTATTAGTCCTTCAGCGAACATGGAGGGCTTTTGTAGAACGAGAAAGAGAGCGGATTTATAAGAAAGACTTTTATTATCAACAACAAGTAATGAGACAAAAATTTCTCATGAAGAAGCTGAAAGTTACATTATTGGCATTTGCATCTAGACACTTCATTAAAAAACGTGATTTAGCAGCATTGCGTATCGGGAAATTTGCCAGAGTTTACTTAGATCGTATTAAGAGTTTTTGGGTTGATGGGTTTACTATGAAGGGGCTCTGGACATTAAAGCAAGCGACTGCGGTATTCACCATGGTATTGGGATGGAGGGCGCGACGTTTAATTCGGGATGAAAAGATCCAAGCACATATCAAAGAGGCTGCTGATTTACAAAGGCTCCTACAAGATGTATCGGAATCATTGCGTAATCATGAAAAATGCCCTCCTGGCCTTGATGTTTCTCCAGAGACAATGGTAGGTCTACTTGCACAAAGCAAAGAACGGGAGATTTCTTATTTTTGTGCAGGTGTGGTAGATTGGTCATTTGTTCGTACAATTGTTCGCCAAGTTGGATTATGTCGAGCACAAACGAGGAGGGTCTTACTTGACTCTGCGGAGTGGAGACACTGTCCTAGCCCTGGATACCTCAATCTGGGCCCTGTTCTACGAGCATTACTTGCTGTAAAATCGGTCAGTGCCTCTTTCAAGAACGACAGACTGAGTGGCGATTCTAATAACCGACAGTCTGGACCAGCAGCATCGCCAAAATTGGTGCGTGAATTCGAGCCTTTATCCCCTGCTTCTGCTGCAGCTGCTGAGCGATCAGTGGAACAGCGAGTGCGACGCGAAGCACAAAATCCTGAGCAGCCAAAATCCATTTCACTCTTTTCGACTAAATCGACTAGTTTAGCAGCACTTCTTGCAGGATCTCCAAGTATAAAGACATCTGATGGAAGCTTAGCGGCTGCTGCTCCGTTTGGAAATCTAGCTCAAGCTACACCCGCGCAACCTAGAAGTCGGGGGATCGATTCTCCACTGCCGACATCTACGCCCTGTCGCCATGGATCGAGAGCGCATTTGCAAGTTGATATCCTTGGAGCGGACGGTTTGTTGCCACCTAGACGAGCAAGTAGCTCTATTGTTCCTGGTCAAGTTTCCTCTGGCAAGCCTGGAGATTCTTTAAGAAAACCTTATCTTCGTTTATCTTTATACCTCCCCAAGGCAGGCAGCGGGAGTACTGAACTTAAGAAAGTTCAACAGTGGACGAAAGAGTATTCAGGCGAAGACGCATGTCACCCTAGATGGTCTCATAGTGTGATTATGTCTTTACCATCTCCTAGAAGCATAATGACCCCGACCGGACCCGGTGATGAGGCATTATCTTCTCTGGAAGGTCAAAACAAGTCATTATTGGCTTGGTGGGCACACGGTTCAGTCAAAATCGAAATTATGGATAGCGAAAGATTTAACAATGAAACATTTTTAGGTGAGGCCAATCTCCTTCTCTCATCCTTTCTTGCACCTGGGGCTACAGCAACTGCTAAGAGTGCTAGAAGTTCAGAACAGACTGGTTCATACTTTGATGGTCATGCTCCACTGAATGTGACCGGACCATTAGATCTTCACAAACAAAAAAGTGACAATCGTGTTGCTGGAATATTGCATCTAAAAGCTTATTTACATCTCGCACAAACGATTAAAGAGCCCAGTAGTAGTGTTTATGATCGTCCTACTAGCACCTCTGCAGCATCGGTAGTGCGTAGGCATAGTGGAGGTGCCATTGGGAGTGAATACCCTATCCTTGACGAAGTGAGTGGGCGTCATTCTCTCTTGGGGGATTTCTCAACTGAAAGCGTTATTCCCATGACAGGAACAGAGATAGCAGGCACAGCTCCTTCTGGTGCTTTATCCCGCCAAGGAGATGTAAAGTTGAAAGTCCGAGAGCGAGTCCGGGAGCGCGTCTTAGAACGTAGCCGTTCACAGGGAGCAGCTGGAGGTGATAGTGATACTAGAGGGGCAGAGCGGCGCAGTAGTGTCTTGGCGGCCACAATGGCAAAGCTCGACAGTCTTGCTGGTGTGCAGCAGAGTGCTGCTGGCATGTTAGATCGATACAACTTGAAGTTAGAATCAAAGAAGGAAAGACGCAGCGGAAGTGATGTTCATGAAAACCCGCCTGCAGAGTATGGGCAGGGGCAGGGGCAGGGGCAGGGACAGGGACATGGCGAGGATAACGGGGATGAAACATATGCTTCTGTTCATACTCAAGCTCATGCTGCTGTTTCTGACCCTCAACCCTCCCAAACCGCAACAGAGCCACATTACAAGGCTGTGAGGAATGCATATATTCACCAACTCCTCGATGATGCCCTTTCAGCAGGCAAGCTATCAGGTCGACCATGATTTAAAAAAACATTAATTGTCTTATTGTGATATCGTGTAGCGAAATAGTTGGTTATTATAATTAATAAAAATATAGTTTAAGGAATGAATGAATGAATGTACAAACCAATTTTCTAGTACGAAGTAAGACACGACAAAAAAAACACCAGAAAGATCGCGTGCTTTGGGGTTTGCGGTTTGTATTTCAATCAATTACTCTCGAAGTATTGCATACTTAGCCAGTTCAAGTATAGTACGAAATACGTAGGCAATAAGGTTAGAGGAATGAGGTAGCAATAGTAAAAATCGTTTTTCAAGATACTTGCAAATGGTAATTGCGAATCAGGTCCGAGAATCTTCGTCACAAACGCAGCATATATGTAGACTACCAACGACAAAATCGCGACGATAAGAACTATATAGGCGCGGAATTTATGAATTGGTTGTGGATTGGGCTCGTCATCCTCGAAATCTCGCAACTTGATGCCAGCAATCACCAAAGACTGTCTTGCTGAAGAAGAATTTCTTTCTTCACTTGCAGTAGTTGAAAACTGAAGAGACATGAAAGGCGCCAATAGTTATCGGTCAAATGATAGAAGAATTAAAGAACTGGGTAGCCGGGGTTCCATGGTTTCTGGGTTTTGGGTTTTTTCCATGGTCTCCCTTCCCATTCACATCCATTACCATTCGAAGGGGCTAACCTCGGACGAAAGGAAAAGTTCCAGTCGTAGTTCTCCTTCTGATTATAAAGTATCATATGTCCCATCATTTACTTTGAAAGCTGATACTGAAATTTCAATTTATCCCTTTTTTGACCCCTGTTAAAAATTCGGAAACAGCATGTCATCAACTCATCGTGCATCGTCGACAACATGGGGTGATGAAGCAGGAGCTCGTCTATGCAGCTTGATATTGAATGAGAATACGGGTGCGAGTCAATGTGTGGCAGAAGGTAGAATAGATCTGCTCGAATTTCTTACACTTGAGCAGCTGAATGAGCCTGATGATTGTGGTTTAACTCTAATATATCAGTCTATCTACTACGACCAACCAGAAGTCTTTAAATATTTAGTAAAGAGGGGAGTCAATCCTCATACATTTTGTGACCCAATGCACTTTGGAACTCCTTCGTATTATGTTGTGACACTTCGACGGCATCGTATGTTGGAAGTGTTAGATTCTGTTAATGTCGCGTTCACAGATCCATGTGATTCTCTTGAGCAAGTACCAATGGTACATGCTAAACGAATTGATGATCACCAGATGATTGAGGGCTTAGATATGTATATTTTCAGAGGAGTGCGAGCTCAGTTACTCATTTCAAAGAATTACAGACGAAGTGTCGATCGAAAGAGGTTTTTACGAGTTCGTAGTGCAGCAAAAACAATAAACAGACTACTGAGGGGCAGATGGGACCGTAAACGAGTGGAAAAGTACAAAGAGAGATGTAGAGATGCATACAGAAATGCAGAATCAATTGAACGCTTTCCTTGGGATTGAATTTCCTTCTTTGCCCCCTCCCATCATTTTTTTTTCCTTTGTTTCATTTTATATTATGCTTATAAAATGCGAATACTTATTTTTTAATTTAAAATAAATATCTTCTTACAACTCTCGCATTGCGCCTTCCTTCCATTGAAATTTGAGTTTTATTTTTTTGTACGTTCAGGGATTTCTGGATTTCCAGGATTTCCCAACATAGCCGAGGATTGCCAACAAATCAACAACACTTTCGTCGTATTTTGGGCAGTCAACCACTTTGATGCCTATATTATACGCACTCGTCGCTCGTGGGCGTAATGTTCTTGCTGAGCATACTACAATGTCTGGGAACTTCACTACTGTAACAAATGTATTGCTATCTAAAATTTCCCAAACAGAGGTTAGTAAAATGAGTTATGTTTATGACAAACACGTGTTTCATTACACAATAAATGGTGGGATTGTTTTTATGTGTATGTGTGAGGATGAAGCTTCAACAAAAAGGCGCACAGCATTTGCTTTTCTTGATGCTGTCATGTCATCATGGCGAAATTCATATTCTGGTGTTGAATTATCTGCTGCTGCATTTGCGATGCAAGAAGTATTCCAACCTGAAATTGCTAGACTTATGAAGAGTTTTAATTCATCAAATCAAGGCAATGACAACATTGATAGAGTGAAGATGCAAATAGAAAGTGTTAAAGAAACTATGGTGGAAAATATTGACGCATTGCTTGAGAGAGGAGAGAAGATTGAATTGCTGGTGGATCGCACAGAACAATTGAATCAAACATCTTACAAATTTGAGCGATCTACGAGAAGTCTGAAGAATGAGATGCTTTACAGGAAGATAAAGATGTATGCTCTCTATCTTGTCATCCTCTTCTTCATTTGTCTCTTTTTAGCAATGGCGATATGCGGCGCTAATCTCAAACACTGCCCCAATTCTGATTAAAATTTCGTGTACAACCACATCCATTAAATCAACTGAGAAATTTACTTATTTATAATCAAATACTTTATATTAAACTAGTAAAATAACCACATTATAATTCAGGTTCAACTTCACAACTCGAAAAAATGTAAAAATGAAAACATGATGGTATTTTTTCTAATCATGGTAATTCACCTTTACCTCCTCTCGGACCTCTACCATCCTTTCGGCGCCGCTTTTCTGCAGGAGCAGAATCATTTTCTTTCGAATAAAATTGTTGAAATATGTCAATTGATTCCTTTTTCAACAAGCCAGTTTGGATGGGATATCTATGTAATTGGCTACATTCGGTATCTTCATGTACAGAAAGTATAGAACCATTACCACCAAATCGGTCATTGTGACATCCAAAGTAAACCTTTCGAATGCCTAGTTTAGAAATTGCAGCAGCACACATAATACATGGCTCACAAGTGACATATAAATCGGTAGTTCGAAATACATCTATAGGTAATTTCTGAACAAGCAAAATATCATCAATTGCAATCAACTCGGCATGTCTTGTTCCATTCTTTGATTCATTTGTTGCATTAAACCCACTAGCGAGTATACGCTTAGAACCTGGTGCAGAATCAGAATCTGGAGATTCATAAACAAAAACACACCCGACAGGTACCTCTCCAGCTTCATGGGATTGTTGAGCTGCCTCCAAAGCTGCTTGCATGAATTTCATATCATCGGAAGCTGCAGATACTGTTGAAAATTCATCGCTCATGGGGGAAACGTGTGGAAAAAATCATTCCCTCGTTTTTATTTTCCCTATTTAGGTGCCGGGGAAATTTCCCAACAAAAAATAGAACCAACCCCCCCTAAACTGCGATCGCATTACTCGTCTTCTACTATAACTAACTCATCACTATAGCGCTACATGAACTTTTCACTAGGTGGTCAAAAAAAGAAGTTTGGATTAGTTTCAGGTGGTAAAAGTACGAACAAGATATTGTCTTCATTCGCAGGGGTGGATACTGATGATCAAAGCGATGATATTGGTGCAGATTCTTCATCTTCGGATAAACAGAGCAATATAAAGAGAGGAAATCGCCTGATTGCTGCTATGACTGAGAGTATATATGGCTCAGGAAATACTTTTTCATCAAATGAAAACCCTGAACATGCCAATGAGACAGAAACACAGTCCTATTATGAAAATCTTTTAGCTACGACCGAACTTGATTATCATAAGCAACACAAGCGCAGTGAGTCTAAAGCTACCAAAGACATCTCATCTGAACCTGAAGAAACGTATAAGTCTCGATATATAAGTGGGCTTTTAGACACGGCAAAGGCGAGGGACAGGGTGAAGGAGGTTATCCACGAAAAGAAGCTATTGAAAGAGAGAGAAGCAGAAGATGCGATATACGGAGATACCCCTCAATTTGTCACTTCGGCATATAGAGAAAAATTAAAGGAGCGAGAGCAATGGGAGCTTGAAGAGAAGAAGGCCGAGCGAGAGGGCGTAGGCTCCGATGTGCATCACAAGGGAATGGCTTCCTTTTATGGGAATATTTTGAACAATAAAACTCAATTGTTAACATCTTCTGGGGACATCCCCTCTTCTTCTGCTTATACTGTTGATGGGGGCACAAAGCCAGCTCATGTCAGCAGTAGCAGCGGCGGTGGCGGTGGGAGTAGGTCCATTGGTAAGGGTGGTAGTAGTGGTGCGGAACCTCCCCTTGCGCTCGCACCGCATCGTGGTGGGGGTATCGACCAGCAAGTATCTGATAGTAGCAGCGTAACTAGCACTGCTTCTCATGTAGCTATATTAGCCGATGCTGTTTCGCAAAGTGCTGAGAGAGAGGCGGCCAAGGTGGCGAAGATAGCAGCTGCTCGCGAAAGATATCTACAACGTAAGCAGCAGCGAGACAAGAAGCAGTAGGATTTTGCCCCGAACAACACATATTTCCATCTTTACGTGATTAATTTTCTTTCGTTATTTCTATTCCAAATGTATATTGTTTTAATTATATGTTTCTATTGTTGTCAAATATTTCCTCCCTACTTTTTTCTTTCTACTTCTATAAAAACTAAAAACCTAGTATATGTACACTAAAGTATACGTAAGAGTCCAGAATAGAACGAAAGAAAGCCCATGCTTACTAAGATCACTCATCATAAACCCAAAGAAAGTATTGTTGGCATACAGCTTAAAGTCAAAGCCCAATCGAATCGCAATCCCTATCACTATCGTCATATATATAGATATAAACATAAAAAGACCACGGAGATTTGTAGCGTTCAAAATACCTGCAACACAACCACCCACTACACTAAGAAAAGAACGAGCAAACTCTATTTGACTCATATTCGAACTCAATGCCTCCATTATTATGTATTTGCTATCTTCATCCATGGGATCAACGTTGGGATTCATTTTTTTTGGCAAAATCTGTTGATGCACCTATTTTTCTATAATTAGTAGAAATCAATAATAAATATGAAGCTGAGCCCCTAAAGAAACAGAGCGGAAGCGCTAAGGTTGGGTGAGGGTCCGATGAAATCTCATGGAAAGCCAATGGAAAGCGAAAAAGCCATGGAAAAAGTGGATGAAGAACCGAGTCACCAGCACCAGCACATTTTCCTGAAAACGGACAACCAACACAGACAGACAAACCAGCACATTTTCCTGAAAACGGACAACCAACACAGACAGACAAACCAGCACATTTTGCTGAAAACGGACAACCAACACTCCTGCAGTACGAAGAATATTTACATAGGTAGGAGAAGAACTAGAGGGAAGGACAACACAACACGTAAGAAAGTATACATCCATTTTTGTTTGTTCTATCGTTGTCCAAACTTGTGGTTCGGGTGGCGGTGTCATTTTAAAATGGTGATAATGATACATAAATTAATTTAAAAACAAACACACAAAACTACTATACAGCAACAATATCCAATAATAAATCAAAGAAAGAAGACACAAAAGTAAATTCCTTCCGCACCACCTCTCTTTATTTTATTTTAATAATTTGTACATCAAATTGGACACGACGCGAGTCTATACCCTTGAATGCTTCACGTATTTCTGAGACAACAGAAGGGTCAATCGGTGCCTCTCCAGTTCCAGTCCACACCAAGAGCTCAGCTTTGTCGAGTCGGTGTAATAGAGCCACCATCGCCTCAGGTTGCCGTGATAGAGGTCTTGCAGCAACAGCGAGAACAACCCGTGATTCAGACAACCTATATCGATGAATTAGATCCTCCATTGCACTGCAATGCTCATCGAGGTAGCAAGTTGCTGGCAATGACAAATCCATCTTCCATCCCAGCGACAAGATACCGACAGGAAAGAGATTTGAACATCTTTGCACAAAGAAATCAGCTGGTATCACAACAGCGCTAGCTGGCACACCTGGCCCTGGTAAAATATCCGCATTGAGATATATTGTTTGAATCTTTGGATCTGGATTTGTAGCAGCAACAGTAACAAGGCATGGATCAACACAAGCAGCATTCTTGAAGTCCAATTTCAAATGCTTACGAGGAACCTTGACATCTCTACTACAAGCAGCAGCAAAAAAATCATCGAAAGAAAAGTCTGAATCTGAAAGAGGTGGATGAGCCATACACGGCGCTTGCTTTGTTTGCGAGAATACAATATCTGATTCAATCGAAGATATTTCTGGATTAATTAATGCTGACTCAAGTGCGCTTCGTGAACAGCATGAATGTGCCCAACCAAAAGACTCTGTAGTCATCAAAAACTATTCAAATAGTCACCCAAGTAACAAGAAGGTTCTAAACTTTATGAAGATGGATCTTGACTCTAGTCATCAAAAAGAGACATAACTCGAAAACAGCTTGGGGAGAAGAGAGAGCTTTAATAGCGTAAGGTAGGGAAAGGAGCAACTCCCACGGCCGTAATTGTTTGGTTTTAGTTAGAATACGAATAGATAGATGTCAATGAAGTCTTATTTTACGGTGTTATTAGTTTTGCTTGCTGCATTATGCATCGAAGTTTCTGGAGATGTATTTTCCCAGGCTGATAGAGATGGGAGCGGAAGTTTATCTCGAAGTGAGGTAAGTTTTTTCGCAAATTGTTTCCATTTATCATATAAAGGCCAATAATATATCCTAAGATTCATATGATGTAGTGTGAACTTGTTGCTTTTTATATGACCTTTACAACTTGAGTTTTCCCCCCCATTTCTAACTTACCTTTTGTATCATCATCTCTTTCTTTATCATTATTATTTTTATCGTTATCATAAATGGTTACAAACATTTTCTAATTTATTTAAATGGTATAGTTCGTTGGGTATGTCAACGGATTAAAAACATCGATACTTCCTCATATGCAGTTAGACACAGATTCTCCTGACGGCGCAAATGAATTAAACTTACCTGACCAGGGTGGTTTCATCACCGGGACTTGGAACTCACTTATGCTTATCTTGGTTACAGAGATAGGGGACAAGACCTTCTTTATCGCAGCTGTGCTCGCAATGCGCCATGGGCGCTTAATTGTATATTTGGGATGTATGGTAGCATTAGGTATTATGCACTTCTTGTCTTCTGTCATGGGCTACGCTTTACCTGCCCTTATTCCCAAGCTCTATACGCATTACTTGTCAGTTTTAATGTTTCTATACTTTGGAGTGCGTCTTTTGCTCGATGCCAGGGAAATGGGTCATGGTCCTTCTGAGGAACTAGAGGAAGTTGAGCAAGAACTTATTTCAAAGAAAGACGATGGTGACAGTACCGGTGACGTAGAGAATGGTGAAGATAGTAACAATAAGACACCTAACAAGAAACATGACCAATTCAATTTCAGTCAAGAGCAAATGCGTGTTTTTTCTCAGGCATTTACTTTAACCTTTCTCGCTGAATGGGGCGACCGCTCGCAAATAGCAACAATTGCTCTTGCTGCCTCGAAGAATGTGTATGGCGTTATTGTCGGAGGTTTGATTGGACATGCATTCTGTACAGGCCTCGCTGTGGTAGGAGGAAGAATGCTCGCTGCCCGAATCTCTGAAAAATCTGTCGCATATGTTGGCGGTGTTCTATTTTTGGTTTTTGCTTTGCATAGTTTTGTCCATGGACCTATGTAAAAACTCGGGGGTACTAATAATAAAATAGGCATACTAGTGTGTGATATTATAGCATTGGCTGGTAAAATACAATACGTGTATTATGTTAGCTTCATTAAAAATGAATAATGTACGTTTCAATAAAATAACATTAAAAATATTCAGAATTGTTTTATGTGTTTTCTATCTTTCTTATTGCATAGGGGTTTATTTGTGACAATGAGCTAGTGCTTGAGCAACGCTAGTACATTTCCGATCGTAGAGAATCCACCCTTCCCCACCTAGCGCCACCTCTGGAAGTCGCATCAATGCTATTGGTAATCGACTTGCTGCCATTGCCTGATGCATGAACTGAATTGAGCTCTCGACAGTCAAAAGACCCACAGGTCGAGAACATGCATGCCAATGCAGAAGTGCGCCTTCAACAATATGTCCACCTATGACCATACGCATGGCTAAATGCAGAGACGTTTGGGTGAATGCCAGCGGCGTACTACTTGCAGCGGATCCATCGGGCAGCTGGGAGCTATATTGTTCTACGAGAAATGCATCGATTCTAGAGCGCTCAATGGACCCGAGCCGAGCAACTACATGAGGAAATACGCTTGATTCAACCAGAACGCCAATGCTCACTTGTTTCGCAGCTAATTCTAGTGCGATACTATCGCCAATCAAAGACGAAGCCTCAGTTTCACTTTTGATTACGGAGTCCGCACATTGCCCTCCGAGGGCGAGCAGCGTGCGGCGACGAATATGCGGAGGACAGGATTCACAAAGAAGTTTAATCTCTTCTATAGGCACACTGGCAGCTAATTCGGCTGAAGTAGAACATGTAACCCCTGATATTAATGTCGCTGAACCAAGTAAATTAGAGTCGCGTACTACAATTTCAGAGAACGAGTCGAAATCACCTTGGTTGTGGGCAAATTTAAGAACATGAGCCCAACAGCGCCAGTACCTTCCCATGTCCGCTACAATTTGCACGCACGATTCCACTTCATCAATATATGCTTCCGACCAAAGAAGCATCGCAAGGTTGTCGGCGCTCTGGCTAGATTTTCCTGCTACTTCACCTACAAAAACAAGGACATCCCGAACCAGCTCCAACTTCAGTTTGGGCGTAACCAAGCCTGTAGCAAAATCGGAATGGTTATCTCCGTCGTTTTGAAACACTATGAGAGCTTGAATAAATCCCTCCAAACCCAGTTCATCGTCATGACCACCATTAGTGGTCTCTCGACCCAAGTTCTCACGCCTCACTAACATACCCAAAAGACCTGGAGATTTCAAAAAAAATGCCCAAGGCGACTCAACTATTCGAGCAATTACACGGCATATCCCTCGGACATTAACAAGACTATAGCCTCCACCTCCTTCGCGCGACTCGTACACTGGACTCAATTCTTCCACTATATCAGAAGCATCAGCAATTCTCGCTAGCTTCAGTAGGTCGGCATCCACACCTGATGAACCCGCTATACCATGATCAGCACTAGCCGAGAGACCCAGGCATAGCTCGAGCTGCTCTTGGAGATAACTCCTAAAAGACAGCATTAAATGAGAGAATTCTGAATTTGAAAGACATGCAGCAGCTGTGGAGATGCCAGCATATAACTCGGGGGCAGGCGCAGACAGACACCCCTGCGTGATACTGCCAAGTAAGGAGGAAAGCAAATCAGGTACCTCCCCTGCACCTTCAGTATCCCTCGAGAGAGAAATACAGGCTTTGTGTAGAACAAGAACCTGTTGGCTATCGAGTGTTTTTTCACTGCTCAGAACAGCTTGTAAAGCACCCGCAATACCCGAAGATCCCAGTGGAGAAAATATGGATACAGCGGCGGTCTGGGATAAAGGAGAGGAACAAAATGGTACCAATACGTTCTCCACTGCCGAGATCACCCGCAAGGCAGCTCGGGTCTCGCCTTCATCACTTTCGATTGACACAGACACTTGTTGCAAGCATTCAGATAACGACCTAACGTGAGAAAGAGCCATATTCCAGTCCCCTCTCGTTCTATCTCCTTGTCCGTTTCCCCCTCTTTTGGTTCCATTGCCACCTTGCATAGCATTAGCTGCTTGTAAACCCGCCTGTGAGCATCGCATACGATTATTTTCCGAGGCTACTCTGCTCATAGATAAACCGGGAAAACAACTGCGAATGACTGATATTGCCAAATCAGAATAATAGAACACGTCACATTTATGTAAAATCGATACGAATTCATCATTTTCGATGCGTTCAAAGCTGTAAATGCTCCTGATAAGGGCAAGAAAATAAAGATCACTCGAGTCCACACCTAGCGATTTACCTACAACTCGCAGCCACGATGAAACTGAATTGACAGTGATAACCCTTGCCAGTTCAAGTAGCGCATTACACCCACCAACATCGTCGATGGAAGAAGGAGGCAGACCAAACATACCACTAAGAAGACTATGCATATGAAGAACAACCTTGCAGTCGACATCCCGCTCCACCGCATCGTTTATGCGTCCGACTCGCTTTATCACAGCTACTCCATTCTGGAGTTTTTTAACCTCCGCCTGCACTGTTGCGTTACTAGTAGCCAAAACGTCCGCAGCAAGTCTCTTGAATGCTTCCAGTTTCTTTAGGTTATACCCCGGTACATCCATAAACCATGCACACAATAGTGACAGACATCCCGCCGGCCGCTCCGCGAGTAGGTCTGTAGCAGGTTGCCATAGTGCCTCCGTTTCCGAAGATAAAAAATGGTGCGCACGCGCGACCCTTACGAGCCACTTTAGGGTCCCCGTAGACTCCAGCCCGTGCACAGGTGAATTATGTACCGTGTCTGGGAAGAGAGCCACTAACTCTGGCGCGATATCCTCTTCAACACGCGCTAGAGCTTCCGAGATAATTAATGCATCCAATGCGAATGACGGAAGCGCAATTACCAATGAATCACAAGCGGCAAGAGTGGCATGACTCAAGGTGGGTTCGACTACTTGCGCAAGGGCGAGGAGTAGCGATGCGATATAAACGATAGAGACAGCGGTAGGTTTTGAATCCAACGATGTGGCTTCACCGAAAATAGCATCAACAACTCGTTCATAATCACCATCCAATGCGACATGAATCCCACAACTAGCTAATAAATCAACAGCTGCAACGAGTGAGTGTTCAAAGGAAGTGAGCTGGGAATGGAAATGAGACTCACACTGAACTGCGACTGTGTCAAAAACAGAAGTAAAAACAGGAAGTTCGACTTCTAGTTGCTCATCATCTAGTAGTTCAGCCTCTAGTTGCTCAAATTCCAGGCGCTCTTTTTCCAGCAGCTCTTTCACTAAACGATCCTTCTCTGTCTTCTCAAATCT
>JACKZZ010002242.1_pt1 | contig 14398 bp, 17 predicted proteins | sample 8027871 | NCBI WGS metagenome assembly JACKZZ01 (sample SAMN15724774, study PRJNA655200) | protist metagenome | isolation source: fluorescence activated cell sorting (FACS) single amplified genomes of... | place: USA: West Boothbay Harbor, Gulf of Maine | collected 2000-07-19
AGCTGGGCTTAAATGATGGATATGAAAGCAATGCTGTTAAATCTGGATTTGATAGATTCGATAGCTGGATTTGATTGATAGATTCGATAGCTGGATTCCTGGATATGAAAGCTGTTCCTTGATCGGTTGTGTAATTGGTACAGTTTCATTGGTAATAATGCGTGATATGAGGTGCACAGCTCTTGTGAGATATACCCACAAGGGGATCAGAGCATGCAGGACGGGTCTGAACGTCCGGGCATTAAGTCTGGGGATCTGGGCTGGATTCGAGCGAGGATGATAAAATTAAATAATTGGCTTTTCTACAGAGTAGGGTGATAATACTCACGATACTGAGCAAAACATGTATAAAGGCCACCCATGACGATTGAACGAAACAGATGGAGAAACCACCACAATTATCAACAGGGGTTGTCAATATTGTCACGAAGGCCGGGTTTTTTTTACAACGATATAAGTAAGATTGGGAATGATTGTGTCCAGTTGTGTCGTCAGTTTGATGCTTGCCTATCTTCTATTCGGTGGAATTATTATCAGCTGTATCTTGCCGGTGCGGGATGTAGTATTCTCTTCAACGCTCACTTCTGGTTTGGCAGTAAACCGAACAAGTTGTTGTATCTTGAATCTTAGTTTTCCTCCCTCAGACTCGGTACTCGATTTTTTTGGAGATTGGCTGAAATTCTAAGAGCTTCGAGGAAAAAAAAAATGGTGGTGACACCATTGTGTGTGATGTCATCGATCAATTACCCTGAAGAACGGCTAAATGATGATTGCCGAAGTGATGATCCGCTCGAATTAGGAGAAGCAAATATTCCTGAAAAAGAGTCAGCATGTGTGAGAACGCCTCCAAGGGTAAATAAAGTTCGAAGTCCTTCGACTTTAATACTGAACAAAAAACGAGCGAGTGATAGCAGTCTTTCCTCCGATTTAACAGAGCTAGCGCAGCTGAAACGTGAACACTTGGGATACGAAAGCTATTACAAATACGTGCCCCCCTTTTCCCGAATTGGATAGATCTATTGAAGAACGCTTAATGACAACACTTCAAAGTGTTCGATTGCAAATCGAATATAACGGAATCTGTGCCATTGACGGCATTGACCTCGCGTAATGTTAACTCTGAACCATTAGTGACGTTGTCCTAAGGTAGAAAAAAGATCATACGACCCTTTGACGACTTGGAGGCCCATCTCCGCGGAATTGCTTGTCGCAATTTTGGAGTTAAAGCTCAACAACATGACTGCTTCCACAATTTGTTTTGGGATGAGCCCCGTGCATGAGATTTTGCCACATAAAGGGGGAGGAGTGTCAGTAGGAGTTAAGAGATCATGGGGAGTGGAATCCAACAGAGAATACCATTCGACCATGTTCGTCTCAACCCAGTCTTCAAAGTGTTCAGAGGCATTTTGCACCACCATACCATATCGTAGATGACGCTTTAATCCCCCTTGTACCTTAAATAAGCCATAACCGAAATCCCCAATCCTGGGATTCTCTCTGAGAGAAACTCCCTGAATTGATCGATCTAACGAGAACCAAAATAACGTCCTGATGGGTATTCAGGAGTTGACGGGCATCATGATGATGACATTGGGGAATTTCAACTTCCCCTGTCTCATCTCCGCCCACGGTTCCAATTTCCATGGCCATGTCTTTCGACTGGTGGATGGCCGTTTCCATCGAAAACAGGAAACTGCAATTGCAAGAAAGTGAAACTGCATTGAAGTTACAAAAACTTCAAATCGAAATTGACATGAAACGGGCGGAATATAAAATGGACACAACAGGAAGGAGTATCGCAAGAGGACATTGATGAAGTGTTGCCCTTACCTCGTGATTAAAATCAGCGAATTTCCAACATGTATGCAAACATTTGGCTTCGTCTTGTGTCTCCTCTGCGTGTGGACTGGACTGCTTGGTTTAACTCATCTTTTTCATCTTGCTCACTCTCGAACCACTGTTGTGGAGCTGGATGATCAATCAAAAGGTTATGCAAAATACAAGCACACATGTTCAATCTCAGAATGTGGTCTAGGTCTTCTTTCGCTTTGATTACTCGCCGCTGACCCTTCAGACGTTGAGATTTGATTCGTATCTTTGCAAGTTTCGTATTGAAATATTCCTTTTCTTCGCTTAGTGGGACATTATGCTCTTTCTTGTACGCAGGAATCATTATCGACGAGGCACTAAAAGCTGAATCACCCAGTAGGTATTCTCTGTTCGTAAAGTACTTTTTCTTGTTCAAATTCACATCGCTGTTAGACCATACTCGATTGTCATGAACGCTCCCAGACCATCCCATTTCGACGCTGGTTATTTTTGCCGTGTCGTCACAAATAATAAGACCGTGTACTGCATATCCACCTTTCTCGTAAAATAATCTTCCCCGTTTAGAGTGGGTTTGAAATCTAGTGGAAATAGAGTTACATCTATCAAGCCAAAGCACTGTTGTCTTATTCGTCCTTTCAATTCACGCTCAATTTCCCAAGTAGTTGGCCCGCTTTGATATTCTTGGCATATATTTCAATTTCAAATTTGGGGTGGTCCACCTACATTCATATGCGTCATGTTAATTTGTTCCCATGAATGTGATTGGTGGAGAGCACCTCCAGAAATGCTATGATTGGTGGAGAACCTCCGTGGTCCCGGGATGCAGCGTCAAAAACAACTTTCATAAAATCTTTATAATCTAAACTCTCGCATGAGTTTTGGCAATACACATTATCGTAGTGGTGGAACACGTGGTGGTGCAGATCGTATGTAATACTAAGGCAATAGAATCCTAACCTGAACACAAAGGAGCCTCATAGAATTTCAATGGGATCAAGTGAAAACGGATAAGTATCGCACCAATTATTTAGGCAATAGTTTGAATGCCCCCGTTGGACGATGGCAACAAGGTCCGAAAACAAGAAAATGAAAAAAATAAAAATAAATGAAAGGAAATGGATAGGGCGAGATTTGACATGGTATGCCAAAAAACAACAAGGAGGATCGGCCAGTGGCGATGCGGTGGCGGCCGAACAGGCCGCCGCACGAGCTCGAGATGAAGCAGTGATGAGTGAAGCATTGGGATATGCACCGAAATCAACGAGTGCACCAACACGAGATTTAAATGCAGTGGATATGCAACATTTGTTGCAGCGAGGGACCATGGAACGGGAACAGGGGGATGTGGAGCGGGTGGAAGGATTGGGGGCAGCACCGTACGTTGTGAGAGGAGAAAAGACATTGTTGATAAAAAGGGAAATAGAACACGACATGTGGCAGAGCATTTGCCAAAGAAAACCTTGGCAGAAAAGTACAAGGAAGAAATGGAAGCTCCAGCGTCTACAGGAACGCAAGTGCCTCTTGAACGGTCCAGTAGAGCACACAGGTTGGAAAGTTCAACGCTTGTGAACGCCGATAAAAAGGCACGCAAGAAACAGAAAAAAGCACTCAAGAAGGAACGAAAAAAAGCCAAGAAACAGGCACGTCGGGATCGATCCAGAACGCAAAGTCCAGTGCGTGAACGATATCGATCGAGGCAATGTTCGCGTTCTCGCAGTCGTGAAGATCGCCCTCGCAGTCCAAGGCGTCGAACACGAGACGTGTCTCGATCCTATAGCCCCCGTTCTCGTCGACGGTATAGATCACGAAGCCGGTCCTAAACTGTTTCATTTTTATTGATTGTTCCTACTCTACGCTACAATCGCCCAGCACGTTCCAAGGTTTCATCTGTCAACATGTAGGCTGGAAAGTACACCCCAGGATTTTTTGGATCCTGTAAAGCTGGATTGCGTTTGGTGGTGCGTGCACATCCCATGGAGGTATATCTAGTTTGTGTTTTACGTTTTCCTTTTGGCTGCTTACCCGACACGTACCCCTGGTCATACAACGGACAATAGTCCAACTCGAGTCCATGAAGAAACAACCAAACATGTCGATAGGACCAATTTAAAATTGGACTGATGCGTGTAAATTCAGGCCATCCCGGACTACTCGGTGCAAAGGCCGTGAGGTCCTTTCCGGTGGGGTCCACCGACCGCACCCCCATGACGATGCCAACGGGATGCGGCACCCGTTGGACCAAATCAGCCAATCCTTCTTTAAAATTACATTGATATTGGTACACTTTTAAATCATATCTATTTTCCATGTGTTGATCTCCGATGGTGTTTGTCTTCCTCGAGAGGCACTTACGGCTGCACCAAGTCGTGCACAAAGGTCGTTACTTCCGGAAAGACATCTTCTTGTTCAAAATACACACAGGAACAGACTGTTTTCCATCGTGCATCAATTTCTTCATCTGAAATATCCATCCCTCCTTCCGTCCACATTTGTTTCGCATACAGTAACCGCACCAAATGCCACACCACCGTCGCATCTTTGCCTCCATTGAAACTCACCAACAGATGTGGAAAGTCATGAAAGGCTTGTTGGATAATGTCTATACTTTGTTGACAGACGGTATGAAAGGCAGGATTTTCCAATTGTAATTGATCAAATTGTTTCCATAAGGCGTGATAATTCGGCATGTGTTGTAACTCACTTTTTGCCTTGGTCCGTCACTTTGTGGCTATTTTTAGAATGGTTGAGGGTCTACTCTCAAAGTTGGAAGAAAAACATGCTCATCTTTGTTCACGGATCCGTAAAAAAGATATTGGTAACATATTATGGCCTGAAGAAGGAGCAAAAAGAAGAAGAGGAGGTCAAAAAAGAAGAATGATGGATGCTATATGATATCGAAAAACTAGAAATGGACTAAAGATCGATGATGGGAATCGGATGGAAGATTTTGATTTGAAGAGAATAAACAGATGAGGACATCGTACAAGGTTCTGATGGATCTGCATGAAGATGTGGACCCGTTGGTATTTGTGGGAAGAGTTTGAAAGGTGGAGAGGAGTAACAAGGTAATGCGCAGGTCCTGTAGATAATAGACGACGACGACGGCAACTCGGAGAAAAAATTGCCGAAAACAAGGTTGCACCGCAGACGGATCGGATGGAGACCATTTCAGCTGTGGGGTGGACAGAGAAGCATCGAATGGTCTGGTGATATGCACCACGGACGCTGGCAGTCCCTCTCCGCTGGTGCAATTGCACTGAGATGTCACAGAACGATCTGTGTCATTTCGCTGGACCATTGTGTTGGATCATTTTACAATATCCATGGATACATTTGATACTTGTCTTTAATGTGCAGTTAATGTATCGTTCTGTCACGAATCCGTTTTCCTGCTGTACACACACACCCGTAACCGACATTTCGGAAAAGATCGCAACGAACGATCTTTTGAATACAGTTGTGATCCAGTATCCATAAGTAGGAGGGTGTTTGACATGGAGGTTCAAGATGTGGAAATGAACCGTCCCAATATGTTTTCTTCTCAAGAGGGAGTCGTTGTGCGCCAAGTGACCCAACTCATGGAATCGGTAGCGCAAACCGTTGGATTGCCCTACGAAGCTCGCAACAAATACAAAGTGAGCTTTCTCCCCGGGGGAAAAAATGTGGCACAAACGCCAAAGGACCCACAGCGATGGCAACCCACATCCACGGAATTGGAAGCGTTGGAGCAAGCCTTGTTTGTACGGGAGGAATCGGGATTGCTGATGCGATGTCTCACGGCCATTTGTGGTGTATTGAATTTGCGTCCCTTGACGTTGCATTTTTCTGTGGACCCCACTTCGGGGGACGCCTACATTGTGAACCGGCCCTTTAACTGTGGTGCATGGATCTGTTGCCCATTAACGATGGATTTACTGGAGAATTCACCGCAAGGAGCCTTCAAAATTGGACGGGTGATTGAAAATTGGGACAATTATTGTCTCCGTTGTTGTCAAGTCTGCTGTTTGGCAACCGTCTATCATGATGTGCAAGTAATCGAAAATGCCGTGTATCGGACCAAATACACGATCCGGGCCAATGTAGCCTGCTGTGGACGAGTCAACAATTGTTGTGGAGCCACTTGCTGTAAGAATGATATGGTTTGGGATATTTTGGATCCTCAGGGGAGTATCGTCGCAACGATCCAAAAGACCTATGGACCAGGTTCCGGAGCTTGCTGCCGATGTTGCTACATGTTCAATAATTACATCCTGAAATTTCCCACCGCTGCATCTGGAACCGAACGGGCTTTGCTCTTGGCTACACTGTTTCAGATCGATTATCATTTGTTTGAAAAGAAGGGTAATGATTAAGCCTCAGTGATCGAACCAGCTCATCACCCGCAGTAAATATATTGCTTCCATGTTGAGTCTTTGACATCGTTCATAATATTGTAAGTTTCGCATCAGTGAAACTGCCCATTACAAGTATTCTTGGGAAATGGCGGCAGAAGAACCGCAAGAAGAAGTAATTTCAACAGTGTCCCCCTTACATGGAGATAATGACGAATATGTTGGGATTTATCGCATGGGAAAAACGATAGGAAAAGGATCCTACGCGGTCGTCAGACGTGCTGTGCATAGCCCGAGTGGACAAATTGTAGCGATAAAAATGTACAACAAAGGGCGGTTGCGAGCAATGAAGAGGCTGAAATCCGTCCAAACGGAGGTAAATTGTTTTAAAGAAATGGTAGTATTGTTTGAACAAGGTGTAGATTCGGGTCATGAAGAATATCACACATCCATACATCATGCGATTTTATGAAGCCATAGAGACTCAAACTCACATCCTACTTGTCCTAGAATATTGCTCTGGGTAATGAAATTGCAAGGGTATCGTTTTGATATGATTTCATGCTCTCTTTGTAGGCCAAGTTTGCAATATTATATTTCCGACAACCATCGTTTGCCAGAACCACAATCTAAAGTACTGTTCAAGCAATTGCTGAGTGCTGTACAGTACTTGCACTCAAAAAGCATTATCCATCGAGATATTAAGGTACCCAGAGCATAACTGTAAGCGCTTTACATTGAAACATCTTTAGCCAGATAATGTAATTGTGGTGAAGTCAAAAGGAACAAAAATGCCCTGCTTAAAGCTCATTGATTTCGGGTTTAGTGTAATTAACACAAACCAAAGCCATTTGACGGCGTTTTGCGGGACACCAACCTTCATGGCTCCGGAGATTATCCAAAACCCAACTTATGCTGGCAGGTATTGGGGATGACCTTCACATAAATTCATGTCAGCTATACTATTGTGTTAGGCCAGCAGATATGTGGAGTCTTGGTGTTCTCCTCTACTTAATGATAGTCGGAAAACCCCCCTTCGTAGCCACAACGTCAACATATTTGTACAAAAAGATTAACAGAGGCCAGTTTAGTGTTCCCAAATGGCTTTCGAGTGATGCCAAGGCGCTGTTCAAAATGCTGCTGCATGTGAATCCAGACGAACGATGCAATGCAGAGGACATTTGTCGGCATTCTTGGCTTCCCGTTTACGATGAAATAACGTTGGAACATCATGAACAATCTTCCCTCTTTGTTGCACAACCAGAGGCAGATGCCGCTATATTGGATCAGGTGCGTTGGGTCGTTGTCTCCGAATAGTACTTCATTACATATTAATCATCATTGTCGTTAGTTATCCAACGGTCAACTCAACAAATCAGATATCCACGAAGAGTTGGAAAATCGAATGTTCAGTAGAGTAACCACTTGGTACAGATTGACCCATCAAAAGCACTTGTCAAAACCAATTGACCCTGTTCCAAATTGCAGTAGTTTTCAACCACAGAAGCCATTTATGAGGACGAATGTACCGTTGGATTCGGCTAGTTTCTCCGAATTTCTGCAACAGCGTATTGACAAAGTCCACGAACATAGCAGTGAAGCATAATTGTATTTTCCATTGCCTTATCTTTGGTGGGTTTCCCAGTTTTCTGCTTTGTACACGGGCGCGGATGATGGGGGGAGTGGTTCATTGCCTAGAATCACGTCGGCAGCCTTTTCAGCCATCATAATGGTAGGGGCGTTCAAATTGCCGCTCACCACGCTGGGCATAATGGATGCGTCTACCACACGAATCCCTTCCAAATTATGGACTGTCGTCGTAGGATCCACCACAGACATATCATCAGTTCCCATTTTATTCGTGCAACTGAGATGGTATGCACTTTCGGTATTTTGACGAACCCATGCATCCAGAACTTCGTCCGAGGCCGAATTGGCGTCGAAATTCGGGGACATTTGGGCTCCACGATAGGGTTCCATCGCCTTCTGCTCCAAAATCTCTTGCGTTAATCGCACAGCAGCACGCATGTCTTCAATGTCTCGTTGGGTAGACAAATAGTTAGGGTCCAAAAGTGGGTGATCTCGAGGGTTTTTGGACTTCAGCTTCAATGTCCCCACACTGGTGGCTCGCATTGGGCTGCAATGTGCTTGGATTGCATGGCTACTTCCAGGAGTCAACTGCCCAGTCAATGACCCAGGTAGGAAATGGTACTGCAAATCGGGATGCTCCAGACCAGGGCGACTATAACAGATTTAATTCTAGAATTTGACCACTCTGGTTGGAGCTTACCTGCGAATGAATCCCCCTGATTCCAAGTGGGCCGAAGCTCCCATTCCCGTTTGACGTAAGAACCACTCCAAGCCAATTTTCGCCATGGTGTGTGGGTATTTCCATGTCGCGTTGTGCAATGTAATGGGCTGCGTGCAGAAGTACTGGATATATAAATCCAAGTGATCTTGCAAGTTTTCTCCTACGCCCGGCAAGTGCTGGACGAGGGGAATGTCCAGTTCCTTCAATTCATCAGCGTTGCCTACCCCAGAGAGCAACAACAATTGAGGCGAATTGACCGCCCCACCGCTCAAAATCACTTCACCATTCGTATAAATGATTTCGGTCTCGCCTCCCTTCCGCTGTACTTCTACACCCACTGCCTTTTTGCCTTCAAAGACCACCCGGTTCACAAACGTTTCTGTTTCCACATGCAAGTTTTCCCGATGTAGAGCTGGTGTCAAATACGCCTGTGAAGTATTCCATCGTTTCCCCTCATGAATGGTCATGTCCATGGGTCCAAATCCTTCTTGTTGATACCCATTCATGTCATCTGTATACGGATACCCTGCTTGCACGCCCGCTTGTACAAAGGCATCAAACAGAGGTTGATCCTGTTTTCCTCGCGTCACATGCAGTGGTCCATTGCCTCCTCTGTACTCATCTCCTCCCAATTCATGATGCTGTGCACGTTGAAAGTAGGGTAAGCAGTGGGCATAGTGCCATCCAGTAGCCCCTTCGGCATGCCATCGATCATAATCCAATGCATGTCCACGAACATACACCATCGCATTCAAGGAGGAACTCCCTCCTAATACGCGTCCACGGGGCCAGGGTAAGACGCGATCATCCAAATGTCGTTGGGGGGTGGTTTCATAGCACCAATTGTATTTGGCATCGGCTAAATTATAGGTCAATGCGGCGGGCATTTGAATTTTCCACGAATCCCATGCACCCGTATCTTTCGGTCCAGCTTCCAGTACCATTACTTGATGCGTTCCTGAGGCACTCAATCGATTTGCTAAGACACATCCGGCCGATCCACCTCCCACAATCAAATAATCTGGACGCCGTGAGGCCACACTACTTTGAGCCCGTCTGGACCAGGTCGGCCATCGAGACAGCTTTTCATTTACTACCGTTCGACTGCATCGCCACATCATTCTCACAGTATTTTCAAATGTTTTATTTGCTGCTACTGACTGCCAATATATAGATCTGCACAACTGCACACTAGGGTGCACTTTGGGGAATCAGTGGTGCGCACTTCCCATACAAATTGGGGCTCAGACAAAGTACACTTCTCTTTTGTATGGGAAAAACATGGCAAAACGGGACAAACATGCGCCGAGGGAACCAATCAGCAGTCTCCATTCGGCGGTTTCAAACGAGAATGTTTGACCCATCCATCGTATTAGATAGATAGCACAGCACACAGCACGTCCTTGATAAGATCCTGGTATAGTCCTGATTCCATGGGACAGTGGAGTCCGGATTCTGGGGCATTGGAGCGCTTGAACCAATATAATAAATTTTATGCTATGAAAGTAGAAGAAAGTATTCGTAGGAGATGGACATCCTCATGTATCGCAACGGATCTGTGTATGCAAGACGCAGACTGTTGTGCTTGCTAGTGCAACAATGTTATTGGTTGCGTTCGTTCTCGAGTAGTATGGAATGTGCATGTGGGAGAATATTGGCAGACGGCCGAATGATGCCAAGGATAAATGGGCAGATGAGGTTAACGTTATATTTACAGATGACATCATCAAATACATGTGGGGCACGATTACCATGTTCATCTGTGTATTGTGGGACCCTAGTAATGTTGGGGCCTGTGCAATGCTCTGTGGTGTAATATCACAGAGATGCCGCAAGGCGAATATGATGTGTAGATTGCAGAGTGGTATGAGTATCTGGGGTAGTGCATTGTGCGATCAATTCCAATAGGTCATAAGGCCTCTGACAATGGATTTTGCTTCGCCCATGGCTTCTTCTGCAATCACGCCTGCGGTTGTGGTCGCCGCTTTGGCATTGTCCATGGTACTGCGAGCCAAATGAGAAGCCTGTTTGACGGTGTCGACTACTTTTAAAGAAGTCAATAATTTGGTGACCGTTGCCAACAGCGAGGTGTGACCATCTGCAGAAGGAAGCATATGAACCGCAACATGGCCGTTGGCATGGCCAGTCATCAAGAGAGCATCGGCATCAGGTGGGCCTAAATCCACACAAGTAATAGGTGATTCCAGTGGATTGCGATATCGCTGTAGCACCAACCAGGTTGGCACTGATCGCAGCACCACTTCATTTTCGTTTTCAACCAGGACAGCAACTTTTCCTGGGCGATCGAGCAATAAATGATGGTGGCGGACAGTGTGATCTTGTTGATGTACCAGATATCCAGACAGTGACGTAATGCGCACGATGCTTCCATTGATCGTTTTATTTGCTAATGCAATCAGATATCCATCCAATGAAAGAGCCAAGCAGTGCACAGAGGACATTGAAAAACTAAATAAGACATGCTGAGAAGGCAGGGAATGCACTAAAACAGTACTTTCACTCGATGATGCAACGAGACCTAGAGCACTTTTGACATGCACTGCGATTATACTTGATGGGTGTCCACGCAAGATGAAAACCGGTTGCCTGCTCACCTGCGGTCCCTTTAGGACCCGATCCAAATTTGATAATTTCCACACCGTAATAATGGTGTCTTTCGAACCGGCTACCCAGAGCTCTCCTTCGTCATTTGCTAAACGATCCCGATGCAAACAAGTAATTGCATCGGAGTGACCGTACAACCCCACACTTGTGACTAAGTGGCCGTTTTCTAAATTGACCAGGGTAGCATATAAAACTTCGCCGCGTGCACCGCCCCGATTCCATATGACTGACCCAGTCTCACTACTTGCAACTGGTCCCAATTCACAATCTTTCAATAGAGGCAGGCAGGGGACGGATTCAAACGACATTTCTTCTTTGTGAATATTTAACTGCCAACTATGCGGGTGTTTTGGAATATTCTCATCTTCGGCGTCCACAAAACCTTCTACTTCCAAAGTATCCTTGCGTTCTATACCAACTACAGATATGCGATTGGGTGGCTCGTTTGGATTTTGTGGTACGATTTGCCACTTCAGCAGCTGCACTACACCCTGTGAGTTGACAGTGGACATGTGTTCAGATAGTACATGCACGGTTTGGAGAGGTGTCTCTTGTGCTTGTACACAAAGGGGCTCCCACTGACGCCTCTGCTGTGCCTCCAGGGACTGTGCATGTGGAAAAGAATCTGAAATAGTAGTTTTCACAAATAAATTTCCTCTTGGAGGGTGTGGCTTTGTCCACAATTGCTTGGGACATTGACCGAAATGGGCAATCTGTAATTCAGTGGCCTCCCTCAGCGCTGGATCTTCAATGGAGTCAAGATCAACCACACCGTAATATGTCAAGTAGTAAAATACATTGTGGCTCTCCAGTGCCTGTTGTCCTCTTTGCTTGTACCCAAATATCAAATCCAGCCACTCATGCAAATGAGCTGATACGTATTCACTTTCCAGGGCTGATCTGTGTTTTCGTACAAATTCTTCGGGGCTACTAGCCCAAGGAGGAAGCTCCACGTCGTTCACCACTGATCCATCTTGGCGGGTCCCCATTTCAATCCCATTTACATTTCTTAAGAAGTCGGGCAAAGAGTAAAACTCAGGAGTAAGCTCCTTTACCTCTGACATACTACTGATACACATGTCCCACGTCTCAGCTATAGAAGCGAACAATCTATCTGCAACATCCAGGGAACCACCCTGCGTCTTCATGTGAAGCCGAGTGAACGGCTGTAGTCGTAATAAAAAATATAAAACCACGCCCATGCACGTTGAGTAATGGGATCCATACAAGAATTTTGGGATATCAGGATCCACGAAAGTATTGTACCCTATAAAACTTTCAATCAATACTTCAAAAGAGCAATACTATCACTTACTCTCTTGAAATTCCTTCAACCTCTGTGGATTTAAAGCACCCATGGGCTTTGATAAATCACGAAATGTTTTGGGGTCTGAAAAATCTAATGTTTCTGAGGAATAGTCTGCCACCACCCACGGAAATACAGGATATTGCGTTAAATCATTGTAAGATCTTCCCGCAAATGTGTTTACCGCCATCAAATAATCAAAGTTTGTGATTTTCCGTTGTTGCCATAATTTTGTGATATCCGAATGCGATAAAATCCATTTTGATGTTGTGCCCGGCCATTGCCTTATGGTGGCTCGGCGAGCCTGCACCATAATTTTCCGCACTACGTGATCCCGGTCTTCCAAAGGGAAGTCAAAAAAAATATTGCTGTTGTCTCGAAAAAATATTTCAACCGCCGAATCACGAAGTCGAAAACGCCTCAAATATACAGCTGATACATTGTCCAACAACCAACGTTGTTTTTTTTGCTCAGACCATGGTGCTAAATCATCATCACGAGTTTTCCAAGCATCAGACTCCGGTAGCAGTACAATGTAGTTTCTGGACGTCATCACCAACCGACCGGGAACTAGTCCGGTCTGCAACACTTGGCGGCAAACCGTTTCCAATTCGACTGACCCCACTTTGTAAAGCACGTCTCCCCCGGGACCTCGGAAATTCGGTGATATTGTCAATGGGTCATCAATATTCAAGTGCTCTAAATTCGAAACAGTTGATAATGGTGCAGAGTGTTCCCCTGCTTCTGCAATTGAACGACGGGAACGTTCTGCCTGTTCCCAAAATTCCTCTTCGTTATGATGAATTGCTTCATTTAACTCATCAGAGCTTTGTTGCTCCAGTGGTATTTCTTCTCCCTTTTCTTCCTCTTCCTCATCTTCATCGACAGCTTGAGTAATATCTACAATCAATCCTTTTTCAGCAATTGCTCTACCCACTCTTTCTAGTAGAGCCCGACTTTCTTCAAGACTAGCAATTGAAGTTCTTTGATGCACAACGTCAAAAGGTGCGTTTTCCGGTCTTAATCGCAGCCTTCTCCTTCCTGGCCGACCGTGCTCTTTCGGATCTAACTCTATTCGATTTTCGGGGCCAAAGAACAACCCAGAGTTATAATAGTGATGAAGTTCGGAATCAAATCGTTGCACAAATTCAAAAAAATGGCGTTTCATATGAACCCGAAGTTGTTTTTTGGACAATTCAATTCGACTTTGTTGATGTTTTGCCTCGCTCCTTACGACACCAATGCCACGCTTCCACGCAGCCTCGTGTACTTCGAGCTCCGCCTCGTCAATTGATAGTTGTGGATTATCTGTGGCAATATCTGGTCTATTCACAAAATTTTGATAAATAGGGAGAATATCCATCTCTTCCTCTCGGTTTCGCTCTGTCTGCAAACTATCTTGCAGCCTGGCAAAAATGACGCCAACTACCTCCTCAGAAGACAAAATTCCACTCTGTTCTTGCAGCACATGCCCAATACTTTGTATATGTGTGTCATATGAGAGCGCACCGCTTTCCACAATAGCTAGGACTAACCCAGCACAGCTTTTTCGACATTCATTTGACTTTGTGGACGCCATTGCATCTTGTAAAGTGCATAGCAATGACCAAATTAGTTCTCGCGTGTTAGCATAAATCTGAACAACAGCTCCTAACTTGACTTCTTGTTCTAGAACTACAACAGTCATTACTTCGACAATCCTTGTTCCCAATTGTCCGGATACAAAAGGCAATGATCTACCCATAACTCTTAGTAGAGGGCGCAGCCCCGTTCGATACTTGGCATTTGTACTCTGCAGTAAAAAGCACTCGGCAACATCAATTGACGAAACCAATAATTTTTCCATATCAACTGACCATGGTTTCATTTTAGAAAGGCAAACCTCCTCTACGCATGCAAGAGTACGATCCAAATTCAATGCTAGTTGTCGGTTCAAAAGTGGCCTATTGTGTGCCAGTCGCTTGAAGCATAGACCAATGAGTCGGCGCATGAAAT
>JACKZZ010000031.1_pt1 | contig 14395 bp, 11 predicted proteins | sample 8027871 | NCBI WGS metagenome assembly JACKZZ01 (sample SAMN15724774, study PRJNA655200) | protist metagenome | isolation source: fluorescence activated cell sorting (FACS) single amplified genomes of... | place: USA: West Boothbay Harbor, Gulf of Maine | collected 2000-07-19
ATCACGGATTGTATCTGTTAAATTACATTGAAAATCGTAGGCAATCATTTCTATATAGTAAGTTGCTTCAGTCATATAGTAATGAGATATACTCAATGAATCCGTATAAACGGTTCCATCTCCCATATCCCATGAGATAGAATCTGCACCACTTCCTGTAAATTGCAATTCCACCAACAAACTATCTGGTGCGGTGCAGGGATCATATGGCGGCACATTAATCACAGCAGCAAACGTTTCTGGTATGATCAAATTAATATTAAAATATACTGTATCCCTTGGTCCACAAGTAAGCATAGGGTCAATTGCCACATACATTACCTGGTAAGTACCACTATCCGCATAAGTATGCGTTGGATTTGCCGCTGTGGAAGTATTGCCATCTCCAAAATCCCATTCGTGCTGCGGAGAGCTACCACCCGTAAAATCTACATTGTAAGGTGACCCACACAAGGTTTGATCGCCTGGAGACGTAGCATTATTGACAACTCCCTGAAAATCAAACTCAAACTTAATTGCCCCCAGATTACAGAGATAAGGCATTCCAGCTGTTCCACTTGTTGTGGAATATACTCCGGATGTTGTAGGGAAATCCCCAGTATTGCATGCAGCGCACACTGACTGATAAACAACACCATTTGGATCAAATCGACTAGTTCCCCCATCCGTATGTTCCGATGTTCCAGCGTCACCCAAAAAAGTTGCATAAAGCCGTGCATCGGCATCTTGTTCTAAAACGAAAAAGTAAAAATCATTACCATCGGTAGTCAATTGTTGAGCGTCCATGGTTACAAGCATGTCAGTTGTGCTTCCTCCCGCAAATGGATTATATGCCCCACTTGATGCGGCGCTATTAAATCCACCACCCCAACCTGAAACATAGACATTCTCACAATTGTCAACTAAAAATGCAGTTGGTGATATATCGATAGCTCGAGAAGGTGGTGGACCAGAAAGAGAGCTCGAACCAAAAACAGTGCTGTAAATCGAAGTTGTTAAATCACTTGATAGTTTATGTATGAACTGTGCACTACTCGCTTCAGAATAAGCGGCATTGAAAACTGGATAAGAGCCCAAAGTTTGACCTGTAATATATACATCTCCGTCATTATCCGTTTCTAATATAAATCCTTGATCGTACTCTGAAGTACCAATGTATGTTTTATTAATGTGTGCTCCGGTAGTCCCATTAAAACTAGCAATGTAACCATCCCAAACACCTCCAAAAGTAGGATTCAGTGATCCGGGATCCGCCCCAATATCAGTACTTGTAGTTCCTCCTGTAACATAAACGGTGCCCGAGGGTGCTATACGTACAGAGTATCCAGCATCTGAACCAGTACCACCTAGATATGTCGCCCAATTAAGAGCACTTAAATTACTATTCAATTTAAAAACTACAGCATCTTGAAAACCAAAACCTGCACCACCATTTACAATGGATCCATCTGTAACTGGAAAATCACTTGAGTACAATGATGTTGCGACATATACATTTCCAACGTCATCAAGCACTAATTCACCTCTTCCTTGGTCCGCATAATTGTATACCATTGCTTCATTCAATCCTTCATTATCCGATCCTCCAACAAAGGTTGAGTTAATAATGCTTCCTGAATTGTCAAAAGTGGTAATGGAAATATCGCACCCACTCGCATAATTGTATCCCCACATATTGGCAGCCGTTCCGGCCCAACCGCCATTAAAAACTTCATTGTAAGCTCCGGTAGTTGTAGGGAAATTCGCTGAGCCCGTCGAACCTAACAATACCAGTTGATCACTTGAATTGGTAACCATACTATGGGGCATTTCATTATCGGTACCCCCAACGTAAGTGCTGTAAAGCAAATTGGCGCCAGTTGGGTCAAATTTGCTTATTGCAATATCAAAATTACCACCTATAAAAGTGGTGGACTCGGCCCCTAAAGTGGTTGGGTATCCTGTTCCAAAAGCAATCCCTGCCGCATATAGATTTCCTTGAGAATCATAAGTCGCCGTGAATCCCCAATTATCTGCTGTAGAGCCAGTAAGTGTAGAAAATATCCAAACTGGATCAATGATTAGCTCCTTAGAGCTATCGTATCCATTAGGAAATTCAAAACTAAGTTGATTCCCTGTTAACTTAAACTTAGAGTCAACTTTTATTCTTTGGCCGTTAATTTCTTGATAAGAAGTCGGGCTCATTTCCTTCACTTCACCATTGGATAATTTAACCAGTAAGTCTCCGTTGGTTAACAATGAAATTGACTCAACACCATCATATTCGATTACAATATCATTAGGGTTTGCACCTGGAGCAACAATGAAGTCGTACTTCATGTTTTTCAAAGCGGTGTATATTTCCATATCAATACCCGGATACAATTCTTGGTATTGCACCATCCGATAGGATTTTACCATAGACGCCCATTTCCTGGCATTTTTTCCAATGGAATAATTGGTGTACCCTGGAAGCTCATCAGATGCTGATATTTTAGGATATTCATTCGCTCCCTGAAAAATCATTGAATAAGCATGCATACGCATGAATTCTCCACTTGGTGAATATTCTCCCCTTTGATTAATTTTTGGATTAGCTGAGTTTAATTCAGAACCCGAGAGCTTATCTGCACCATGCCTCTTGTTGTATAGATCGTCTAATTGTGTCGGATCGTACATGTTAAAGGTAAATCGATCTCTTTCCAAAAACATGTCACCTAAGTGTAATTTGTTGTGATAAAGAACTTTAGAGTTTAATTGGCCCTTATTCTCTGTAAATTTGAAAGTTACATCACTATGAGCAAAAGAAACATTAGCGCACACCAAAAAAAGCAATACAGTTAGCTTATTTTTCATTCATCAACTATTTATCGTTTATCAATAGACTACGTCTATTGCAAGTATAGACTCAATTTAGTAAAAAAGAGTTGCATTATACTCCTCCAAATTCCATTAAAAATGATTTTAAAAATGGCTGTAGGTCACCATCAAGTACTTTATCTGGGTCATTTACCGTGAAATTAGTTCGATGATCTTTAACTCTACGGTCATCTAAAACGTAACTTCTTATCTGAGATCCCCATTCAATTTTTTTCTTTCCAGCTTCTATTTCATCTCTAGACTCTTGCCGTTTTCTTATCTCAATTTCATACAATTGTGACTTTAATAACTGCATGGCCTTTTCCCTATTGCCGAGCTGAGATCTGGTTTCAGTATTCTCAATGACAATTCCCGAAGGTGCATGTTTCAATCGCACACCTGTTTCCACTTTATTTACATTCTGTCCTCCAGCACCACCACTTCTAAATGTATCCCAGCTAATATCAGCAGGATTGATTTTGATATCAATCGTGTCATCAACCGACGGATATACATAAACCGACACAAACGAAGTCATCCGTTTTCCTTGAGAATTAAAGGGGCTAACCCTAACCAATCGATGCACACCATTCTCTCCTTTTAAATAGCCAAATGCAAAATCTCCCTCGAATTCAAGAGTAACCGTTTTTATTCCTGCAACATCACCTGCCTGATAATTCAGCTCTTTTATTTTATACCCATGCTTTTCTCCCCACATGATATACATTCTTAACAGCATAGAACCCCAGTCACAACTTTCTGTACCGCCGGCCCCTGCTGTTATTTGCAAAACTGCATTCAAGCTGTCTTCTTCAGCTGAGAGCATATTTTTAAACTCGAGCTCTTCAATAGCTAATACCAACACATCAACAAGGTCATTAATCTCCTCTTCTGTCGCTTCTCCTTCTTTGTGAAATTCGATGAGTACATTCAGGTCGTCCATCGATGTCTTCACATCAGAAAAAGATGTTGTCCAAAACTTTTTTTGCTTTATTTTTTTCAAAAGAAGCTCTGCTTCTTTTGGCTGATCCCAAAAATTAGGATCTTGAGACTTGAGTTCTTCCTCTTCAATTTCCATCAACTTTTGGTCAATGTCAAAGATACCCCCTTAACGCCTGCAGGCGCCCATCTAACTGATTCAGTTGATCTTGTGTAATCATGATGCCAAAGGTAACTTTTGCACTTTAAAAATCATATTGATTCTTAATCATTTTGAAGAATATCTTTACAAAAATCACGCGTATATATATCACTATTTTGCCATGGGTTTCTAAAAGCATCTCTAACTACCACAGAATCTGCACCTACGAAAGCTTCGAAACTACATAAGTGCTGCTTTTGTCCACATTCCACAAATTCTATTTCACCACTTACTTCGTATTTTTTATAAATGCGACGACTGTACTCAAAAATATCTTGTCCGTCAATAATTATATCCAGGGTAGTGTAGCACTTGGTCATAAACATATGCGGATCTTTTTCCATTAAACAAGCACGGATTGGATCAATTAATCGATTAGTAATTAATTCTTTGAACTCTTTCTTTGAAACCGTATCTGCCCCACTAATAGAGCTATTTTCATTTTCAATGAAGTTGTTCTCATTCTGATTCATTGCTACAATACAACTCAACAACAAAAGCCCAAATACATATCGTTTAATTATCCTCATTCTACTAGAAAGTTACTATTTTTTAACCTATTCCGTACTCTTAGAATTATTATTTCAGCGATGCCCCAATTAATCATCCAAGACAAATAAGCAGTTAAAATAAAATTGCTGTCCTCATCAAGTTCTAGAATATGAGATCCAAATGGTGTAAGCAGTCTCAATGTAACTCCAGAAAGGGTTAATGCTAAGCTCCTAATCATCCACAAATAATGTACCTCAATTTTCTTTTTAACGGCAAACACAAAAGCTAAATAGGTTGGCACCATCCAAGCCATAGTCATGCATAGAAATCCTATAGTAGCATAAATTCCACCTTCAGCAAAAAATGACAAATAAAACCCCGTTGGACCGGTTATTAACAAAATCGATAAAACATAGACCTTACCTAAAATTCGATGCAGCGTGCTTCTAAATGGAATTAATCGATTAAAAAAAAGAGGTATTCCAGAAAAAATAGCAACAACCCCAAACAAAAGATGTAAATAGAATGAAACGAGCCAAAACATGTTTGATAGTAAGTCTTGCTTACTTCTTAAAAAATGAAAATTTAAATCAAAAGAAAAATAAGAAAGTGCAATAATAACAAGACACCCCGCAAAAAAAACAACAATCAACCAACCTATATACTTGATAAGTTTATTCATTTTCAACTTTACCTAGTCTCTATTATCCATTGTATTTATAGCCGTCCAAATAAGGTCATTTTCAAACCCTTTGGAGAATAAATGTCTTGCCAATTGTGATTTAAACTGATATTCCTTTTGATTACTTTTCTTCTCAGACCACTTTTTTTCAACTATGTTATTTAAAAGATCCATGTACTCTTTTTCGTTGATTTCACTGAGCCCAATTTCTATGCACTTATTGGATATGTTTTTAGCTTTTAATTTATTTGTGATTTTTATTCTACCCCATTTTTTAATCCTGAATTTTCCAGAAACAAAAGCACGGGCATACCTTTCTTCATTCAGGAAGTTAGACTCCATCAATTTCACTATTAAGTGATCGATGGAAACTGGCAATAATCCAAATGATTTTAATTTTGTACTAACTTCAAGATGACAGCGCTCTTGATAAGCACAATAATATTCTATCTTCTTTTGAGCTTCTTCCAGACTGTATATTCGTTTTACACCATCCACCTTTCTAAGTTAGAAGAAATGATTTAGAGCACGCGTATTTACACTTATAATTGATTGATTCAATTGAAGCATTTGTTCTTAAAACCACTCAGAAAAAATAGATTTCAATAACGATTTTTCGTTCAGCACAACTGAAAAAAAACACTTATGCAGTTATGAGAAAGAGAAGAGTGAAATTAATACAATGGCAGGAAGGTTGAAATTATGCGTTTTCTTCAAACTCATATTGTAATAATTGGGCACCATCTGAACCTTTAATACTGATCCATTTTTTATACTTCATGAACCATTTTTTCTGACGCGAATTAATCCCTTTTTTCAAATAGGCCTCGATAAAAGGATGAACTACCAGAGAAATATTTTTTTGTTTTTTCTCTTCGATAAGATATTTCAGGTTGTTTTCTATCTCGTCTATCACCAAAATAGTTGCTGTTACTTCACCGGTTCCTTTACAGGACGGGCATACCTCAGCTGTTTTTATTTCAGTTTCCGGCCGAACACGTTGACGAGTCATTTCCACGACACCGAATCGACTTGGCGCTAACACATTGTGCTTTGCCCTATCACCAGACATCTCTTTCTTAAGATGTTCATGAAGAGCCTTGTTATTTTTGCGTTCATGCATATCAATAAAGTCAATGGAAATAATTCCTCCCATATCCCTTAACTTTAACAATCGAGCAATTTCACTTGCCGCCTCCATGTTTGTTGCCAATGCATTGGCCTCTTGATCTTTCTCTCCTTTTCTATTTCCACTATTCACATCAATAACATGCATGGCTTCAGTATGCTCAATAATGAGATACGATCCACTAGGCATAGCCACTTTATGTCCAAAAGAAGCCTTTATTTGGTGGTTAATTCCATGATTATCAAATATGTTTATTCTTCCGGAATAGGTTTTAACAATTTTACTCTTGCCTGGGTCAATATGCTCTACATATTCACGAATTTCATCTGCAAGCGTAGCATCATCAACCGTAATCCCTGTAAAATCGGCAGTCAATAAATCTCTTAAGATTGCAGTAGTTCGATTCATTTCTCCAAGCACCCTTTTAGGTGGACGAGAATTACGCAATTCTTTGTGAAGCTTTTGCCAGTTTTCAACAAGAGTTCGAAGGTCCTGATCTAATTCAGCGACTTTTTTATTCTGTGCAACAGTTCTAATGATCACACCAAAATTCTTTGGCTTGATTGAATTCATCAATCGGCGCAATCTCACACGTTCTTCCTCGTCTTTGATTTTTTGAGAAATCGATATCTTATTGGAAAACGGAACTAAGACAACAAATCTTCCAGGAAGCGTAATCTCTGTGCTCAACCTAGGACCTTTCGCCGAAATGGGCTCTTTAGCAACTTGAACCGCAATAACTCTATTGGCAGAAAGCACGTCCTTGATTTTCCCATCTTTATCAAGGTCTTTTTCTTTCTTAAATTTAGCGAGATCGGGCGTGTTTATTTTTCCTTGAATCGAGCCTTTTACCCACTTGTCAAAAGACCTGAATTGTGGGCCGAGATCAAGGTAATGAAGGAACGCATCTTTCTCGTAACCAACTTGTACAAAAGCTGCGTTGAGGTTTGGGACTACTTTCCTGACTTTACCTAAGTAAATGTCCCCTACACTGAAATCGTTGCTGATTTTTTCTTCGTGAAGTTCAATCAACTTTTTATCTCGCATAAGTGCGAGAACGACACCAGTAGGAGTAGAATTAACTATTAATTCATAGCTCACTAAAGAATACGTTTTTTACTGCCAAGTTAGATCTGAGACTTACTCAAACCATTGACAATGGCCACTTAAAGAAAACTACTTTTTCTTCTTGTGTCTGTTTTTTCTCAAGCGTTTTTTACGCTTGTGAGTAGCCATTTTATGTCTTTTTCTTTTTTTACCGCTTGGCATACTAGTTAGTTTAAATTCTGTAATACAATTCCCTTAAAAAAAGGGCAAATATCTTTATTTGACGTCAACCTTAACTTTAATTCTTTCAGCAAAAGTTTTAGCTGGCTTAAAATAAGGTATGTTATGAGCAGGGATACTAATGGTTGTATTTTTAGAAATATTTCTACCTGTTTTTGCAGCTCTTGTTTTAATAACAAAACTACCAAAACCTCTTAGGTATACATTTTCACCATCTTCTAGTGATTTCTTAACAGAACTCATGAAAGCCTCTACCGTTGCTTGAACAGCAATTCTCTCTACGCCTGTTTTATCTGAAATTTCGCTTACTATCTCCGCTTTTGTCATCCCTTAAATCTTTTCAGTTCAAATACTTACATATAAAAATAGGGTGGCAAAGTTAACTTAATTCTCGATTTATAAAAACTCTTGTGCATTTATTTTTGTAATCTTCGAGCGAAATAAGATTTTTGCTCATTAAATGATGGATTTTAAAGATAAAATAATAGACTGGTACCGTATCTACCGCCGAGAATTACCATGGCGGGACACGACAGACCCCTACAAAATATGGCTCTCAGAGATTATACTGCAGCAAACCAGAGTTAATCAAGGTTTACCATATTATCTAAAGTTTTCTGAAGCCTTTCCTACAATAATAGATTTCGCGAATGCTTCAGAAGATTATATTTTAAAGCTTTGGGAAGGTCTGGGCTATTATTCGAGGGCCCGAAACATGCACAAGACTGCTACCCATGTCGTGCAGAAATTGGGAGGAAAATTTCCAAAATCATATACCGAGCTTATTCAGTTAAAAGGTATCGGCGATTATACCGCAAGTGCGATCTCTTCATTTAGTGCTAACGAAGTACATGCTGTCGTTGACGGCAATGTATTCCGGGTGTTGTCAAGGATATATGGTATCAGTACTCCTATTGACTCTTCCTTAGGGAAAAAAGAATTTAAAAATTTAGCTAGCGAATTAATTTGCTCTAATAATCCAGGGCTTTTTAATCAAAGCATTATGGAATTCGGAGCCATACAATGCACTCCGAAAAATCCAAAATGCGCAAGCTGCCCATTTGAAGATTCGTGCATAGCATTTGCTAAAAATCAAACAGACGAGCTACCCATCAAGAAAAATACAATCAAGCAACGCACCCGGTATATTGAGTATCTCATCTTAATAAATGAAAATCAAACAATCATAAAAAAACGGACTGAAAAAGACATTTGGCAAAACCTCTTTGATTTTCCCTTAATTGAAAACCCAAGCCCAAAAAGCGAAGAACAAATCATAGAACAGCTCAATCAAATAATCACAACTTCATTTAAAGTAGCTTCGATAACGGCACCCATAAAGCACATTCTGAGTCATCAGAAATTATGGGTCCGTTTTTGGAAACTAATGGTAACTGATTTAGTCATTTTCAAAAACAATGACCTGATTGTTTCTTTTAAAGATTTAGACGAATATGCCTTTCCCAAAGTGGTTGATAATTATCTGTCAATACACGAATTAGAGTAATCACTTTTCGTATCTTTGTGAGATGGCAGGAAGTGTAAACAAAGTGATTCTAATTGGAAATCTGGGTAAGGATCCAGAAGTGAGGTATTTAGAAGGGGGTACGGCAGTTGCAAATTTCACATTGGCCACCTCAGAGTCATTTAAAGACCGGAATACGGGAGAGAAAAAATCCATTACAGACTGGCATAACATTGTTGTTTGGAGAGGGTTAGCCGAATTGGTTGAGAAATACCTGAAGAAAGGTTCAAAAATTTATGTCGAAGGGAAGCTGAAGACTCGATCATGGAAAGATCAGGATGGCAACACCAGATATACTACCGAAATAGTTGCTGATAATTTAACCATGTTGGGCGGAAGAAATGAGGCAAAAACGGAAGTAAGAGTAGAGACAACTAATGCTTTAGAAGTGCCAACTAATTTTGACGCTGATAAGCAAAGTGATGGTTTACCTTTCTAAAATGACTTTGAGAATTATGTTTCACGAAATCAGATAAATTTGGACCCTGCTAGTTCATTGTTCGAGTTTGGACAACTTCTAACTATTTTTAAACCACTCACCACTGGAGTAGTAGTTGCATTTGTAATCACAATTATATTGTTAATCTGTTCTGCCCTTATTTCAGGCTCGGAAGTAGCCTTTTTCAGTCTGTCTCCATCGGATTTAGAAAAACTCAACAATACCAAATCTAAGTCTTCACAAAGGGTTTTAAAACACATTGAAAAGCCAAAAGATCTTTTAGCTACAATTTTAATAACAAACAATTTTGCTAATGTTGCTATCGTAATTGTTTCCACCTATATTATTAGTCGTTGGCTGAATTTTGAAGACATGTCTGTGTTTGCCATTAGTGCTATAGAAATTGGTCTTGTTACTTTTATTATTTTGTTAATTGGCGAGATAATTCCAAAGGTATATGCAACCAATAACGCAGTTCAATTAGCCAAATTAATGGCATTGCCTTTAGGCTTACTACAGAAATTATTTTACCCAATAGCTTTCGTTCTAGTTAACGGTACTTCCTTTATTGATAAAAGCATAAAGAAAAAGGCAGGAGACGTTTCCGTAGATGATCTGGAAAATGCCCTTGAAATAACGGATAAATCGGAAAGGTCTCCTGATGAACAACGAATTTTAGAAGGAATTGTAAAATTTGGCAATACCGATGTAAAGCAAATAATGAAACCTAGAATGGATGTTACGGCAGTGCAAGAAGGAACACCATTTAAAGATTTGATTGAAACAGTAATTCAATCCGGATATTCTCGAATTCCAGTTTATAATAATTCTTTGGACACCATTACGGGTATATTGTATGTTAAAGATTTGATTGCACACCTGCACATAAATGATTACCCATGGGAAGAAAAAATTCGGCCGCCTGTATTTGTTCCCGAGAACAAAAAAATTGATGACCTACTAAAGGATTTTCAAGAATCAAAAGTCCATATCGCGATCGTTGTAGATGAATATGGTGGCTCATCGGGAATTGTAACGTTGGAAGATATTATTGAAGAGATTATTGGAGATATTTCAGACGAATTTGACGACGATAAACTCGTTTATTCAAAAATAAATAACAACACTTATATTTTCGAAGGAAAAACCCCCTTGAATGATTTATATAGAGCACTTAATATTGAAGGAACGGAATTTGAGGAAAACAAAGGAGAGTCAGACACCATTGCCGGTTTTTTAATTGAACAAGCAGGTAAAATTTTAATGAAAAACGAAAAAATTAATTTTGGGAACTATACGTTTACGATAGAGGCATCAGACCCTAGAAAAATAAAACAAGTAAAAGTAGAACTTAAGGATGCAGACTAGCCATGTACAATACCTAATACTAGCCATTACCTTTTTTGTTTCGGGGTTAATGATGTTCGCCTGCAGTAAGGATGATAAATCCTATCCGAGACCCCGTGGTTATTTCCGTATTGACTTTCCCTTAAAAACATATCAGGCATCCAGTTCAGTTTTGCCATTTCAATTTGATCACCCAACCTATTCACAATTGACACAAACAAAATCCGACGGTCAACAATGGCAAACCAATCTGGAGTTTCCTCGTTTCAATGCTACCTTGCATTGTGCGTATTTAAATGACTCGAATTTAACCGAACACATCCGTTTTGCAAAAACAATGGCTTATAAACACAAAAGTACTGCCCAAAGTATTGACGAGATTCCGTTTCGGAATGATTCGAATAACGTTTTTGGCCTCCTGTATGATATACGAGGAGAGAAAGTTGCTAGTAATTACTCCTTCTATATAATGGATAGTTCTTCCAGGTTCTTTCGTGGGTCATTCTATTTCAATCAAACGCCTAATTCTGATTCATTAAAACCTGTTTTGGCATTTCTGAAAAAGGATCTCGACCGCCTCATCCAATCCTTTTCGTGGTCTACCGATTAGTAATAATTTCTGACCATTAGCAATAATATATACCATTTTTAAGCAAAGGGTTTATTATATTGTAGCGCATCAAATAAACTACAGTGAAATGAAACTGATTTTTACGGCCTTTTTTCTTACCTCTTATTTTTTCACTTTTGCACAACTTTCTGAAATTAATACTGGCTTAAACGGTATCGAATTAGCGGAAGAAGACTACGAACTTTACATCGAAAAACACAAAATTAATGTAACGACAACAAGTTTATCAGAAAAACAAAAATACAGCCGAGCACGAATTTTTTACACCCAACCGAAAGACTTGTTTTTATTAGCAAAAAACGGAGTCGTTATTGATCATGGAAAGCATAAACAAAACGTCTTTATTGAATCGGACTACTCTGAAAACGAATTAGCAGTTGCACGAGGATTAGGCCTGAAAGTTCAGATTATTATTGATGACGTAAAAGCACATTATGTTGCACAAAATAATGAACAAGAATTAAAATCACTGGAAGCTAAAAACCTTGGTTGCACCGGTTCAAGTGGTGGGGCAACAGAATATAATACCCCATCTAATTGGAGTTTAGGAAGCATGGGAGGTTACTTCACTTATGCAGAGGTTATGGCTCATCTGGATAATATGGCTGCCTTATACCCTTCCTTGATTACAACAAAAGCACCTATTGGATCTTTTCAAACTTATGAAAGTAGGCCTATTTATTGGCTGAGAATGTCAGACAATGCTTCAACTGACGAAGCGGAACCTGAAATGTTATATTCTGCAATACATCATGCTCGTGAACCGGCATGTCTATCACAATTGATTTTTTACATGTGGTATTTACTTGAAAATTATGGAAGCAATTCCGAAGTTACTGCTATTCTAGACAATACAGAGCTCTACTTTGTTCCACTTGTGAATCCTGATGGATACGTGTATAATGAAGTGAATGATCCTTCAGGCGGTGGAATGTGGCGAAAAAACAGAAGGAATAATGGTGGCGGAGATTATGGAGTTGACAACAACAGAAACTATTCATACGAATGGGGAACAACTGGCATTAGTACTAACCCGGGCAATGACACTTATTGTGGAACCGCACCATTTTCTGAATCAGAAAACCAAGCTATGAAATGGCTATGTGAACAAAGAAATTTTGTTATGGCACTAAATAGTCATACATCTGGAGATTTGTTACTTTATCCTCATGGTTACAATCCCGTACTTACTCCGGATAACGCGACCTTTGAAGCCATCTCAGCCATGATGGTTGAGCAAAATGGGTTCAACAACATTTTATCAGCAGATCTTTATCCTGCATCTGGAGATTCCGACGACTGGATGTACACGGAAACATCAACACACAATAAAATTTATGCGATGACGCCTGAAATTGGCCCATCATTTTGGCCCGCTGCTAGCCAAATTGAAGACATCTGCAAAAGTACAGTATATATGAATCTGACTGCTGCTCACTTAATAACTAATTATGCGAACGTTATAGATTTAAACCCGGCGCTGTGGAATACTACATCAGGGTTTCTTAACTACCAAATACAACGATTAGGGTTACAAGACCCCGCCAATTTCACGATAACCTTTACAGGTTTAACAAACATTTCTTTTCCTAGCCCAATCAAAACACACAACGGAATGGCACTCTTGCAAACTGACGTTGATTCTGTTGCATATGATTTAGCGGGTGGGATTGTGGATGGTGATTTAATTGAGTACATTATTAACCTAAATAACGGCCAGTTTGTTCTCTCTGACACGATCACTAAAACATATGGAAATGGTACCGTAATATTCGCAGATGATGCAGCCTCAATGAGCAATTGGACCAGCTCAGATTGGAATACAACTTCATTAGAATACCATTCTCCGGCATCTTCAATTACAGATTCCCCTGGTTCTGGTAATGACTATAATAACAACGATGTGAACACCATTAACCTTGATAACACCATTAATCTAACTGGTGCTATTTCTGCTCACTTATCATTTTGGGCAAAATGGGAAATTGAAGCCGGTTATGATTACACCCAGTTACAGGTTTCAACAGACGGTGGCACTTCGTGGATTCCTCAATGCGGGAATTATACGAGTACGGGCTCTGCAGACCAAGACCAAGGGAATCCTCTTTGGGATGGAACACAAAATACATGGGTTAAAGAAGAAATTGATCTTAGTGATTATTTTGGCCAGGTGATTCAATTCAGATTTCAATTAGTTAGTGACAATTGGGTAACAGGAGACGGATTTTATTTTGATGATTTTGAAGTGACAACTGTATTTGCTTCGGTAGAAATAAATGAACAAAATACCAACCCATTTCAAATTAGTCAGAACATGCCCAATCCTTCGAGTGGATATACTTATATCAATTACCATATTCCTTCAACAACAGCGAATGCTTCATTAAACATTACAAATGCAGTTGGTCAGCTTATTGAAAAAATTAAACTTAACCCTTCCAGTCGAAGTACGCTATTAAACACAAAAAGACTAAGTCCAGGCAATTACCTTTACTTTATACAAGCTGATCAAATCAGAAGTGCCTCAAAACGAATGGTAATTTTAAATTGATCTAAAAATAATCTGTTATTGAACTTCCTGAATGGCAATCGTTTGCCGATTAAAAGAAATAGTATCTCCCTTCTTTTTCCCTAGAAAATGTTGACCAATTGGAGAAGCTGGTGATATCAAATAAACCTCATCCCCGAGTAAATGAGTTTTACCAGCACTGATTGCTATAAAATAATTACCCAAATTTGTTGTAACCAAAGCACCTAATTCAATCGAGCTATTTTTTTTTTCAGGATCTATTTGGCTCAACACCGCATTGAGCTTTTTTGCCTCTGCCAAGTGTTTAGAATTATTTTCCGTCTCGAGTTGAGCCATTGCCCGACCCGTCTCATG
>JACKZZ010005429.1_pt1:7500-14388 | contig 14388 bp, 10 predicted proteins | sample 8027871 | NCBI WGS metagenome assembly JACKZZ01 (sample SAMN15724774, study PRJNA655200) | protist metagenome | isolation source: fluorescence activated cell sorting (FACS) single amplified genomes of... | place: USA: West Boothbay Harbor, Gulf of Maine | collected 2000-07-19
CCAAACCCACCATCACCAAAAAAGACTGATGCTTTCACCACTGCAGATCTTTCAAAGATCATTATCACAAAAGATGAAAAGAAGAAAGAGAAGAAGAAAAAAGAAAAGAAAAAAATAATGAAGAAAGAGGTGGTGACAAGTAGCGCTTTATTTGGGGGGAATCCTGATGATGAGGATGATCTATTTACAACACTTCGTCCAAAGATTGAACATGATAGTTTTGAACAGTTTTTGAGAAGTGACCCCACATCAGAAAAAGATACAGTGGAGGATAATACACCTGGTCTATTTGATGATGATTCCGATAATGAATATGACGAGAAAAAGAAGAGAGAAGGCACAAAAGGTGGAACTGGTGCTTACTTGAAACGTATGCTGCAAGAGGATAACGAAGAGGATGACGTCTTGGAATCAATCTCTGACTTGAAAGTTGCTGGATTACTTTCAACAAAAGTTGATACTGCGGGAGGTTTGATTGAAGAGGGTGATGGAACTACTAAAGCACGTAGAGCCACCGTGGATAAAACCGACGAATCATTGTTGGCTGTCCGTGAAGACGATGACTTAGAGCAACTTATGGCAGCAACACAGGTAAAAATATCGACAAGTACAGCAGCTGAGGGAGATGATGATTTAGAACAACTTATGGCAGCAACACAGGTAAAAGTGTTGACAAGTGAGGGAGATGACGACGATTTGTTTGATTTAATGGGTGGTGGAGACGACGAAGATGGAAATGGTGAAGGGGGTGGGGATGGAGATTTCAATTTTGATTCGTACTTAAGTAATAATACTGGGAATGGTGGTGGTGGATTATTTGATTAACAAATTTAACGAAGAAAAGTTTTTGCTTGGCAACGCTGGAAAGGTTTCTATGTGATGTCTAGGATGTTAAAAGCATAACTTTATATTCCTTCGTAGAGTGCCCATACATCATAAGTCGTTCACAGAGAAGACGTGTCGCTACCAGTACTTTAAGTAGATGGTTACAGCGATATAGAAATATAAATAATTAAAAAATGGATAAGTTTGATTATTTTTATAATTTATCGCTGTTATTAAATGCGTTTTTATTTTTATTTAATTTATCGCTGTATGAATCACTAACTATAAATTCCAGCGTTGCCAAGCAATAAGTTTTCTGTGTGTTGATTTTACTGCAATAGCTGAATCACGATGTCAATGTGCATGCCTTGAAAAAAGCATCTAATGCGTGTATAAATCACTAACTTCACATGTAACTTTACCATCAACTATCTTGTGTTGGTATTGTTCTGGGATGCATGCTTCATTCCAAGCATCATCATCAGTTTTACCTGGCCATGACACATTCATTTCACTACTTTTCGAGGCTACAATGGTAAGATTTTCCCAGCAGACTTTGCCAGCGTACACGACGCAACCGTCCGTCTTGTCGATAGCAACAGTAGCACATTGCCCATTTGCTTGGACTTTTGTTTGCTTGCAGTTGACTAATTCGCAGCCACCCATAACATCGTTAAAAACAACATTTGTTTTAGTACATTTGTCAACTGTAATCATGTTAACTTTACCAAGAACTTGAATGGTAGCACCATTACAATTGTAAATGTATACCGAGTATTTCTTGTCACATTTTTCTGCATCAAGTGTACACATACCAACTTGATTTTCAATTGCCCATTTTTTGCCACGTAATTCACATACTGGAGGTTTGACTTTCGCAACCTCTTTCTTTTTGGTGCCACCCAGACCGCGCATTTTCGCAATTTTCTTTTTTTTGGCTTCTGTCATCACATTGGATTTGTCATTTTCAACGATTCTTTTACCATTGACCTTCTTTGTTTGACGAAGACCAGCAGTCTTGCCACTCGATTGATCAATTGCTGCTAATTCTGCAAACAAATTATTTTTAGCTAATGCAGCCTTCTTAATATTATCCTCCTCCTGTTCATCGACAGGTGCTGCCTTCGGTGCTTCTTCCTTCTTTGTCTCAGGTGCGGTTGGTGCAGCAGCACTGCCATCGTATTCGGAGCAAGATTTAGCACCCTGCGCCTTGAAGGACCACGAAAGGCCAGCTTTGTGCCATTCTTTAGCATAAGCCATTAATTCATTTAACATTTGTAGTAGTGCCTTAACCCAAGCCTCGTGTTCAGCAACACCTTTGTTTGCCTTGCGTACTTTATTAATGTAAAACATGGCCCCATCTATGGCTGCTTCCTTAATGGATTTTGCAGGTGGCGGCATACCAGTACCAGGTTGGTGCAGTATCCAGCCAAGTGATCCACTAAGTGCATCAGCAAATGCCATACAGTGATATTCCAATGGTGTACGTCTTGCTTTATTTTTATCATCTCCAGCCTTGCGAATTTGATCAATCATTGGCTTGGCCAAAGCCATAAGTTCATTATTATCCGTTGGCCTGTAGCATTGTGATGCCATATCAATAAAAGCGCGCAGAGCAGTGAATGCCTTGGTGGCCGTCTCCCCCATATCGTTGGCATCGATTTTAGCACAAGCAGCTGCAAAATCTTTGACTTTGGTAGAAAGGAACGCATCATAAGCGATAACACATGGTTTAGGACCAGATTCATCATCGTCATCCCCACCTCCGCCACCACCACCAACTCTAGCTTCAACACGACCAAGGCGATCGCTGATTTGCTTCAGCATATCCATTATTTCTTTGTTAGACATTTTTTTTGGTTAGTAAATATAAAGATATATGATCCTTTTTATCTAGTAGCTTTTAGTTTTTCTCATTCTCAACTTCGACTCTCACGCACCAAGGCAGGCGCAGGTAAGCTGTATATACTGGTAATAAAATGCGCAGAATACCAAAATATGCGGTGGAAAATTGAAAATGAAAAAAAAGTAAGAAAAAAAGTAAGAAAAAAAGCCAAAAGAAAAAGAAACCATCAAAAAAGCCTAACAAAAGCCTAACAAAAGCCTAACAAAAGCCTAACAAAAGCCTAAGCCAAACAAAAGCCAAACTAAAGCCAAACTAAAGCCAAAGAAAAATTACCTCAAGATTCGCCCTCACTAAGCCCTTACATCGAACTCAGTGTAAACATAGGAAAGTAAAGGCACTGTAGAACTGTATCCAAATATCCGAAGTCCATATTATAATATCCAGATGGCTGATCAAAAAAAGCGATAAAAAAAGTTAAAGTTTGAAGTCCTCCGCGGTGTTCAAGTGTGTCTCGAGAGGGTGTGAGAATCATTCTTTCTTAATTCTATTTTTTTGTTCATCAACACCCACATTCACTATCAATCATACCAACTATTGCTAGACTTCAAAGGAGATAAATATAACAGTGAGTTATAAATATACATAAGACATATTATATATTAATTATGTTGAGGAATGTTTTAATGCGGTCCGTAAGATCCCTTCAGTGGCAAAAGTGGGCTAGGTGTGTGTCCCAAGAAGTACCAGTCCCTTCACTGGGTGATTCGATATCTGATGGAACCTTAGTCGAATTAAATGTTGTCGTGGGACAAGCTGTTGTTGCTGATGAGATTGTTGGTGTGATTGAGACAGACAAAGTATCATTGGATATTCGTACTCCTTTTTCTGGGACTGTTACTGATTTATTGGTAGAAGTGGATGACACTGTGATAGTTGGACAAGGAATAATGAATGTGGATGCTGACGTTGTTGCAACTGTGGAAAGTTCTGCACCTGCCGAAACTGCACCACCATCGACAACCGTTTCCGCACCTCCAGTACCAACCACGCCAGTAACAGCTGCTGCACCAACACCGCCAGCTGTTGTAGCTTTCCCTTCCCCAGCAGTTGCTACTAACAACCACAAAAGGCAGCCTATGATTAGGTTTCGACATGGTGATCGTGCAGTGATTGATGCAGATCGCTTTTCACTCCCAAGTGGTAGTGCATCAAGTGTGCAAACACCCGCAGGAGATGAGGATTTCTTGGCCTTGCCTTTTTTGCATCGTCGTTTGCAGTTAACAGAGGAAGAAATGGATATGATTAACATGGGAGGAGCTGGTCCGAATGATGTTGAAGTGTCAATGAAGTACATCTGATGCAAAATTTTTTTACAGCTACATATGGGTGCTCATACATGTATGGGGGACCTGTCCTACTCGAGCGTGGATAACCGGCACACTGAAGCCATTCTTGATCTATTTGATTACAAGTGTACCATGGTTTTCATTTCATGGTGTGACTTCTTCATCTAATGGTTTAAACATGATATAAAATCATAAATATAATTATATAAAAATATTCACTTGTGATTGTTTTGGCTTTCGTAAAATTTGTCCAACCAAAAGAACTGTGGTTCTGATGATGGGTACATTCCCACCGCCATTGGATGATCCAGTGGCAGATCAACCATATGATTGGTGTTGAAAAAATTAGAACCACTCAATCGAACACTTGCTGATTGCAATGCACTTGTGATTGCTGTTGAATCATTTGCACTTTCTATGTTACCGGACATAACTCTTGAAGCAGTTAAATCTTCCTGCACTCTCCTAAGAATTTTGTTACCACTTTGAGATAGACCACCAGCTCCCTGCGTATTACTGCGACCACTACCACCACTACCACCACTACGACCACTACCACTGTTGCCAACATGCTCATTTTGAAATTCTGCTAATCGTGCAATCATGTCATCACCGGTATGACTTTGTGAAAGTCTTTGATCACTTTGATTGTCCAAGACTGGTAAGTTTTTGGCCCACCTTGGATGCTGACAACGAAATGATATTAAGGATTTTTCGATTTTTCGGTTACTCGAATGAAACTGAAAGCTATTACCACTTTGCTTAGTTTCCCCACCACGTGGAGGAAGTCCAGAAGCACTTCGACTTAAATCTTCCCCTTGCTGTCGATCTTCAAATAAAAATAATGCTGGACGACAGACGTCACCAATTGAAGAGTCTCTTGGATTGGAACTAAATCTAGGCGCAGCTGCCGTACCCTTGTCGATCATTTCAATAATCTCTTCCGACTTCGCTGGTAATTGAAAAGCCAAAATCCACGGCAAGTAGAATGTATTACGCAATTCAAGCAGTGTGCATACAAGTTGTGATTTTAATTGACGTGACACATCATCCCTGGTTTCCAAAGTATGTTCCCTTTTTGACCATTTCTTTGGACGATAGTGAGTGTATGTAATGACTTGACGAAGTAATGCACTAGTTGTTTCACGAAAATTTCCTGCATATCGACCTACACCAGCAGCAGCACCTGTTTCTGCTGCGTCAGAAGGAATGAACGAACGACAAATGGCTGCTACAGCACCAAGAGCAGACAAGTACCACAGTAAATTACGGTCATGAAATTTAATGTACAACATGACATTGTCACCCAACAAAGACATTACCAATAAAAGAGCAATGAATGAACCAGTGACAAAGTACAGTGAACGAGCTATGACTGTTGTTAAAGGGTTATGAAACTGAGCCAAGTATTCTTTTGCTGGTTTGGTACTCAAAGCAATTCTTCTTTCAAACACATGTGGTAGTTCATTGTACTCACGAAACATCCATGACCAGTAAGGCGTAAATTTTGTTGCTGTTCCTGAGTTACCACCAACTTTATTCGAACTACTAAACTCTTGAGCATATCTCAAAAAGAAATAAATTACTTGAAACAACAAGATGAAGGGCATACCAAGAAACACAGCAAGTGCCAAACACCTTGATCGCCTTCGCAATTTACTAGCACTATGAACGAATTCATGACGATTCAAACGAAATTGATTTTTGTGTTGTACCAATTCATCTGTTATTAGCCACCTTAAAGATCGTTCAAGAAATGGCGACAAGTGTGCCGTCCATGTAAATTGCACACCACACGACAAAAAACACGAAGATACAAACGCTCGGGAGCAGCACTGCTCTTCAACCGTACGACTTCTAGATTTTCTTCTTTCACTTCCACTCCTTCCTCTTCTTTCTTTGCTGTACTCTTCTGTCCTCCACTTTTTTGCATCACAACAGCAGCACGCACAGACATGAAACCGAAATATACCTTGATCCACTAAATAAACAAAGTAATTTTCTTGTCGCATAATGCGCATAGCAATTTCATGTTCGGTTGATGGTTCATTACGACGCTCAACTTGATACTTCCCCGACTCATGTGCTTCTTGATATTTCAAAACAACTTGATCCCATGACATGACTCTTAACTCATGCTCTGGAATATTTAACTCGTGTTCGTAAACATGGTTGCAATACCGTATCCACCAATACTGACGAAAAACAAAATTTAACAGGTCAAACAACCAGTAAAGAGCAAAAACGAGGACAAAAACTGTCACAATTAATGCAGGTAGTGGTGGTAGTGCCAAAGGACGGACATAACTACTAAAGTTGTCCCACTCATCACCTAGCTCTAATTCACAGACCGTTTGATTAGCGCAAACAGTGAGGGTTTCCCACTTCAAATAAGCAATGAAAAAAGTGCTAAAACAGACCATAAAAAACGTTCGAAACAGAGAAGCAAGTTTGCCAACGATCATTGGGTAATAGCCTTTGGACTTGTGATACAAGTACATTTGAGAAAAAAATACGTCGAGATCATCAATTTGAGAAAACGTTTTTGTTGAAGCAACATGATGATGATGATCATCAGAGACAACATTATCAAACATTATTTCGTGTTCAATATCTTCATTTTCATCGTCGGTTTGTACCTGCTCGTATGATGACATATTTCACAAATGGGAATGTTGCAGAATTGAAATCGCGTGGAACTTTCTTTGAGTCCGAGTTTTTTTTAACCTCCCTTTCTGAATAATCTGAATAAAGAGTTGAAAAGAGGAGTGTCAAGAAAAAGGTACAAGGATTCAAGGATCCACGAGGAACCTAGTTAAACCGGTAAACCAGTAGGTTGTTTAATTGTTCAATCCGAAGAAGTAAAGTCAA
>JACKZZ010019986.1_pt1 | contig 14382 bp, 7 predicted proteins | sample 8027871 | NCBI WGS metagenome assembly JACKZZ01 (sample SAMN15724774, study PRJNA655200) | protist metagenome | isolation source: fluorescence activated cell sorting (FACS) single amplified genomes of... | place: USA: West Boothbay Harbor, Gulf of Maine | collected 2000-07-19
TTTGGGAATAATAATAGTGGTAGTGTGAGTGAAGATATCATTTGTATGTGCGGCGAATGTTGTGCTGTATACTGTTCGCCGCGTTGTCGGGAAAATGATTATCACAAATCACACTGGCTTTTATGTGGTCTTGATTATCAAAGTCATAATATCAAAAAGGCATCAGATAACTTATTTTCACATTCATCTAAAGAAAATACACGAAAGTCATTATCATCAAATCATACGAAGCCGACGTCGCAGCTTATTCATGACTACAGTCAAATAATACATAAACTTCCCCGCAATGATCAAATTGTATGGAAATTAGTAGCATCTACAATTGCTACCCTCATAAGTAGAGCCCAAGATTCATATCAGTTACAAATCAGTCAGTTACTACATGAAAAACATACCCGTGGTGATGAAGTATTAGACACGACAGCGTTGCGCGAGTCTTGTGCCGTTTCAGCATTATTCGAAGAATTGCATCGTATTTTGGGAAATAAACAAGTATCACCACATAAATCAGCATCCACAAATCATGTTCAACTGACAAAAAATGCAAGACGCTCCGAAGGTATACATGTTGATGATGAATATGATGATGATGATGATGATAATGATGGTGATTGTAACGCGGATATATTCTCCATATTAATATCAGGATGTGTGTATGTGGAACGAAAACACTTACTTTTATCTGTATTTCAATCTAATAATATTATTAAAAATTTTTGGCTGTACATATATCATGAAAGTAAAGAGTGGAAGAACTTGTTGTATGCAATACGAAAAAATAGCAAAATTGTATCTATACCAAGCCAACTTGTGACTGCAGCCAAAAATTTAATGAATGTAACCACAGCTACTAATGCTATAGTATGGAATAATATGAATCGTTATGAGTTATGCAATATGCTCTATACTATTGTGAAAGACCATGAAGACGATGGTACGCCGCCCAGTTCTGTTCAACCAGCACTCAAAAAGGCCAGAATTGACATAAATAATGTTGATTCTAACACAATAAGTATTGAAGAACCAATGGTGTTACCGGTAGATACATTAGCATCATCAATAGAAAAAGATAAGGTATTTCAAGAACGTAAGTGTGTGCGTGTGGTTCAGTACGCTACCGACGGTACATTAGCAAATATATTAAAAGATAACCTTGATATAGTGTGTTTACTTCTTGAGTCTACTATTGGTAGTGCCACCAGTGATTGTGTTTATGCTACATGTAAACAGCATTCTTGTATTCCTACCCATGTGTATGATATTGCATCGACCTATGGTCGGTCGGGTCTGTCGCTAGCTTTAGAACTCTTTCCCATTACTAAACAGCATAGTGGTGGTAATTTTGATAATAGTACTCATACAGAGAAACATGCTATGACTGTTTCAGCTGATGATGTATGTGATGCAACTGTTACATACGAGGAAAGGCAACGAATATTACATGCAAAATTAAGTTATCAATGTCAATGTTCCTTATGTGTGTATGAACTGTGGCTACAGGGCAGTGCTAAGATGGTGGAAAACTCTGAATTAAGCAAAGCAACTATTGCAAGTATATTTCGTAATAATGCAACATCTGCTGCGGCGGTTTCATCGTCACCAGCACTTCTACCAGCACATGTATATGGGGACTTGTTGTATATATCTTATGCCTATATGAGAGCAAATAAGTACGAAGAAGCAATGTTAGCTCTGCATACCTATTTAACTGAATATAATCTAGATGATGGTGATGCATGGTATGCACTGGGAGCAGCAATACTCGCAATATCAAATGATAATAAAATTTTTTCATGGACACTGGCGCATAAGATATGGGATATAGGTGTGAAGCAATGCCCTTATAATACTCAATTAGTAGAAATAACTGATAAAATTAATAAATATAATAGTATACAAGCTATGAAGTATAATGTTAAAGAAACAAAGAATATCAATCATACCATAAAGACTGAATCTGAATTGATTATATCATATGATAAACAAATCATGTTGACAAAGGAATATATATTGACAAAAGAAGAATGTCAATATGCTATAGATTGTTCAGAAGAATATGCAAGCAGTAATAGTGCAGAATCTGGCTGGACAACATCCCGACATTATGCTGTACCCACCACAGATATTCCAATACACACTGTACCTACATTATTTACATGGCTAAGTGACTGCTTGTTACCACGTATAATGCCCATATTATTGCATCATTTCTTTCCAGAATATGAAGAAAACGCTATGATAACATCTGTTCACGATGCCTTTTTAGTCAAATATGATGCAGATAGTGGACAAAAGCATTTACCGTTACATATGGATGAGAGTACCCATTCATTGACAGTTGCACTTAATAGCTATGGTGAGGACTACCAAGGTGGTGGCACCTATTTTGAATCCTTACATGGAGCTATAAGACCTAAATGTGGTCAAATATTAGCATTTAATGGAAATTTATTACACGGAGGTGATCCTTTACTCTCAGGTAAGAGGTATATTGTTGCCATATTTCTCTTAATATCACCACGTGATTCAATCACTAGTGACCAAAGTTCATCAAAATACACTGGTATCGTACAAGAACATATGAATAAAAGACAAACCCGAAACAAGCAAGAAGAACATGATATTAATTCTTCATCTACTTATGGCATCCATGATACAAGACATGAATGCAATTCAAAGTCAAAATCAAAAAAAGAAGATGACAATATGAATGAAAACAAAAGCTCATTTTCATTTTCATTCATGTAAATGAATTAGAAGAGATAGGATAAATAGATTATAATGATAAAGTATTTGTAAATATATAAATATGTATCAGAAATTTACATACAAACATCACAACATGCCACCAGACAATAGACCCCACAGCTCAGAAATGGTCCGCCCAACAAGTGTTATGCACGCGTCTATCATATGGATCAGCTAATGCTATCATACTGTGCATTCAATGCTATCACACTGTGCGTCAAAGATGCAGTTACCTTATATAGCTAAGCCTCTGGGCTGTATGTGTGTGCCGAGTACCAAAAGGGAATTATCAATCTTAGAACTTATCATTTTTTCCCCATCAATGTAACTTTACAACCAGGTGTTAATTTTGTAGAACTCACAATTTCAGTATCATTTAATATTTTTCCTTTACATATAATTTTCTGATTTTTGGCTAAAACACCTGTGTGCTCTTGTATGACCATTTTAACCCCAATGATCAACATAGATGGACCAATACCAGATATTCGATATAATTTATTTGAATGTGTTAAATTAATACCAAAACCACCAGCTTCTACTGGAACAGCTGTTGATATAGGATATGATAAGTATTTACTTGTTGTTTGTTTTTCAAGACAAGTACCAGTAGATGATGAAGCTTCAAATTTTATAGTAAAATATAAATTAGGATAATCATCTCTGTGTATACCTGTAATCTTAGCTAAACAGGGCATGCTACCATCTTTCTCATATACAACAGTGTCACCTAAATGAAGATCTTCAGGATTAATTGCATTTTTAGCTTTTAATTCTTCTTTTGCTTTTTTTTCTGCAGCAGTTTTTGCTTCTAATTCAAATTGTAATTGTAATTCTTTGTCTTGTTTATCTGCTATTATTGTAGCAACAATAATATCTTGTGCAGCAACAGCAGCATCAATAGATATAGATGAAAATAATACGTGTTGCATAGGTGTCAAGACACTTGATACGAGAGCAGTCCTGTCGTAATCAGCACGATAAACACCATCATCTTCATCCTCCTCGTCGCCTCTACCTGCTGCTGCTACCTTTTCTCCTTCTATAGCTGTCGTAGCATTACTGACAGCAGTAGAGGTAGTTGAGCTACTCATGAACACTGTTTTACCAACTGGTTTTATTACAGCTTTGAATATAGGAAAGGAAAACGTCTTGCCCACCCAGTCACATAAATCGCCGACTGTCGTTGTCTTTGTATTACAATATATACATTTACGATCTACATGTCCACTATTAGTTAATGTCGTCATAACATAAAATCTATCATCAACATCTATATCTTTATGTGTACCCACGGCTTTTCCTTTTAATAAAAGATCCTTTGTTTTTTGTGCTATTCTTGCTTGCTTATTATTGTTATTGCTACTGCTGCTACTACTACCACCACTTGCTATCTTTTCTAATTTAGATAATGATTTAATTGTGTCAATATTACCGGCACCTGCAGCAGCAGCTGCTGCTGAAGCACTACTAGTAATAGGTGCAGCATGAATCTTATCCTTGCCAGAATTATCATCAAATAAATGATCATGCCTCTTCTCCACGTTGGTAAATATACTCTTCACGCTAACATTATCAGTATTAGAAAGACTAACAATACTGGTTCCTGCTACAACAGCGTTGCATTCATGTTGTGATTTTGCGTGGTGCTCATGACAGAAGAGAAGGTGGCATCCACGGCAACGGAGCGGTAAGAAGTCAGCAGTACTGCAAAAGGTACAGTTTTCGTGATCGGCAGCTTCCATGATGTAGATTGTTCTTTTATCTTCTTTATCTTTTTTTTTCGATCTCCATGTCCACGTGTTGTCGACGACGAGAGAGAGCACAGACATGTCTACAGTAGACAGACAGGATTAGAACTGAAGCAGATGTGATATTGTATGTAACTGTAAAGACTGTATTGATATGGACTTTTTACACCATCATATATCCCTACTCATCATTTGAACAGACTCTGCAGGTACTGTTCTACGCGAGGGTCCTCTATAGCTGTGACAGAAAGCGCGGGGTCGCCATTAATATCCTTCGCCTCCTTGTCTGCACCATGCTCACAGAGCACCTTCACAACATCCACATGACCCTCTACAGCTGCGCACAGGAGCGGCGTGTAGTTATTATAATTCCTCGCCTCCTTGTCTGCACCATGCTCACAGAGCACCTTCACAACATCCACATTACCCTCTATAGCTGCGTACAGGAGCGGCGTGTCGTTATCATTATTCCTCGCCTCCTTGTCTGCACCATGCTCACAGAGCACCTTCACAACATCCACATGACCCTCTATAGCTGCTTACAGGAGCGGCGTGTCGTTATTATCATTCCTCGCCTCCTTGTCTGCACCATGCTCACAGAGCACCTTCACAACATCCACATGACCCTCTACAGCTGCGCACATGAGCGGGGTAGTGCTGATACGGCAATTTATGTCAATATCCGTTCTTTCCATCAATGATTGCACTAGGTCTAGATCTCCATCTTTGCACAGCTTGATGAGACTGTCTTCACTATGCTCGCAGTCAGGAAGCTTCAGCTGAAAGTTGCGGGCGTCTATGCCTCTGTGCAAGATCCAGCGGAATTCCTCCTTACTTTTTATAGATGTAAAGGTGCTACGCATGATACTCTTGGTCCTACTGTGCCACACTAGTCTGAATGAGGAGCAAGAAGTGAATGCTTCGTGCACAAACACGAACTCTTTCACACTGAAGTGGGATGCAACATATCCGAACAATGCAGGCTCTAGGACCGCAAAGAAATCAGCAAATGATTCGATCGTAGCTATCATCTGTGAGCTCTATTATCCTTCCTATCAAAAGCACTCGTTCAATCTATTTGAAAACAAGATTTGAGGGTGGTCACGGAGAGTGTTATCAACTATGTATGAGTGATACTTCTATACAAACACTTAATAACTAGGAATCGTTGTTTGTTGGCCGAATTTACTTTTATGAAAAAGTGGACGCCGGGTGCTTCGCCAGCTTCGAATGTAAATTTACGGTAGGTAATTCGAATCTCAAAAGAATATATGAGTTTGATATTTCTATTATATTATGTATCGCGCTCAAGCAATAGTAAAAGCTTTTAAATTTAATGCGAGCCGTAACTCTCTCATTTTTTCAAGTGGGAGATATTGTAGTTCATTGAGTTCTTCAAGTTCTTGTACTCGTAGAAATATTAGGGATGGTAGTAATTTAAGGGTATTTAATGAGGTACTTAGTGTTCGAAGTATGAGTTCCGTTCCACCTAAAAAAGGGAAGAAATCAAGAAATGCAAATCGGCCTTTAAGCACCCAACCAGCTGCCACGAGTTCAAGAGCAACTATGGATATAGAACACTATGGTAAAAAGAAACAAACGGCTGTATCACTAAAAGCACTCATGGAAACAGGCCTTGGTACACGTTTACCGCATACAGGTGTTACGAAAGATCCAGATAGCAATGATGTCAAACAATTCTCAGGTGCTACCGATAAAGTTAAAATCCAAATTGCGTGTTTTTTACACAGAGAACTACCCATTCGATTAGCTCATCGTGCTGTTGATTTAGAAAATACAAAAGAATTTCAAGGAAATAAATACGTAAATCATGTCATATCATGGTATAAAACTTCATTTAAAGCACTAAGAAATTGTCCAGCACCTACAGATGTAGAAAAGGAAGATGCATTTGCTAAAGCATTGACTGATATGTATGACAGACATAGTCATACCTTGATCACAATGGCAATGGCAGCCCATGAATTAAGAACAACATCTGGTAAAAGTATTGAAGAATTTGCAACACAAGCCGGTGTACAACAATCATTAGATGAATTCTATAGAAGTAGAATAGGGATACGAATATTAATAGGACAATACTTAGCAATAAGGGAGCCCAAAGGCCCAGAAGATGATCCTATGATGGTTGGTTTGATCTCACAAACATGCAGTGTACAAGATATTGCAATTAAAGCAATAGATGATGCGAGATACATGTGTGATAGAACTCATGGTGATTCCCCAGATGTTGAAATAGTTGGTAGAACTGATCTTACATTTCCTTATTTACCAAATCATATTGAATATATGTTATTAGAATTATTAAAAAATTCATTAAGAGCAACTGTTGAAACACATGGTGTTGATAATATGCCAAAAATTAAAATTGTAATCGCTGATAGCGAAGATAATAGTGAAGTTGTGATCAAAATATCAGATGAAGGAGGAGGTATTCCACGATCGAATTTATCTAAAATATGGTCATATTTATTTACAACAGCTGATCCAGCTATATTAGAATCCATTTTAGCCGAAGATAGTGGCCCCGACTTTGCTACAAGTTCACCACTTGCAGGATTAGGATATGGTATTCCAATATCGAGAGCGTACGCTAGATACTTTGGCGGAGATTTAGTCATAATGAGCATGGAGGGGTATGGTACTGATAGTTATATATATTTACCAAAATTAGGTGATGCACAAATGCAATCAAGAGATTTCTTATCAAGATAGAAAAGCGACATAATCTAGAAATTACAGCACGAACATATATATATATATATATACAAGTAATTGATCATACGTGGACCTCGTATAAAATACTAGTGAAATTTATTGCTATACAATATGTACATTTATTGCGAAAGGAAATGAATGTACACCAAGGGAAGAGTAAAATAGCTAATAACTGTAAATAATATAAAAACTGTTAGCCGTTATTCGTAATTTCATATTATATGTATACACACATCTACTCTAATTTTATTTGGATATTACGATCTACATATGTTCTGGTGGCATTGCGAGAGATGGCCTGCTGGCCTATTGACCACAATATTTCAAACATACAATAACAATGTTAAATTGGAAATTTCATTTGATTCGTTGCATTAGCAGTACCACTAGTACTCGCTACTAGCCTCTTTGATGGCACTGATGTCTTAGTATTAGAATTTGAATTTAATAATTGTGATACCTTTTGTGTTTGTGACAAAGTTATTCCTATAGGACCAGATGGACCACCGTAAGCACCCTGTATTTCATTGAACAGTTTCTCTCCTCTATTATTTATTATTTCTCCTGTTCTTCCTGTAGTGAGACTACTATTGCCAGGGGCGAGTCGAGTTCGTGATAATGAATCTACTAATTGTGATGCTGTTTCTAATTGTGACATTGTAGATGATCTTGCTTTTGGTTCCAATAAACAATATGCTGGTGTATTTGAAACTTGTTTTACTTCACGACGTTTTTGGTATAATAATGATGTTCTATTGGTATTTCTGGGAGGACTTCGTGATGATGATGATGATGATGATGTTGAGGCTACTTTTTTGTCACCATTGCCACCAATAGACAACATACCTCTTTGCCCTTTGCCTTTTTTTACATTATTTAATGTATTAACTTGAGTACTATTACCATTTGTATCTAATATCAATGGCACACCATTAGTGTCATTTGAAGTAATCGCAGTATCATCAACTAACATATCATTATCATGAGAAGGTTGTTCATTTTTATTAATTTCAGTTACTTTTGGTGAGCCATCAGGTGATAGCCCAGCATCTGGTACACCAAAGCCAAGGCTATATTCGTCGGGTCCACCATCCATTTGTAACTTTTCTAATAATGTACCACCCTTTTGACTTACTACTGCACCATGTACTGGCTCATCAGATTCACCACCAGTATTATAATGATCTGTAAGATGAAGTTCATTTATATCTACTTTTTTTGCTGTATTAACATTGTCATCATGATAATTCTGATCAAGAATAGGCTCTTTGTCATGTATACTCGGCAAAGTATCTATATTTGACTTTGTATTATCTTTTTCGGTATTTATATGATCATTCTGTGTTGATCTATAATCTATAGTAGGCAATTGCAATTCAACATCATTATTGCTATCATTATCACTGGTTTTATTTCCATTTAAGAATGGTATATTATCAGTAGCATCAACGTCTTTGTTCTTGTGTTTTATGTTGACACTGGACATACCGTTAGCAGCAACGCCCCCCTCAAAGGATATACTACTAGTTGATTGATTTATTAATTTTTTATCATTATTATCTATTTGTATTATTGTAGATATCGTGTAAACCCACACAAGACCATTCGTTCCAGTAACAACAACGTATTCGTCGAGCATCTTTTCACTCTCTAGCATGCCAGGAACAGATCTCATTCCTGCAGCTATACCAGATTCTGTTCCAGTAGTTGCTAGTGTACATGAACATGCCAATAAATTATTGGCTTCTTTATCACTATTACTACTATTAATCGTTCCTTTTTTTATATTATTCGTACATTTTATATTTATACCACCTGCTACACCCTTGAGGACATCCCAAGATATGATGTTACTATTGGTATCTACAGAAATTAATAATGGTTTTGATGATGTCAGTGATAGTGACAAACCTGTAATTTTAGATGTAGTTGATCCTATTGGTGTTGATATAAAGCTTGTATTCGAATTAATGTCATGTAACATTTCTAAATTTATAGTATTCTGCGTTCGGCTCGATTCAATGATATTATATATGATAATATGCCCGTTGGAATCTCCACAACACAACATACGATTTTCTTGTCCAGAATCTAATGAGCCACCACCACTATCACTAGTATTAGTTACATCAGATTGACCACGATTTCGTGAATAACAAAATTGGATACATGTGACGTCACTCAGCTGCGTACCTTTGGCAGCTGCGGTAGTACCTTTGGCAGCTGCGGTAGCACCTTTGGCAGTTGCGGTAGCACTACTGCAACGCCTCCATAATATCTTACCATCATAAGCTGAACATATAATAAGTTCACCACCTGTACTGCAACTTGCGATTAATGGATGATCAAGTGGTCCTTGTTTTTGATCTGATTTTGAACTCATTATAGATTTGGCGGAGGGCGGTGTACTATCACCACATGTACTATCACCACATGTACTATCACCACATGTTGTACTATCACAATTTACTGTTTGAGTGGTGGCACTGTCCCATCTAGGTACTAAACTCGTTCTATAACAGCAAAATAATGATGATATCATGGCAACACCTAATACAAATCCTTTATGTACATTATTCAATTCAAATAAACATTCACCGCTAGACAAATTCCATACCCTAATACTAAGATCATCACTTCCACTTACAAGTCGCGGTATGTCGGCTAATAAATGATTATTTATGGTTGATAATGACTTTATACGATGAGTATGACCTTTAAGTATGTACCGCATACCACCACGTGCGCTATTACTAGATGGTATAGTAGTAGCTGCCGCCGCTGTTGTAGTTGTACCACTGCCGTCAGTAGAAATTCGAGTAGAGCCTTTACGATAGTTTAAATCCCATATTATGATATTACCATCCCAAGATCCACTTATTAATAATGGTTGTATAAATGCTGGTCCGTGATATGTTTCTAAACATGATATGATATGCTCATGTGCATCTTTGTATTTCTGTATTAATTGCATTGTCGAAGTCTTTTCTGTATTGCTACTATTCTTTGGTTCTTTGTTACTTTCTTCTCCCCGAATGCTAGGGTCCCAGATATAGAGTGCTTTGTCGTGACCTCCTGTGCAGATCTTACCATTACAAGCTGTTGCAGCGAACACATCTCCTTTGTGGCCTTTCAACTGAAGACTCATCTTTCTCTATCGTCTTAATAAACCACAACAAAATCTTTATTTCATATATAATGCATAATTTTTATCCTTCTTCAGCATTTCAGAGCATATAAAGCTCGAAGAGCAACACAAGTAAAGATTCGAGTTCCAGTTCAACCAGAAAATCCGGGATCCGTCGTTTTACAAACCCTTCCCCGGAAAAGTTACGATATCTTACGTTTCAAAGGTTGAAATTGTATTTGTGATTAATCTACAAAATAATAATATTATTGCTGTCCTCTTGAAGCAAAGATTGCAATAATTATTGTTAGATTGCCGTGTATTTTCTATTTTCTTCTTGTCATTCGCTGGGAGTGAATAAACTACGACGAAGCAACACAGAGATATTTATAGGAAACGATGCCAGCTTTTGCTTCAGCAGCAATTGTCGGCAAGGAAAATGGTTCGATCATAGCATCATTGTGTGAATTTAGTCGATCATTACGCAGCTTACAACGTGAAAATTGGGCCATGATGGATAGACAGCAAGGTATAGACGAATTGGTCGATAAATCAAATAGTACCTTCTTGGCACACATTCTTGGAGATGACCATGAATTTGCTCCAGACTTGGAAGTTATGAGTATATTGAATAGTACAAATAGTGAGCTGCGTAACAAACCAAATTTAAAGGCATCTACCAATTGTCACAAAGCAAGGACTAAAAATCCTATTTCTGTGCCGAATAGCATTTCCCCCTTCGATACAAACAGTGCAACTGATATTCAAAATGCAGCAGTCGTATCTGATAATAATAAAGCATTACAACAACAAATTAGTAGCAGTAGTATTAGTAGTAGTGGTAGCAGTAATTGTCCGGATCATAGCATGGATGTAATTGTCAATGATGTGCAATCTTTTGAAGTTGATACCATTAATAATAATGAGGTTAATGATAATAATAATAATAATAATAATAATAATACAAGTAATCATCCAAAATTTTTATTAGATTTTCGTCAAAAAAATTGTATCAGAGAAGTAGAAAATTTGGAAACGACAGCAGTAAGTGCGGCGGGAAGCCTTCTCAACTATACAAAGCACACAGGATGTTATATACCAAATGAACATTTGACTTGGGCACTTATGGATGCTGAATATAAAATACGTAAATCTAATCGTAATGGAAGAATGCATCATCAAACAAAAAGAATCAGATTAAACAAGAAATTAGACAGAAGCGGAGGTAGCACTCATATGCGAGGTCTTCGCCGTGCCGCAATGAATCTATTACAAAAGAATGAAACTAATCAAGTGATTATTGATAATGATGATGATAGTTGTAGTGACTCCGAATCTAATGTAGATGATGAATATGATGAAAATGATTCCACTCCTGAAAACAGTTATGTGCATCCAGTGAATATAACTGATGAAATTATTCTAGAACAATTGACGAAACGGTATGGTGCTGCTTTGCATGAATTAAAGCCTGTATTAAATTCACATTATCCTTCTTATTTAAAACAAATGAATTTTATAAAAGAATATGATAATAAAACCCCTACCAAGAAGACTCCTTATTCTGGCGGCTCATCTGGAACAATAACTCACTTACGTTCATTGGAGAAATTTTCACCAAAATCATTACAAATTTCAACAAATATTATACCAGATGATAATTTAATACAAGAAATACTAAGTGAAGATGCTGAATGTGCACAACATCAAAGTGAACTTGAACGAAAGCTTGCTCTGGAACACAAAGAAATATTAATGAAACAAATTCAACAAGCAGAGGCAAATGCTGAAGCACAACGCATACATGAAATTAATAAACAAAAATTAAGAGCACAAGCATTAGAAAGGCAGCGTGAAGCTGATTTACAAAGAGTAGCGGCTATGAAAGCACAACAAGAGCAACAGCAGCAGCAACAGCAACAGAGACTACAATTTCAACAACAGCAGCAACAGCAACAGTTTCAACAGCAACAACAACAAATACTATTACTACAACAACAACAACAGTTGCAGTTGCTACAGCAAGAACAGCAAGGCTCAGGAAGTTCAGCACACTTATCATATGGCCCAACCATACAACAAAATTCTACTACTAGTAGTGGTGTTCTTGTTAAGCCAGATTTATTTACCGTTGGTGAAGATGCTACTACAGCCCCAGGGCTCGTCAATTTATATAGTACCTCTAATCCTAGACTTGAAACTGAGGACGTTGGCATGTTACCAATAAATTCTAATAACATTATTAATATTCCTAGAAATAATGCGGCAAATAGTAGGAGTCATGGTAGCAAAGGGCAGTACCCAACTGGTGCCAATTTGACACAACTTGCAAAATTGATTGAAGAAAATGACACACAAATGCGGCAAGCCCAATTAATACAAAAAAGTATACTTAGTACTGAGAGTAATATACATAATGCTAGTAGCCACATTAGTCATAATAATATTATCAGTAGTAGTAGTAGTAGTAGCAGTAGTAGTAGTAGTAGTAGCAGTAGTAGTAGTAGTAGTAGCAGTATTCCTAGTAGCAGTACACAGAATAACTCTGCTCCTTCGGGTCTAGTATTGATACTTCCGCGACCACCAATTGCACCACCAGCAGTAGCTAACGCACTCGCAACAAACGACGAAACGTCGGAAACAACGAAAGCGGGCGGTGACCCAAGCGTCGCAGAACAAAGTTGATTTGTTTGCTCCTTACATGAATACATATTTATAGGGACGAATAATTGACGTAAAGGAGGGGAAGTGAAAAATAATGTATATATTGGTATTTAATAAGAAAAGATCTAATACAATCGATATATCTCAACGTTAACATAGATCTCTGATCAACCACAGTCCTTGCACTGCGACCTCACCGTACCATGCTCACAGATAGGGAAAATATAGTAGATGCATACATCGACGAAAGCTTTGTAAAGTTTTATTTGTTTATACAGTTATAATAGATGCTAAAGCTGTCTAACGACTAACACGTTGACAACTACTACCACTTACACTGCCGGTTCACCCCCGCCACCACAATGCTACATTATAGAAAAAGCCAATTAAACTTACTCCTTAGTTTCACGTATAGCAGAACCAGTCAAACGTCCAGTACGACGGGCAGCAATTTGACCTGATTTAGCACCAGGTGAAACGTAACGACCAATAGTACCAGGCTTACCCATGTGCTGTTGGTTACCACCACCGTGAGGGTGATCAACGGGATTCATGGCAATACCGGAAACCTTGGGCCAACTGTTACGCTTAACACGGAATTTGTGATGAGCACGTCCAGCTTTAAGCATAGGCTTGTCAGTACGTCCACCACCAGCAACTAAGCCAATCATAGCTCTACATTTGTTAGATAGAGTCTTCTTGGAACCAGAAGGTAATCTGATACGGGTAAGACCACGGTCAGAGTCTTGAGACACAACAACTGCATATTCGCCAGATGCACGTGCCATCTTTCCACGGTCACCTACCTTAGCTTCAATGTTACAAATGGTTGTACCTTCAGGTAATTCACTAATAGGTCTAACATTACCAATGGCAATACCAGCTTTAAGACCATTGTAAATAAATTGTCCAGAGTACATACCTTCAGCAGCAGAAATTAGAATATTTCTCTTCTTAAAGTTATATGCATCCTTGTATTGGATCTTGGCGACTGGTGCACCACGGCCACTGTCATGGACAATATCCTTGACAACACCCTTGGTGTAACCCTCACGTTCAGCGAAATCAAGAACGTGGTGAGCGACCTTACCGATGCGCAATCTGGTGTGTCCTCTGAACACTGAACCCTTTCCCTTTCTCTGTGGTCTAATAACCTTTCCCATTTTTGGATATTTGTTGCTTAGCTATAATTGAAGTAGAAAATAAGGACAGTATATGAAGAGAGAAATAGTTAGTTAAGATGGCTCGGGCGAAGGCAGTAATGTTGCATATATATAATAGTATATCTGCATCAATACACTAGTATCCTGATGTAGGCACTACTATCATCAACTTTGATGTATCACAAGTGCA
>JACKZZ010007824.1_pt1 | contig 14373 bp, 17 predicted proteins | sample 8027871 | NCBI WGS metagenome assembly JACKZZ01 (sample SAMN15724774, study PRJNA655200) | protist metagenome | isolation source: fluorescence activated cell sorting (FACS) single amplified genomes of... | place: USA: West Boothbay Harbor, Gulf of Maine | collected 2000-07-19
ATATGGCATTTAAAATGAAATCGCCTTTGAAAGGCAAGAGAGGTTTGTGGGATAACATTCACGCTAAAAGAAAAAGAATAAAAGCAGGTTCAGGAGAAAAAATGAGAAAAAAGGGCGATAAAGGAGCGCCTTCAGCTAAAGACCTTAAAGACTCACAATAAATGAAAAAGTTATTATTACTATTATTACCGTTATCAATATTTAGTCAAAACTCCTATATAGTAGTTGAGGCTCAGTATGATAGTTTTGGCCCTACGGAGTCAGAGTTTTATATTACAGACGATAATGGTGATACTATACTGCATCACATACCTACAACAAATTTTGAATACTATATAGATACTGTCTGGACTAACGCTGGTTCTCACTCTGTTATAATGCTAGATAGTTATGGTGATGGGTGGCAATCAACAAGTATGGCTGGATCATTTAGAGCTTGGAATGATTGTCAAGATACTATAGTAGAATTTTTATGTAATCCTAGTAATGGTTTTGCTACAGAAATAATAAACTTTAACTTAGGTCCTTGTGCTCCAAACGCACCTCCACCACCTGTACCTTGCGTACCAGCTAAAGTTATTATAAACCTTGATCAATATCAAGATGAAACATCTTGGGAGATAACAGATACAAACGGTATTGTGTACGCCTCAGGAAGTGGTTACGGTAGTAACCCTGATTATGCTACGGTTATAATACCAGTATGTATACCTAAAGGTCCATTGAACTTTACTATATTTGATTCATACGGAGACGGTTTAAATGGAGCTATATGGCAAGGACAAGATGGTTCTTACTTTGTCAAACAATGTAACGATACTTTAGTGTATGGTACGGACCCAGCTTTTGATAATGATTCTACACATGTATTTGCATCGGACTCATGTCCACCAATATTAGGTTGCACTGATAACGATTACGTAGAATGGAACCCATTTGCTAACTTAGATGACGGAAGCTGTCAGACACTTAAGATATTTGGTTGTTTAGATACAACTATGTTTAACTATGATGCGAACGCTAACACAATGGAATTGATTGACACTTGCGTTTACACTTTAATACTACACGATTTAATGGGTAATGGTTGGGTAGGTTCAAACTTAGAGTTAGTTCACCCTGATACATCTTACAACTTCACCCACAACGGTACGTTTAATGATATTCACTACGTAGGACTTACAGCTCCAGATCCTATAAGATTTATATTTTCAATTGATCCGTTAGCACAACTAACAACTATAGAGTGTGGATTTACTTTAATTAATCCAGAAGGAGATACAATGATTAGTATTCAACCTCCTTTTATACAGCCACTACTACCTTACTTCCTTATTACTAATTGTGGAAATATATGTGAAGATATAGTTGAAGGATGTTTAGACTCACTAGCTTTTAACTATGTAGACACAGCTAACACTTCTTTACCATGTTATTATAATCCAGGGTGTACTAGTCCAGCTTATCTAGCTTATCACGTAGACACTGCAATGGGTATAGTTAGAGATTATAACGATCAAGATAGTTGTTTGATTGGTGGTTTAGCTTTTTTTGGTTGTACTGACTTTATGGCCTACAATTATGACACGCTAGCAAACGTTAATGTTGGTTGTTTACCAGTGATCTTAGGTTGTATGGAGTCGTTAGCTTTTAACTTTAATCCTTTAGCTAATACACCAGATACATGTATAGCACTTGCTTACGGTTGTACTGATGCGACAATGTTTAATTATGATATAAATGCAAACACTGATGATGGTGGTTGCGAACCTTTTGTTTACGGTTGTACTGATAGTACTGCTTTTAATTATAACCCGCTAGCTAATGCTGATAACAATTCTTGTGTACCTTACATATATGGTTGCACGGATCCTTCTATGCTCAATTACAGTCCATCAGCAAACACGGAGGATTTTAGTTGTATTGCTTATATTTATGGGTGTATGGATAGTACCGCTCTTAACTTTGATCCACTTGCTAACACGGATAACAACTCGTGCATTGAAATCATTGTGGGTTGCATGGATCCAAACGCGTATAACTATGAATCAACTGCTAATTTTAGCGATTCTATATCTTGTTTGTATGACGCTAATTGTTTTACTGGTCCTGGAATCCCTTATTGGTTAAATGACGAGTGTTATGCTTGGGTTATTTCGGTGGACGATTATTGTTGTGAAAACGAGTGGGATGAAATATGTCAATTAACTTATAACTACTGTGATGGTACTTGGTCAGGACCGTTGGTTAAAAGAGTAGATAAAAAAGAGTTAGTAAGAGTTACTGATTTACTAGGTCGACCATCAAAAGAAAGTAAAAACAAACTTCTATTCTATATCTACAATGATGGTAGTGTAGAGAGAAAATTAATTAAACAATAACAAAAAAAAATTAAAAATGGCAACAACAACAGCAACAATTACGCTTGCAAGCGCGGATCTGCTATCTGACAACTTGTCGTTGTCGGCTTCTATGAATCTGTATAAGGGCGGAACAACAGACACTGGTTTAAGTGAAATTAAATACAGTAAGGCAGTTATACCAACAGGAACAAATTTTGTTCTTATATCTGAAAGCGCTGCTTTAAACACTAATGGATCACAATATGTTTATATTGTAAATAAAAACACTGATGTGACGGACTACGTTACTATATCTATTCGCAGCGAGGTAATAGGGCATTTATACGCAGGCGATTGGATGTTTGTTCCTTTTAGCGCTGCTACTACAGCAACAGCTGGTAGTGATGATCCTTCTGGAGATGATTCTGATATAGCTATCCAAGCTAACACTCACGAGTGCATAGTAGAATACGCAATGTTCCACGATGGTGAAACGCTATTAACTCACACTGCATCGTAGTATTAACAAATAAAAAAAATAAATAAAATGGCAACAACAACAGCACAAATAACATTAAATAGTTCTGATATATCTGACAATGTAATTCAGATATCTAACTTAGCAACTCTTTACACAGCTGGCACGAACACTGGTATAACAGAAACTACTGGTTTAGCTAGAAAAAAATTCGCAACAGCTTCTGAGTTTATACTTTTAGACTTTGGTTTAGCTGGAAGTCAAATGGCAGACGTAACAGCAGATAAATCTTGCAAAGTGTATATTAAAAATATAAACGATAGAGGTGATGGTACTAAATACGCTGCGGTTAGAATAAATAGCATAGAAATAGGTAGGCTTTACGGTAATGATTTCATGTTTTTTCCTTGGAAAGGAGGTGATGGTAAAGATATAGACATTCAAACTTATAGTGGTTCTAGCGCAGATGCTACAGAAACTACTGTTGAGTTTTGCGTATTTTACGAATAATAAATGTCGACTTATCACAATGTAACTGACCAAACTACTAAACAGTTGCTTGCAGCTGGAAGCGGTAAGAGGTTAAGCGGTATATCTATAGTTAATGTTAACGATAGTATATCTTGCACTGTAGATTTGTATATAGAGCAAAACTGTAAAGGTAGATTTTACTTATTAAAAACTATGGAGGTATCAACAAAAACTACGTTAGTCTTAAGCAGTGATGAGGTAAAATATAACTTTAGAAATTTCGGATTGTATATAAAAATAACAAAACTTGGGTCTGGTAGCGGCGAGCCGGCTGTAGATGTTATAATATCTTAAAAATAAAAAAATGGGACGTTTTATACAGAAACCAATAACAACCACAAATATATTTACTGGCGATGCGAATTACGTGCACGATCAAGGCGTGGCTTCTGCAACCTGGGTTGTTACTCATAATCTAGGTAAGTATTGTTCTGTATCTGTTGTAGATACTGCTAACACTGTGGTTATAGGAGAAATAGAATACAACAGTGTCAACCAAGCTACAATAAAATTTAGAAGTTCTTTTGCAGGAAAAGCATACTTCAACTAATACTAAACTAATAAATAAATAAAACAATATGGCAACAATTAAATATCTAGCGGATATAGATTTAGACGGAAACGGTCTAAATAACGCTGTGATACAAAACTTAAGCACGGCTCCAAGTAGTCCGGCTGATGGTCAAATATACTACGATACCGATACAAACGACTTAAACGTATACAATGGTAGTGGATGGGTTCAACTAGGAGCAACGGGAGCTGGTGATATAGAGTCGGTTGTTGCTGGTGCTGGTCTTACTGGTGGCGCAACTTCTGGTGATGCAACTTTAAACGTTGTTGGTGGTACTGGTATAACTGCTAATGCTAATGATATAGCAATTGATTCAACTGTAGCTACGCTTTCTGGTTCACAAACATTAACAAACAAAACAATAGCTGCATCTCAAGTAACAGAGATTTCTAACATAACAGCGGCTGAAGGTGCTCAGCTAGAAAACATCGGTAGCACAACTATATCAGCAGCACAATGGGGTTATCTTGGCGCTGCAACAGGTGCTATTACAAATACTAACACTGTTGACATGGGTGATGGTTTTGTGTTAGAAGATGGTGATGGTACTGAAGTTACAATTACTGAAAACAAAGAAATTAAATTTGTCGAAGGTGGAGGTATTGATATTAACTGGACAGATACAGACAACGGGACTGATGGCGATCCTTACGATTTAACATTTACAGTTCAAACTCTTAACCAAGACACGAGTGGAAAAGCAGCTAGTGCAGATATTTTAGAAACTGCTCGTACTATTGGTGGTGTATCTTTTGACGGTAGTGCCAACATTGACTTGCCGGGTGTAAACAGTGCGGGTAATCAAAACACTAGTGGATCCGCGGCTACACTTACTACAGCTAGAGCTATTAATGGCGTTGACTTTAACGGTTCGGCTGCTATAACTGTTACCGCAGCTGCTGGAACATTATCTGGTAACACTCTTAAGTCAACGGTTGTAACTTCTTCTTTAACTACAGTTGGAACAATTGGAACTGGAGTGTGGAATGGCACTGCTATTGCTTCTGCTTATTTAGATGCTGATACTGCTCACTTAACTACAGCACAAACATTTACTGGCGCTAAAACTTTTGGAACTACTACTAAGTTACAATTTAGAGACGCTAATGCTTATATAAACTCTCCTACTGCAAACGACATAGAGGTTGCGGCTACTACAATTACTCTTGACGCCGCTAGTGATATTCAGTTAGAAGGTAATACAACTGTTACTGGTAACTTCTCTGTTTCTGGAACTTTAAATGTTGATGGTAGTACAACAACTATTGATTCAACTACAGTTGCAATAGCTGATAGCATGTTGAAGCTAGCTAAAGATCAAGATGCAGAGACTGATGCTGTTGACTTTGGTTTTTACGGGCAATATGGCGTTAGTGGAACTCACAAATACGCTGGTGTGTTTAGAGATTTAAGTGTAACTGGTGATCCATTTACTTTCTTTGATAGTTTACAAGCAGAACCAGGTGCTACGGTTAATACCGCTGGTACTGGTTATGACTTAGCTGACATATCAGCAGGTGGAATAACTGCTGCTGATGGTTTTACTGGTGATATAACTGGTGATGTAACAGGAAACGCTGACACGGCAACTACACTAGCAACAGCAAGAACAATCGGTGGCGTTAGTTTTAACGGTAGTGCTAATATTAATCTACCTGGTGTAAACTCTGCTGGTAACCAGAACACAACTGGTTCGGCGGCTACTTTAACTACAGCGAGAACGATTGGTGGTGTATCATTTAATGGTTCTGCCAATATAAACCTTCCAGGTGTTAATAGTGCAGGTAATCAAAATACATCTGGATCTGCCGCAACATTGACTACGGCTAGAGCTATAAACGGTGTTGATTTTGACGGATCTGCAGCTATTACGGTGACAGCTGCTGCTGGTACTTTAAGTGGCGATACGTTAAAGTCTAGTGTAACAGCTTCTTCTTTAACTTCAGTTGGTACTTTAGCTTCTGGTAACGCAACGGCAATTGTAAGTGCTGCATCTGCAAGTGCTGCTGGTAAAGTTGAGCTTGCCACAACTGCTGAAGCTTTAGCTGGTACCGACACATCAAGAGCTGTAACTGCTGCTGGTTTAGCTGCAAGAAGTTATAGAGCTGCAATTGGTGATGGTAGCGCTACTGCAATAGCTGTAACACACAATTTAGGGACAAGAGATGTAAACGTACAAATGTACGATGCTAGTTCTTACGAAACTGTTATGGCACAAGTTGTTAGAACAGATGCAAATAATGTTACTGTTACTTTTAATACGGCACCTACAAGTGGAGATGTTATAATATTAATTAACAAGATAGATTAATAAATGGCTACACAACAATTTAATACAAACGTTGATGTTAACGGCGAGGTAAAAGGTACCTCGTTGGACATAAACGGTAATGCAGATATATCTGGTAACACGCAGCTAGGAGGAACTCTAACTGTAGGTGTAGACGACACGGGCCATGACGTTAAATTTTATGCTGCTACCTCTGGCGGTTATATGCTTTGGGACGAAAGTGCTAACAGACTTTTATTACCAGACGCAACAACGCTTGGTATTGGTACTGATAGCGATTTTTTAATAAATCATAGTGGAACTGCTACTACTATAGATAATTCTGTAGGAAATCTTCTTATCAGACAGTATGCAGATGACAGCGATATTATATTCCAATCAGACGACGGTTCAGGCGGTGTAACAGCTTATTTAACTTTGGATGGTAGTGCTGGGACAATTGAAGTGGCTAAAACTATAAACTCAACAGCACCAATAACATCTACAGGTCAAATAACTGGTGCAGAACTAGAGGGCACAAGCTTAGACATAAACGGTGATGCTGATATATCAGGTAATATATCTTCGGCTGCGTGGAGAGGCGCTACAATTTCATACGCATACCTAACTAAAAGACAGACTTTTGATTTTAAAGGATATTCCACTCATGATGGTACGAATTATGAGATACCTCAAGCTATGACTGATACCAATGCTCCTTTTGAGCATAACACAAGTGTTGGTTCAGCGGGTACAACAGCTATAAGTGTTTCTTTATTGTTAAGAGCTGGTGGGCAAGTTATGCCTTACGCTGGTACTATTAAAAAATGGACAGGCTGGGCTGCGGGTAGTGGTAGTGGCGCTATTAATTTAGCTTTGTTTAGATATAGACCAGACGCCGAGAATTCAAGTGCACAATCTTTAGTTCTTATAGATAATATAGCTCTTACAGCCGCAGGTGCTCAAACTGTTGCCGGCTTTGGAGACACTTCGTTTACAGATGGAGATATAGCTTATGGAGATATAATTATGACAGGTATAAAGGGTGTTAGTGGTAAAACAACGTACTTCACTAGTACAATGGAAATTGAGTGGGACTGATAAATAAATAATATGATAAGCAAACACATAAGCGATAAAGAAGGAGTGTATAGCACAACGGCAACTCGTAGAGGTCTAGACAATACGCCAAACCAATTTGAGTTGTCTAACATGAAAGAGATAGCAGAGCAAGTATTCGAACCGTTAAGAAAGTGGGTTGGAGGACCTATTAGAATTAATAGTTTTTATAGAAGTAAAGCCTTGAACAAAGCTATTGGCGGATCAACTACATCTCAACATTGCAAAGGTCAAGCTATGGATATAGATGACGGTGGTTGTAAAAAGACTAATGCTGAGATGTATGAGTGGATTAAAGAGAATTTAAACTTCGATCAAATGATATGGGAATTTGGAGATGATAAGAATCCTAATTGGGTACACGTAAGTTATGTCAATGAAATTGACAATAGAAACAGGTGTTTATTAGCATACAAAGAAAACGGTAAAACTAAATATAAAGTAATTTAACAATTTCTTAACATAGTAACTATTAACGCATTGTATCAACGAGTGACTATACACTCATGGAAACAAACGAAATGGATCTTAGTTGGCTAGTATACCTAGTTATTATGATCACTATCTTTGCGATAGCAGTATAAAAAAAGGGAGCAACTAATGTTGCCCCCTTTATTTTTTAAGCAGTTACGCTATTTTTAACTTCTTGAACTTCAAGCCTTATTTCTTGAGCCATGCTCTTTATAGCTTGCATGTTCTTTCTGACCCGTGTTCCAGCGGAGTTGTTTCCGCTTTCAAATTTAACTAAGTCAATCTCACCTTCCATAATTAACTCTTGCATAATTTTGTACTTACTTTTCAATTCGTTCATTTTATTTAATTTAATTTATAAGCTTGTAATTTCGCAGACTCCACCGGCACAAGCTAATTCACCTGATAGATCTGTTTCGTCAGTTGTTTCAACAATCATAGATAAATCTACATCGTTTAATAACTTAACTCGTTTGTCGAACTCTTTTTTAGTTATATCCTCAAATGGAGCTTGAGTATAACTACCACCATCATAAGGCAGCACTGCTAAACCATTGTAACATTCTCGGTTTTTCCACATCCACTCACCTGCTTTATCCCATTCATTTTCTTTTAAACTAATAGTAGCAGATACATTATGAGTATTAGAACCTTTTCTGTGACCAGGTTTCACCCACTCAGTAGCAACACGTTTAACTCTATCAAGTAGATCAAATGCAGATTCAGTTCTCAATAAAGAGCCTTTTGGTGCTGATTGTGGTATTTCAATTACAGCTGTATCATGAGGTCTAAAATACTCATCTTTAACTAAGTCAGAGTTGTGAGCCAATAAGTACTTGTAAATCGGCTCATTTTTCCCTACACGTAATCTTCTAATATAATAATCATTATGCCACGCGTGAATACCAGATGATGTTCCAAGCACAAGAGACGTCGTCCCTGCCGGTTTAACACATGTTGTTCTTGATGCTTTGTTAATCCCTATAAGCTTTGCAACTCTAGAGTTTTCACGTTTAACTACATCAGCTGCTTTGCCCATGTCCATATCTAAAACTTTTTGCGAAGCTATACCTGTCATTGACACGCCGACTAAAGCGTCTCTCTCAGTTGTGTCTTGCCATATTTCTCTTAGATAGTGGAATTCCGTATAACCAGCTTGAAGCGTACCAATGAAAGATGCGGCCTTAACACGTTCGTTAAGATCTCCCTGGGACGTGACGTCACTTACATTAACTTCGCACAAGTTACAGAACTGATATGGCCTTAACGCAATTTCGCAACAAGGATTAGTTCCCCAATCTTTGTCATGGTTAAAGTATATGCCAGGCTCACCAGCTCCAGATAATTCAATACGTTTCCACAAATCTAAGAAAAACTTCTTTGTTATTTTATGTCTCATTAATACAGCTGAATTGTTGGCTCTTCCTCTTTGAGGGTTTGATTCCCACCAATCACCCGATTTACTTGAGATCATTTCTTCATCATAAGCTGAAAATAAAGATATAAGAGCAGCGCGACGGATACCGCCGGCCAAAACGGCATCAGCAATATGACACACAACATCGTGTACCTCGAGTGTTGATAACTTACTTCCTTCTTTTTTTCCATCTAATATTCCTTTAATTTTCACTAAACATTCTTTTAACGGTTGTGGCCCTGGAGCTTTACCGCCTGAGGTCACAAGTCTTGCTCCCTTTGGTCTAATATCAGAAAAGTCAAACTTTATCTTAGATGATCTCTTAGAGCCTAAATAAGACTTAATTAAAACTTTTATAGAGTCAGACCAACCCTCAATACTATCGCCAATTACAAAACGTCTATTTCTATTGTCAAACGGTTTTGTTATATGAGGTAAATTAGTTACATGATGCTGCTGAACTGAATAACCTACACCACAACCACTAAGTAAGAGAAACATAGTCTCGCTAAAGCTATCAACGTGATCGATAGGAAGATAGGAACAATTATATAACCTGTTGGGTGATATTTCGATTGGTTTACCGCTGAATTGTAAACTTCGCATAGATGGTAAAACTTTTTTATCATAGACATATTTATAAGCTAATTGTATTTGATCTGTTAATTCTGGATACCTCTTTTGGTGCATCTCTTTGTTACGTGTTACTAGTTCTTCCCAAGTCTCTCGTCTGTTGAGCTCTGGTATAAACTTAGCATACTTCATGTGAACAGTAATGTCCGAAAGTATTTTTTTATTTAACTCATCAGTCATTTGCAACTGTCAAGCAAACGTCAAAAAAAGGTACGTATACCACGTGGTTGTTTTTCTTCTTCTCTTTATAGGTTCTAAAACCTAAACATATACCTGGGTAAAACCCAAAGCTTAATTCCCAATCTTTCATTTTTGTTTTCTTTTTGTTAATATTAATTCTACCACTTTGTCACATTCCTTTTGGTTCTGAGGTTTATATAAAGTTACATGTGGATGTTGCTCTTTTACCAATTGTTTAAACATTTTCCATCTTAATGGAAAACTTTCATTAGCTCTACCCTTTGTTTCTATAATAAACTCGTTCATATCTATAAAATCAGGTGTATATCTTATTGGTTGTATCTTCTTGCAACCTCTATTTACCATATCACCTTTGCCGTTTGACTGGCGTTCGTACGATTCGTTTTCAAAGGTAAATCCTTCTTGTAAAACAAATGTTTGTCCTTCATACTCAGATTTTATCTTAGCTTTCTTCAAAGCTATATACATGTATCTCTCTAAACCAGAAGCGAATGTGATCCCGTCAAAAGTAACCTTTTTACTTCTGACAGGACCTTTCTTTCTTTTAATCTTCTTCTTCATTGTCGTAATCTGAACCAGTTATAGCTGACGCTAAAGATCTTTCACGATCTTTTAAGTCTTCACGTGCAGCTTGTATGTATAGCACAGCATCCATAAGCTCTTCTTGTATATCGTTAAGATAACCAGCTAGGTTTTTATGACCGCCTTTACGTTCGTCGTCTAATGTTCTACCATACTTCTCATAACCAACATCTGATCTACTAACAAACTTATCAACTACATTTTTAACTACAGGATCACGGAAACCATAAGATTTACGTTCAATACCTTGTTTTGCATCCATTATTTCTCTATCTGACATATTAATCTTTTTTAAATGTTCCGTTAACCATTTTACCTGATCGTTTTGCTATAACATTGTAAGCAACGTTAATACATTTTTCAATACTAACACCTTGTAGCTCAGCTAAGTTTGTAAGTACAACTACACAATCACCAATACCATCTACAACCTCGTCGTGATCTTCTTTAAGTACAGCTCTACATATTTCACCAGCCTCTTCCATTAGTTTTAATGCTTGTGTTTTTGTATCACCGTGTTCATATATACCTCTTTGGGTAGCCCACATTCTTATTAAGTCAAACTCATTAATACTACCAGAGTTAACACAATCATGCTTACTTCCTCTTGGGGTTGTACAATGATTATCATAATTACAGCATTCAGGCATACCGTGTTCTTCTGGATTATGACTTTGGTACTCATCACAATCACAGTTATCACAATTTCTTATTGCAAACTGAGGCTCACCACAAACTTTGTTATCATTTTGTAATCCACCAGATTTAGTTTTGCCATTGTACTGATCATAAGCGTCATGGTTATCGTAAAACCTAGCAAATGCTTTGTTATACACATACGATCTCTGATCGTTATACATTGACGTTTTTATGTTTGCCATAATCCACTTTATAGTAGCGGGCGTGATTATAAATTGACCGTGCTCTGTTTCCCACGTCATGCCTATGTTATCCATAAGCCTTCCTTTAAGCTTATTAGCCGGACAAGGAAATGTTGTTGTTTGTTCTGTTACGTTTACTTTCATATTTAATTTATTTTTATTGCAATTTAATTTGTCATAAGGTACTTCATCAACTCGGTAGCCATAGAATTTTTGTAAATATATTTCTTGTTCAGATATATAACTTATATCGTCTGACTCTAATATTACAGCATATTCACTTGGCTTGTAACCTTGTTGCTCTTCAACTCTTTTTTTTAAATCGCGAGTTACTCCGATTTTCTTATGTGGTATATGGTACAGGTAGTATGTCATATTTTATTATTGTATAAGTGCATGTTGTGTGCAAAATGATAGTAAACACCAGTCTCAATCTCTAGCCTCTCAGAGACCATCTCTTGCAGTTTAGAGAATTGATATTGATCATTACAAAAACCGTACCAAAGATCGTTAGATCGCATCGTAACACACATATCAAGCCTGTTATTGACAATTGTAAACTGTACAGCGTAAGTACAAGGAGTGTCATTAGCATATTTATTTATTTCTTTACCATCATAAATAGATATACAAGCTTGTCTAGTCTCATTATCAAAGTCTAACTTACCTATAACCTTGTCAAGTTGACCATAACGATTCCACTGCCAACCATAGTTAGAATTTACGTTACCAGAGTTGTCCTCCATGCGTTTCCATATTTCAGGAACTTTACCATATATTTCACCTAGCTTTTCAGTACTTGGATCAGCAGATAAATACCATTGCCATTCAGCTTCAGCATAATCTTCTTTCCACTTACGTTCGCGGTTTATTATTTTCCTATCTTTAGGATCTGTTATGTAGAAACCTACATTGAACAGAGCTTTAGTATCTCCGAATGTTACACCATGTTGTAATATCTGATCGTGTACATATTCGTATGCCTCGTTAGCATTTCTAAAGACTTTATTGTTTATTGTGTTTATCATAATAGTATTTATAGTATTCGTACATTTTTTTCATTGCCTCCTCGTGTTCGTAAACACCTGGGTCTTTATTCCATTCACCTTTGTTAAGCCTTATCTCTACTTTCCATTCTTTTGTTCCAGGACTAACAGCTACGTGTATGTTTTTGTTTAAGCACCAGCCAGCATGTTTTATATTCTCCTCTGTATAGACATAATATAAACTTGCTGTCTTTTTCTTTTTCTTAAAACTATTCCCACGGAAGGCCATCGACTTCTTGTGTTATCGGTTCGTTCGGAATGAAAGAGCCAGACTTAGGCTCCCAAGTAAAATGACTTTCAGCTCCGTTCTCACCAAGGTTTTGGAACTTAACCTTAAGTACCTTAACTTTAGTAGTTTTAGCGTCATAGTCTCTATGAACAAGAAGTCCATGATAACTCGCGTCATACCATTCACCTCCACCTTTGATGTTGTACATAGTTGGTTCTTCAATTTTTCCATCATTTCCTTTATACATTTTAGTTGGATGAGCTACTATAAATACTAGCACATCATACTTTTTGGCAAATGTCTCTATCTTTGCTAGGTAATCCATAGTATAGCGATTAACATCATCTGACACAGCATTTGTATCTCTTACTTTATTGTAAGGATCAATCACTAAGCATTTGATACCTTTTCGTTTTACAAGCTCGGCACCTTTTTTTAATACTGACTCTAACGTGTACCTCTCCATATCTATGAAAAAGTAGTTGTCATTAACCTTCTGAGTTACTTCCAACCATTTGTCACTACCTATATCGCCTTGAGTTGGCATATCTTGCCAAGTCTTTCTCATTAACTTATGAGCGTGGAGATATGTTGGCTGATTTTCTGGACTAGCAAACGCAGTTTTCCAGCCGTACATATTATTGTAACCAACAACCATTTGATCAACAAAGTCAGACTTACCAGAACTAGGTATGCCGGTAACAGTAATAAACTGGCCAGTGTAAGTACTGAAAATTTTATCAAAGTTTTTGAGTCCAATTTGGAAACCGGGTTTAAAACCGTTTGTAACAAATTCTTTAACTTCGTCATGTATGTCATATAATGTAGTTACACCCTCAAGTGGCACTTGCGTGGCTTTGTGTATAGCATTTCGCAACGCTTCAGTACCGTTCTCTATTAAATACTCATTAGCATCTTTCTGCCCGTTAAAATCTACTAGATAACAAACCTCAGCACCAAGTCTACGTATAAACTCAGTTCTTAAAGCTTGACCAGCAGCATCGGCATCAACAGCTAATATTATCTTAGTCTTATCGTCTAAGTAGTCAATGCAATTATCTAAGTAGTCCAGGTTGTTTGTATTCAACGTAGCACCGTTAGGAACTGATATTGCATTTTTGATACCGGCTTCGTGTAAAGCTAGCACGTCCATTTCACCTTCTACAACAACACACCAATCATAACCTACAACACTGTTAATATTGTAAAATACTTTTTCCGCGCCTTTGTATAACTTAAAATTCTTTCTCTATATTTTACGTTGATCAACTGATCACCCATAAAATAATTAAACTGGATAGTATTTTCGTTCTTACTCGTTTGAGGCATCCATTCAGAGCCCTCAGTTACCTGAAGGTCTGATAATGTTTGCTTTGAAATACCTCTTGTACCGAACCACGTTTCAACGTTTGTACTTATCTCATTAAACTGTTCAGGTGTAACAGGTCTTGTATAGACTCTTTCGCTAGCACCTTTACGTTGATAAGTATGTAACTGAAATGTAGTGTCACAGTTGTGACAGGTACCGAGACCACGTTCCCAATCGTAGCTAGCACATTGTGCTTTAGCGTTCTTAGGTTTCCTATCAGACGAACACAGG
>JACKZZ010023067.1_pt1 | contig 14370 bp, 13 predicted proteins | sample 8027871 | NCBI WGS metagenome assembly JACKZZ01 (sample SAMN15724774, study PRJNA655200) | protist metagenome | isolation source: fluorescence activated cell sorting (FACS) single amplified genomes of... | place: USA: West Boothbay Harbor, Gulf of Maine | collected 2000-07-19
ACGCGTTGCCATTCGATCTCGAACAAACTGAGTCACGCGTATACCGATTCAGCGTGAAAATTGATAGTGTTGGCCTAGGAGGCTTGAGCGTAGGTATGTGTACATCTGCCCAATCTCTGTTAACGAAATCTCTTGGATCATCGTCTGATGCGAAGGAGTGGTCCATTTCGCTCACATCGAAAGGCGCATGTGTGAGTGGCGGTGTGCTTTGGCGTGTGGGCGAGGAAGAGAAGGAGGGCGAATCAAGTTATGTACGTCAGAGAAGTGATCGTTTCGGTGGTATCGATCATTGTGGTGCATTTGAGAATCACAATCGAGTCGTTCTTAAGTACGAAACCAAGAATCGAACGCTTCAACTTGAAGTGAATGGTCGTGACGTCACGGCTCCGATTAGTCTTTTGGGCCAGATCCATGTTGAGAAGTTATACTTTGCAGTGTCCATGTCTCCAGGTTCTCACGTCACCGTGTCAGGAGATCCTGCGTTATTTCACGTAAAGATGTATGACGAGAAACAAAACAAAATAGAGGATGTTGCTCAGTCCCTAGTCGTCTCAAACGTATCAAATCGACGTCCCGTTTCCGTGACTCCTCGGAGAAAGAGCTCATCATCGTATGATGATGAGGATGAGCAAAACAAGACAACGGGTGATTTCGCGTCCTCGTCCTCGCCCTCAGTTGTAGTGGATGGAGCACTCGAAACGAGTTGGAAGTTTCGCTACGATGAAGTTGCATCGGAGTATCCATTTCTGAGCATAGAGCTTGTAAAGAATTGTGATCTTGAAGCGATTGATGTGTTGTGGGGTGACGTAAGACCTCAAAGTTATCTGATTCAGGTAAGTAATGAGCCGCACATTGATTTTGGATGGACCGTCGTCGCGGATGTCGATCTTCGTTTATATAGAGGAAAATCACGATGGGTTCATACATTGTTTCAGAACGGTACGACGGGACGTTACGTGCGAATATGTCCACGTGAAAGTCGAGGATTTTTGGGACTTCGTCCCACCGATACTCCCGTTGCACTTGCTGCGCTCACTTCTACGGGAACGCCGGATTTCGAGATCAAACTTGTTTCGATTACTGCCGTTTCCACGACTGTAGATATCAAGAAGATTGAGCTCGAGCTAGAGAATAAGCAAGAAGAGGACAATGAAGAATTTGCTGCTTCAACACCTGCAAAGATGCTCGATGGCCGACACATGCACATTGACGTGTCCAGAGAGTTTGTTCGCGTGGAGAGAGACGTGATTTGTGCACAAAATTCGACCGAACTTTCAAAAGTGTTGCAAAACTTTTGCAATTTTTGTGAGGAAAATCCTTTGTATTTACGTACGCGAAAATTCGTACCATGGCGTCAAGTCCAGGCAGATCTGTGCAGAGAAAAAATCATACTGAACGATCAGGTGTTGATAGATCATTGCATATCGACGGGACCTGGAATTGTTTTGCTTGAAAAAGCCTTGAGAAAAACTCTGAAACTGTTTTTGACTGATATCAATGATATGGACGAATCGGCAAGCACTGTACCTACTCATGAGAAATGTCCGTCCTGGTGGTCTGAGAAGGAACTTCAGAAAGTCAAACGAGTGAAACGAAAAAGCGAGACATTATCGAACAGCCCGGAGACGACGACGATGACGACAACGATGAGAGATTCGAATGAGCACTTGGATGATTTTGTCAGAAGATTTACGCTGTGGACGCTTCAGGCTGTGGATCGTACTGTCGCAGCCGATGCATTTCAGGTTTTATACGACTGCTTGAATCCTCAAAGTCCTCGAATTCTGCTACCACCATCTCACAATGTTGCAAACGAACCGATCAAAATTCGTATTGATTCGTTCGGAATCCGCGTATCGATCTATGCAAATTACGATTGTTGGATTCCAGGTGCATGTGATGGACCTGGCAAAAGAGACGATGTACATCTCACCGTCTTGACTCAAATTGATGAGGAGCTTCATTTCTCAGATTTTCGAAAATTATCTTCAACAATTGCTGCACGACATGAACAAGTCAATCTTACTAAAAGTGGAAGTGGAAGAGTTCTTAAAATGCAGCTTCGAACACCAGACTCGCTGCAAAAAGTCTCTTCTCCAAAGAGAAGCAAATCATCGTACGTGAACCAAGTATTCATGGAGACACTTAGCGATAAAGCTGCGATCGTGTTTTCTGACGTGGCAAGCAACATCTTTCACGTCAACATGCTGAGTGACAAGGTTCGAGATAACATGAATGTCGGTATCCCGCTCTTTACACGTGGATCTCGCTCCATGAGATCACAAAGTCGAATACGTATGATGCCAAACTTTCTGTGTGGTGCGTCCATGTTGGAACTCACCTCAAAGGAGTGTCAAAGTCGTTCAAAGAAATTTCTATCCTTTACCGTGAACGTACGATCCATTGTGTATATCTTAGTCGCACATTCCGAGAACACGAAAGATGTGGAGAATGCCTGTCCGGAGTGGCTTCAGGAACGTTTCTTTCTTCGTGATGAGCATGTTCACTTGATGCAGCCTATCGGTTCCTCGGAGGGTGTGCAAATTTGGCAATCCGAGGAACAGGTTGAGGAGGGTGGGAAAATATCAATACCTGGACTTGCGGGATATGGTGGTCCGATGATTATAGCGGTTAAAAATGCGCGTCACAATCAAACACGTAGTGATGATGGTGGTTACTTGATATTAGGAACGCATCATCTTTTGCTTGATAAGAGGGATGAGGAGGAGGAGGAGGAGGAAGAGGATTACATTGTAGTGAATACCCCGATGTCACCAGGACGCACTTTGGTCATGAAAGCATTTGGAAACGAATAGTTTGCCTCATCAATAATAAATATATTTTTATGTGTTTATTTATTTATTTAGAGTTCCACGAGTTCTATATTATTACGAGTATGATGAGTTTAAGCTTTACACCATGCCCACCCATCACAGACTTCAGCCATACAAAGTCGGGACAAATTTATTTCAAAAGTTTCTTTCCTGATTCACGAAGTAAATTCATACTAATGGAGAGCGAGTACAGGAAGATGAGTGATCGTATAAAGGATGTTCGTTTGGTTTGCATCACATACGCAAACACATACAGAAGTCGAGTACCAACCCACAGAGTTGTCACACGAGAAAGTTTTTCGTGGTCAATTCCAGCATATAGCCCTCCCAATATACTTGCAGCAAAAAATGGAAAGGACTCGAGATTGTTCAGGTGAGAATTGTGCAATCTCGCAAACAGTTTCGATTTCGTCATGAGCTTCGCAATTTGTGCTCTCGGATCAAGATTATCGTATTTCCCACCGACTTGAGCTTGTACAAATATTCGAAAAAACATGGGTGCATAAACCAATGTAGCAGCATTTGTCAAACTGTACTTTATTATGTTTGTTGTTGTAACTTATTATATTGTATTGTGATATCAAGGTGAAGCGAACGCAGAGACAAGCCAGCCAGGGAAAAGCGCGATCGAAATGAAAAAAAAAAAAAATAATAAAAAAAAAAAAAATAAAAAAATAAATGTATTTAAAAAAACAAGAAGTTACCCTCTCAATGGATTTGATGGAACATATTTCTTTGGAATTGCTTTTAGAATTTCATTATAAAACGGTGTGAGATATTCACCACTTGGCAATGTGGCGAGTATGCTCATTTGATTTGAAAAAGGAGTAGTAACGGTTTTAGGATGTGCGGGATGTGCGGGTATTACTTACTTAATAATAATAAGACTAGATATCAATACCCATCGCACTGAGATGAAGTCGACGCCATAGATCACAAACCAAGGTCTCAGCATCATCCTCCAGAACCATTTCTAGTTCCTCTATAATAGGTTTTGGATCAGATTTTTCAAGAATTTTTTCCATTATAAAGTTCACAAGAGAATCCTCAGATTCACCCAAGTATCGTTCGATTTGAGATGAAATCCATTCTCGAAACTTCAAATCGATCTCACGAAGATTATCCCAATCTACACGCCTTGCGAAGAGTTTCTTTGCAGACATCACCCTCAATTCCTGTTCCTTCTTGAATTTTGCTGCAATCGCTGCTGCTTGTTCCTCGACACTTACTCGCTTCTCCTCCTCAGTGTACGACAAAGGAACTACATCTCGAACCACTCGACCCAATTCATCTACTCTCTGTTCCAAGACGTCATCGTCCGAATTTTTAAATACGGATCCTTGAATACGAGTTTTCGTCATCACGTTGTCTGATTTTTTCATCGTCGGCATTCCGAATCTGACTACTTCTTTTTGTGCTTCTTGCGTCTCAAATACAGATTCCGAAAGCATGACCTTCTGATTATCATTTTTGTTCTTCTCGTTCTGATCCTCCTCATTCTTCTCGTGATCCTTGACTCCCAATATCTTTGCACGTTTTTGACGTCTTACATTTTCATCATCTCTAATCATATCATCCAGAACCCGAATCAAGTATTTTCTGTTTTCATGTATTGACTCCATCGAGTAGAGATCTTGTCTCTCATGAAATTTCTCAATTTCTTGATTCACAGAATTGTTCTTCGCGTCATCTTTACTTGCATCGTCACCACCACCACCACTAGCACCACCACCATTCTCATCAAGAAGAGGACCTAGAGTACGCTTTATCTTGTTCGTAGTGTATTTATCACTCTCTTCTCGTGACTTGAAATGTTCCTCACTTAATTTCTTCTCATACTCCTCAATCGTACATCTCGTTCGGTCCAATAACTTCACGACAAGTGGTCGACCCTTGATTTTCATGCCGTTCATGACACGTTTCAATCTCAACGCACATTCAGGATGCGGACATTCACAGAAACCAAAATCACGATATTTTCCCGACATGAAATTTACAGATCGATGCCATTTTATAGTTTCACCAAGTCTACCACATTTTTCCATCATGATACCAAACGCTTTCGGATCGATATCAGGAGATATGTTTCCAACATACACAGCAAGAGAATCGTGTGTGAAATTCTCAAACTCTGGCCAATGAGTCATGTTCTTCTTCGGTGGAACAGGCAACGTGTTTGTGTTTGTTCTTTCCTTTTCTTTTTTGTCTTTCTTTTCAACAGCAGTGGTAGTGGTATTGTTCAAAGAAGAAGAATGAGGAATTGGTGACAAGTTTGTCCGATTCGTTGGAGAACGCTTGGTTTGGGAAGAAGAAGTAGTCGACGTCGATAATTGTTGATTTCGAGGCTGAGGCACCATCAAAGGCGGAGGTCTTATTCTTGCAGGAGGATGACGAGGTTGCATCAAAGGAGGTCTTTGGCTATAATAATGTGGTGCGTATCCTTGAGGTGGAAAACCTTGAGGTGAATATCCTCGAGGGGGGGGCATCCATCGAGGTGTTTGTTGACCGTAATAATTATTTGGTGGATATCCTTGTTGAATGGGTGGATAACCTTGTTGTATTGGTGGGTAACCTTGTTGAATTGATGGATATCCCTGTGGTGGATATCCCTGTGGTGGATACCCCCGTGGTGGATACCCCTGTGGTGGTACCATGTTTCCATGTGGTGGAGGATATTGACCTGTACGTCGAAATGTAAATGGAAGGGTGAGCGTGGGTGTTTCTGGATAACGATGTGTTTGCGCGCGAGTGTGTGTGTGTGTGTGTGTGTGTATTCAAAAATATTTTTGAAAAATATATACGACACTTAAGATATACAAATATGTGTATAATATATATGTATGATGGTACATGATGAATGAAAAATAAATAAATGAATGAACATAATAAGGAAATCGCGAACGTCGTTGTCGTTTTCTCGAAATTCAAACTAAAAATGATTAAACATACGTTTCATCTCTATTTCTCTTTCTCACTTTTAAATGAAATTCAATTCTATATAAACTATATAATACGATTACGGTATCGGGTATCTATTGTTTACGCTATTACGACTTATCTCGTGTAAATATTATACACGGGAGTCTGGTGACGTATAGAGTATGGATATATATAGTAGAGTATAGAGTGAAGTATCACGCATCATCGACACACACAACAACAAAAGTTAGTTAACACTACTATTGCGCGTGTGTGTGGTGTGTGTGTGTGTGTATTATTCATTCATCGGTGGGATACTATAATCCGGCACAAATAATATATTTGTGTTTTTGTGGTGGACTATATACTACTATGACAGCTAGCTAGCTCTCATACTGTGTACGAAAGTTTCAAATTTCACCGTTTCACCCCTGAAAAAATAGAAATGTTAAAAATCCTAAATAGAGAGTCTACCTGCGCGTATCGAGAGCCTACGTCTCAGAAATACATCTCAAGAATAAATAGTACAAAGACTACTGCTACTACTACTACTAGATCTGAATCTTCTTCTTCTTCTGACGTTGTTGTTGTGGTGGAGAGATTTCCGGTTGATTTTCGAGGATATCAATACGAAGGACATCTCGCGTATCCGAGAGGTAGCAAGAAGAATCGACCTCTCATTCTTGTCTTCCCGAATTATGCAGGTGAGAAAGGATTTGACGTGGACCAAGCTATTTTTTTGGCACAAATGGGATATGCTGCAGTATCTGTAGATATGTATAAAGACTCTGAATGGTATCCGAGACGAATTCGTAATCCTACGCTTGAGGATCCACACGAAGACATCGTGAAGCATTGGAAGGGTGCGTTTCGGGCTTACAATTCTTGGCAAAAGGACCCCAAAGGTTGGAGAGATATCATGACGTGCTATCTTGTAACGGCTAGGAAACATTTTGCCGTGCATCCGGTTCACGCGGCTGCGATTGGTTATTGCTTTGGTGGTCAATGTGTTCTCGAAATGGTTCGAAACGGAAACAAGTTAGATGGTGTTGTTAGCTTTCATGGGGTACTTCAGAGCGACCCGATCAAGGAACCGATAAATTTAGCAAAAGGAATTGATCGTCGTGAACTTCGTGCTGGAGAGAAAGCATCGGATGAGAACTTCAATTCCAACGTCTCTATTTTGATCGAGAACGGGACATTGGACGACGGATGCGGACCTAAAGAAAAGGCTCGTTTTTGGAAGGAAATGGATGAGAAGAAGGCCAGCAATGTTCAATTTCATGATCACATCGAAGCAGAACATGGATTTGCACTTGCACCAGGTGTCATATCATCAAAGTACAACGAATTTGCAGACCGGCGAAGTACGATTTCGATGCTTCTTCTCTTTGTTGAGCTTTGGGGTTCAGATTATGCACCTTTGGTGAAACCAACGACAGTAAATGCATGTGGGACAGATATAGGCTCGTATTGGCCCACGCGAAAATCTTCGCGTTTGTAATAAACGCAGTCGTCATTTTTTTTTTTTCTGACGTCACGACGACTTCGTTGAATAGAAAAGTGCTATGCGGGATTTTGTTTATATCTCTCTAAAAAAAAAGCATTATTTCACTCATAAGAAGCTGCACCTCCCGTAAATTGACATCGCATTGCAAACACCCAATTTTTTCTCGAAAAAATATCTTGGCTTCCTACTCCATTTCCTTCAATTACACGAAGCACGTGTGTGTTGCTGCTATTCCAAATAAGACCTGATATGACTTGATTTACGGTGAGGGTAACGTCATCATCTTTCGATTCGGTGATCTTGGCATGCTCAAGATCTACGCTCCTCAAGGGTTTCATTTCCTTCAAACAATCCTTCACGCACGCATCTTCAAAGACGTGAAGAAATCGTCCAATCGTCACGACGACGTGAACTTTCTTCCAACCTGAGAGCACGAGACCGTCATCTTTTAATTCCAAGACTCCTTGTTTTGCAATCATCGGACTCTTCAGCACGCTGTTTCTTAAATTTCTGGACAGTGTCGGTGTATCTGGAAGTTCTTGAACGGAGGTATTCTCTTTCATAGACTTCAATGCAGACTTGATCTCCAATAGTGGATCGATGGAAGCCACACTTGCCAAGAGAGACTCACTCACGGGATACAATGCAGATCCAAATCGAAGCCTTAGGTTTTGAAGAAACGAAGTCAAAGTTTCCTTCACAATCTTTGCTCTACGCGTCTCAAGAACTTTGATCACGTCAAATATTTTTGTCATTTCCTTGAGATAAAGATCTCGAACTCGTGCTGACTTGACGACTTCAGATCCGTACGCGATTTCCATCAAAAAAAGTTCGTTAGAAACACTATCAGTAGACGATGAGATCTTGGCTGTGGTAATACCACCCGCGTTACGTGTGATCTGTTTCATATGTACTTCATATGCCTTGCAGTAGGAAGCAAATCGTTGTCTCACATTCTTCGAGGAATCTTCGAATTTCTTCGCAAAGTGTGAACCTTTTTGAAATGCTTTTTGTATGTCAGAATCGAATATTTTCATAAATTGTTTGAGTTTTTTCACGACGAGATTCTCTGAAATGATACTAGCCCATTCCATTATTTTCACAGATGACCGAGTATCCATCGAAGCAAGTTTTTGAATCGCACCTTCCACTGAATCTACGGAAGTGTATTGATTTCTAGATGATTTCGGGACGTCTCTAGACGCGATGGACGGACATTTAGCTAACATTTCACTCCACTTTACCGCCACAGAAGCCTGTGCTTCAAGGTATGCTACTAGACGATCGTTTTGTGAGGATACGCGTTTGATATATCTGTATACATGTGTGTGTGTGTGTGTGTGTGTGTTGTTTCTGTTGATGATGACGAATATCACGAGGAAAAAAAACAAATCGTACTCGACGACGTTTTTCCATATCTCCCCGTGTTTCTTGATTTCTTTTGAAAACGTTGTGTATCTCTTATTTTCTAATAATGAAATTCGTTTACAGGATCTCTCAAATGCTTCTGACATTGTCAGAAATTTTGCTTTTGGCATATTAAGATTTGATTTATCTTTATTCTGCTCCATCTCCAAGAAAGAAATCTCGTTCTGAAGTATAGATACTAAGACAGTTACGGAAAGAGGATTGGGGATAATACTCTTTAGGGGAAGTGATATCATGTAAAAAATAACAAAACACACACACACCACACACACACACACACATATATATATATATATTTATACAGATAAGTATGCGTTCTTACCGCCGTATATATATATGTAAAGAAAATTCTCTTGTATATCATTATTATATATATATAGTAGTAGTAGTAGTAGTAGTAGTAGTAGTAGTAGTATTGGAGTGCTGCACTGGGATCGTACGAGACGTGTATATATATATAGTACTAGAGTCTAGCACTAGGATTGTGCAAACCTTTCGTGGTCAATGCTCTGTATGCATCCGTGTACATTTCAATTTTAATGGCTTTGAAATTACGAGGATCAAAATTCATGAACCTCATGTTCTTCGGAGACTTGGTAGCTGCAAATTCAACAGAATAATTCAACAAATTATCCAACGGAACAGTCTCATCAACGATATCAAATTCCTTTGCTTGCTCACCCGAGAATCGATGCGCTTCCAAAACGGCCTTCCTCACTGCCTTTGGAGTTAATTTACATTTTGCTAATTCTCCAAACTGTTTCTGTAGTCGCATTCCTTTTACAAAAAGTATACAAAAGTGAATGAGAATGAATATAGAGCAAAGAGAAAAGAGAGAGAGAGAGAGAGAAAGATACCTAGATTCACCTCGGGGAAATTCAAATATCCTCTCTCGGTCCGCATGATCCGATAATCACATGCCATGGCAAAGAAAAGTCCAGCTCCAAAGCCATGTCCGTTCACGGCACAAACTGTGAAACAATCAAATACGAGGAGTCTTGACAAAACACTCCACAATGTCTCCAAGAAGCGAGTCGATTCTTCTGGCGATGATCCCATTACGAAATCCAAGTCCAATCCGTTGGAAAGAAATTTTCCTGTGCCTGTCAAAACCAGACTCTTGGGATGAGGAGCTTTTTCGACGACTTCCATACATTTTCCTGTGTTTATATGTCATAATGGGTAAAGATTTAAGAGAATAATGATGATAATTCTCGAAAAAACGAAAAACACAAAAAGTTATTACCGAGAGATTCCACGAATTCCGCATTGACGCGATTCTCACCACGATCCATTGTGATTACGTATACATTGGTACCATCTTTTCTCTCATCAACATCGAGATGAATTCTGGAATGACTTGCGATTCGCATCATTTCACTCTTTTTTGTTGACTTTGCAATAAGGATGAAATGATTAAATCGATGAAATCTAGAAATCTGAGGGTGAAACGGATGACGGATGTGCTGATGTGCTGATGTCAGTGTACAGTATGTGGAAGAATGAGATATTCATTGTCGATATGCAATTGTAAATCTCTCCTGACGCATCTCTCAAAAATAAATATATTAACTACATTATACAACTAAATACTTATAGTGCCCGCTACTTTTCCTTCTTCTTCTTCTTCTTCTCATCACCACCCCCACTATCATTGTCACTCTGCGCGTCATCACCCAAAGCTTCATTTACGACTTTACTGACTTTCCATGTCAATAAAATAGTAAAGAGCAAGCCAAAGAGATTCATCGCAATCGTTTGAGTATTCCAATCATTCGAAGAATCTGTCGCTGCCGTCATCATCGTGCTACTACTACCAATCGAACCCATGTATACATACGGTGCTGAACTCGGCAGAAGCCCTATTAATGTGCCAATTAAAAAATCCTTCACGGGCACATCTAAAAATGCCAAAATAAAAGATGCAGGTGTATATGGCATAACAGGACTCATACGAATCAACACTGCGATATATAATGCACCTTCTTTTTTCACAGCACGTGTTATTTTATGTATTTTGTTTTCAAACTTTCTCAAGAATGTTTTGAAAATGAAGCTCCGGAGCGACGGCGTTCGCGTCGCTCCGTAACAAAGCAAAGCTCCGAACGAAGCAGACGCTACGTATAACACGAGTCCCAATTCGAATCCATATAATGCTCCAGCACCGACAGCAAATGTACTCGTTGGAAATATTCCAAAACAAGCGACAACAGATGATGCTAAGAAATATGAAGTTGGTGTGAGTGTGAGCACATATTCCATTTTTTCCTTCTTTAGCAGAATCCAAAATACCGTTTCTTCTCCACCACTGAGAGAGGTAGTGGATAACAACAATTTCTAGATTTCCAACAGTCTCGTCGTACGTAGCCTCATTCTTTTCGACATTTATATCCTTCTATAATGTTGTTATTTAGTAGTAGCATTATTAACATAATCGTCTATCCTGCTGCGTGAGCCTTGTTGCTGCTGCTGTTTTACGTACGACGTCACCGTGTGCTCCTCTCGTTCCTCTAGGACTGTTAGGATTCGTGAACACGTGAACACGTACCCACAAACCAAAAAGAAAAACTTTCACGCACTCATATACATACATACATACATACAATACATATATATACTGTATACATACATACATACATACATACATATACTATATATATATACTATTATTATATATATCAACAAAAAGTTAATGCTTCTTCATCATCGAGGAAGACTCGTAGGATCTTTTCGTATTATTGCAGCAACAGCAGCAGCGACGTTGCTTACTACAACACTAACAAACACATACACGACTAGCGCGATGATGATGAAGAGTGAAGAAATCGATGAGGATTATCCAGGTACAGCAGTAAAGCGATTGAAATCTGTTCATGCGAGAATAAAATCATTGGAAAAAGATGATCTTAATGGCGAGTGGGAGGATGTGAGAAGAAAATTACTATGGGCTGGTGGATTAAAAGATTTACGCGACGTCCGCCCAGGAATGGGCTATACGGGTCACGCGTTTAACGATTGGAATCATTGCGATTTAACAACAATGAAAGGTGAAGAGGCAAATAACGAAAATGAGAACAAAGTCAAAGGAATTCATTACTCAAATCAATTGGGTCCGGGAATCCGAATTGCATCCATACCCGAGTTAGGTCCTGGAGGAAGTTGGAGTACGTGCATGATGGGTTGTAGCTCAGAACCTCCGATCGATGTAGCTCACGCACAGTTCAGATCTCGCATCGCGTTCAAATTAGTTTGGATTCCACCTGAATTCAAATCTTTCGTACTTCTCGATGATTCTGGAAAACGTCTTGCAATAGGTTCGCCCACTGGGCGACTTCCACATCTTCGTGAACGTCAAAAGAATTTTGCTGCGACGGGAAGTGGTAGATACTCGAAAGAACCTTTAAAACTTAGTCGCGGCGAACTTTGATGAAGAAGAAGAAGAGGAAGAAAGATACGTATATATTTTTTTTAATTATGCACGAACGTACGTACGTATATTTGTTTATACGTTCGAGGTATATTAGACGACGTATGCGACGTAAGTAGGTGTAAAAAAAAAATAATAACTACTTAATCACTCGCACTGCCTTCCAGCATGTTATAATTCTCACTCACAGCACTCCAACTGAGTGATGTGATGTCCGTCGTCATACGTTCCAATGCCTTACGATGTCTTTCCTCATCTTCCAAACGCTTGTACTGACCTTGATAGAACAACACAGATACGGCTAGCAATACACCGATTGAAATCATAAAAATTCGAACGGGAGCTAAAAACCCTCCACATTCGTTCGTATCTTGCAAGTCCAACATGGCTTGCATACCCGAAGTAAATCCAATAGATAGAACATTTCCAACCAAAAACAGTAAGCCAACAGATATTTCCTCACTACAAGGATACGTGCCTGTGGGAGATGATGGTTTGAGTTAGATATGTAGCCGCCGCGGAGAGAGAGAGAAAAAAGAGAAGAGAGAGTGTTTAAAAACACCACCTCTCATCACACACGTACACTCCAATGCATTCTCTACGCTGACCGGAAGTACCGCAATCGTACAAGCTCCCAAAATTCCAAACATTGCATAAATCAAACCAATATTGTCTTTTTGCAAAAAGTAACACGTCATGATGATCACAATCACACTCACAACAATCGTACTCTTTAACGTAGTACGATACCAATGCAACGAGTCCATCGCTATACCCACTATGGCAGCACCCACGATACCGCTTCCGACCAACACAGCTCCAATATTTCCGCTATCATCAGAAGTGTATCCACATGGTTTCAAGAATTGATCCAACAGAGTCACGATTGAGTTGAACAAGGCAAGACCTATACCAAACACGAAAAGCAGAATCGTAAAATCACGATTTTGTAGCAAAGCTCGCCACTTCTTAAATATACTCTTACGATCAATCTTCACGACACCGTAACTAGGAGGTGTGGGAGGGCGATTTTTGAAACATAACCATACCCAAAGAAACGCAATACTAGATAGAGCGAGTTGCCATCCAAGAAGTAAAGTGAATCCGTCACTTTGATGTCCTTCCGAAGCATCCTTTGTCTCTTTCACGCACACGGGCGCTATAGCCTGTCCAATCGCTTGTCCCAAAATATTAGACAAGGTACCAAGAGTTGTGGCAAGATCACGTTCCTCAGCTCCAAACCAACGCCCCGCAATCACACCAGGTAGATTTAATACGAACGGTTGTGCAAGAGATACGATGGATTGACCGATGAGAATCATCGCATAGGATTCCTTACCCGAGGATTCTGGCAAAACGGACGCGACGAATCTCACGACGCATCCGACCAACATCATAACTGCTGCATACAACATCGTTCCTCTTAGCGAATACTTTTCCATAGTTATGGATGAGAGAATCAGACCTGGAAAAAACAGAATCGGAAAAACCATGGCAAGGAAATTAACCGACGTCGTGTTGACGTCGAAACGTCTTGACGTCGAGTCGGGAATCGCTACGAAACATACCCAAACTATTTGATTCATACAAGCCAATAAGGAATATATGGATAGCATATGCCATCTTGATTTATATAATATTGGTTTTGATAATGAACGCTGTGGTTCAGGAATCAATAATAAATCATCGTCCTCCCTCTTGTTCTCTCGCGGTGAGTCTGTCATATTTTTTTTTTTGGAGTGAGAGACACAAACACAAACCTCAACCAACTGCAACATCTATACACTCTATACATCTACGCATCTCTATACACTATACACTATACACTATACACTATACACGTATACATCACAAATCGTTGTGGTTCAGGAATCAATCAATAATAAATCATCGTCCTCCCTCTTGTTCTCTCGCGGTGAGTCTGTCATATTTTTTTTGGAGTGAGAGACACAAACACAACAAACCTCAGCCAACTAACTGCAGCATCTATACATCTATACATCTCTACACTTCTACACATCTATACATACATCACAAATCATAGAAAAAAATTCGGTTTCTCGGTTTCTGCCATCCGTTTTTTTTCCGAGTTTTCGAGAGTTTGTCAAAAAAATTAAAAAACACCAATTTCATCATCATCATACACAAACGAGTTCACAAAGGTAGAATGCCAATTGGACGTGTGAATCTACACAAGTTGAGGTACGTATGCTCACTCAACGCAACTCACATATGCACAGACACACATTCGA
>JACKZZ010021417.1_pt1 | contig 14366 bp, 6 predicted proteins | sample 8027871 | NCBI WGS metagenome assembly JACKZZ01 (sample SAMN15724774, study PRJNA655200) | protist metagenome | isolation source: fluorescence activated cell sorting (FACS) single amplified genomes of... | place: USA: West Boothbay Harbor, Gulf of Maine | collected 2000-07-19
TGCAACTAATCAACCACTAATAAATGTAAAATTTCCCACCTTTTTTTTAAATTGATAGTTAAGTAGTTATGAAATGATTTTGTTGCGATTAAACTTTATCTATCCGTCGTTAAGTTAGGACCAACCAGAGGCAGCCGGCCGGATCCCAACGAACCAATCAGAGAGAATTTCAAAAAAAGCATTTTAAGTTCATAGGGTGGATATATTGATGGTGAGTGATTGTATTCAATATATGTAGAGTTATGATGATATATCCATTTATTGATAATACATTAAAGTGCCAAACGAACCGTTAGTCCGTCTTAGTGCTAGCTATATACTCTCTTGTGCAACCCTATGTACCGTATGAAACATTCTTTATTCCTTTCCTTCCTTTCAAGATCTACTTAGGGGATCTATGATTTTATTATATGTACTTATATACTTATGTCCGCATGCTCTGTTCACATGGAACTTAGTTGAGCTTGTTCTTGCAATTGTGTTAATTTTAGAACTTCTCGTTGGTGAGTTTTTCAAGTCGAACAATAATATGCTTGCCATAAGTATAGCGGCGAAGCTGGTTGATGTTCTCACGAACATAACGCAAAATAGCAGCACGTTGACGTTCATCAGATACATCAATCACTTTTTGAACAACATAGTTGGCATAAGGATCGCGAACCATGGACTCTAAGACGCAGTGTCCCTTGGAATCCACTGGATTGTTCATGTCGAAGGTGACGTTAATGATAGTCCAGATCATTTCATCACGATCACGACGACTAGCATATTGCAAACATTTTTCTACAACATTTGATGCAAACTTATGCTGTGAGAAATCTAACAAATTAGATTGCACCTCACGAATAAGAACAGCTCTATCAGCTTCCCAACCGTGTTGCATAACGAACTGAATAACGTAGTTACCATAACAATCTTGAACTAGATCAGCACAACATTGCCTTAATTCTTCAAGAATAACAGCTTTTTGCTCATTAGGACAGTGTTCAAGAATACGTTGCACAACACGACAACCATATGGATGGGAAGAGAGTTCCTTCACACGTCCCTTGAAAGTATCAATAATGAATTGTATACGGGAAGCAACATGATCACCAGCTTCCTTAGAATGCTCAGCAGCATCAGCAGCAACACGTGATACAATCTCAATACATTTTTGAATAACGTGATTTCCATTAGAATCATGCACACAACGAAGAAGAACAGGTGGAGACTCAAATTCTGAAACGAGAGCCATAAGACGTTCGGTGTTCACGTACTCTAGTGCCTTTTGAACGACACGACAACCATACATTTGCATAGCAAGATTTACAGCTTGACCAGCCAAAAGTTGACCAAGTTGCTCACATTGGTCAGGTGTACCATACTCAAAAAGTTTCTGCAAAACGTAGTTACCAAAGACATCAGTCATGAGTGGGTTGGCAACAAGGAGAATTTCCTCAAAAACCAACTGCTTTTCTTCATCATTACATACTTCAAGTCTTTGTTGAATAAAACGAGAACCGTGTTGATCTTGACAAAAAGCAACAACGTGACCAAGAAGATCAGTCAGACCCCATTGACGAGATTTACCGAAAGTATTACGGAATTCATCAACTAATGGGTCACGACCAGGATTTGCACCTTCACGATTGTCACGTCCACCACGTTCACCGTAGCGATCATTTCTACGATCACCACGACGATCATCATAGCGATCTCTATAAGAGTCATATCTATCACGATCATTGCGACGGTCATTTCTATAACCACGTTGAGAGGAATCGTATTCACCTTCACGTTGCTCGTAATTTTGGCCTTTATCGTACCCACGGGGGGAACCTTGGTAACCACCTTGGTAACCACCTTGGCGCATTTGCTGCTGAGGATACAAAGGTTGACCATCAGGTGAGACATATTGTGGTTGAACATATCCACCTTGTGGAGGTTGCATGTATTGTACTTGCATTGGAATGCCTTGTTCATTTACCTGTTGTTGGTAATAGATTGGCTGACCATTTTGATCAACATAGATTGGTTGTTGATAGTAAACTTGTTGTTGTCCTTGAGGCTGAGCTGCCTGACCATTGGCACCAGAAGCAGTAGTACCAGTACCAGTAGTAGCACCAGCTGATGCACCAGGTGCTCCTGTTGTAGGAGCACCTGCAGCAGGTGGTTGACCTGCCACAGGAGCAGGTACGTACTGAACCTGTTGACCTGCATATGGCGCGCCTTGTTGAACAACATAAGGGTTTTGGGCTGCAGCACCTTGGTTTCCACCAGGAGATGAAGGAGCACCGCTGACTGAAAGAGAACTCATAGAAAGGTTGTCGGCACCAGATCCTTGTGCAAATTGTCCACGGGGGCTCATTAATGCAGGTTCAGAACTTCCTGTACCAGAAGCAAGATTTAAACGATCAGAAAAGTCGTATGATTCCATACCAGCATTGTTACCACCACCGATAATACTAGCAAGAATACCGGTACCGTTATCATTATTATTTGCAGAATCACCTAGACCAGCATCTAAGTCACTTTGCTTAAAGAAGGTATCAATATCCTTCTCTGAACCAGTAAAAACCTATTATATTTATTAATTAATTTTTGTCAAGGTAAATAAGAATAAGTTTTGAAAACAGAAGAAATGATAAAAAAAGGTTAGTTGGGAAAGATAAAAAGGAAAAATGTGGTATTCTCGCAAAATCAATTATTTCGCAAATATTTTTATTATATTCATTTGCAAATACACAATAATATAATATTTATTGCAATTAAATACATTTTTTCAAAAAGGTATGTTAAATAATCATCTGGTAAACCAATCTCTAGAAAGGATCTTCGATCTAAGCTTATCACTTACGTTTTCAGTTAAATTGAGAGAATCCATCTTATTAGCTATATAAGATATAAGAATACAACAAAAGCTCTCTATTCGAGTGCTGTGTGAATGAATAAATATACAATATAGAAATATACCGTGACCAGAATCGCCCCAGTTTTTTGACGTACGACCGTCGTGGAAAAGACCGACGGGGTCACCCAAAAAGGAAAAATGCATCACTTCGTACTTAGAAGAAGAGAGGTTCTGAAGGAAAATACTCTTTGATCTTGAAATGCCGATTGTGGCAGTATATCTTTCTGGTATACATCATACTTAAGAAAGAAGGAATGCTCCTATCGAGGTGAATTCTTGAGTATAGTACTTCAGAGGACAAGCAAGATTTTCTTAAAATATGATGATACCTCGTTTACTCTTCATGCGGCAGCAGCGTAGAAGGATTGTGGATGATTTTTTTGTGAAGAATTCTATATTAGTCCATACAAGGAACCACGTAAGGAGTCTGAACACATCAACTTCAATTAGTAGCAATGTTTCTCCAAAGAGTAAACCATGTGTGTTGTTTGTTGTTGGAGGCCCAGGTTCTGGAAAAGGAACACAATGTGAAAAATTAGAAAAAAAGTTATGGAACATAAAACATATTTCAGCAGGTGAATTATTACGAGATGAAATGATTAACCCAGAAAGTGAAGATGGCAAGTTCATTAATCAAACTTTAAAAGCAGGAAAAATCGTACCTGTTCGAATTACTGTTAAATTGCTTAAAGATAAAATATTGTTTTATTATGAAAAAGGGGTAAAGTATTTCCTTATTGATGGCTATCCGAGAAATGAAGATAATTTGCATGGTTGGACAGATGCCGGAATGGAAGAAATATGTGACGTCGTTGGTTGTTTGCACCTTGAAGTGCCCGATGACGAGCTGGAACGCAGGCTTGTACGTCGAGGAAAAACGAGTGGACGTACTGACGACAATGTAGATGTAATAAAGAAACGCATATTAACGCATCATGAAAACACATATCCAGTTGCAGAATACTACAGGAAACGGAATCTTCTGATTGCAATAAATGGGGATCAGGATATCGGATATTTGGAAAATGTGATTTTTGATTCTGTGCAACCTCTGTTGCATAATGTAGTAGAAATTACCAGAAGGTGATACAATTAGGTTCCTTTTAACACTGTATGGATTTAAACAAGATGTTCATTTGTACAAATTATATATCAACTCCCTAATAACCTCATTTTGAAATCGTTGTTGAGCCTGGAGGTGGCAGACTGCCAAGAGCCAGTGCCCATGAATGACCAGAACGCTCTAATGGCTCAAAAAAATTGCATTGTAAACATCGCCATGCGGTAAGTCTTCGAGAGGGGTCAAGGTGGAGCATTCCCATTAAAAGATCTTTTAGATCAGTACACACCGATAAAGGTTGATCCCAACGAAGTCTGAGTGAATCAGGTTGATTGTTATATCTGGAAATAGTATCATCGTTGCTACCATTTGATGTAATTTTACTGATAGAAGCATCACCCTGATCCACCATACTTCGAATAGCAACAATATTTTTTTCACAGGAATCTCCTTCACTACTATTACCAGGACTTTTCATTTCATTGTATCCATTTTCTGATGATCTCATGACAAGGATAGCCCGATTGCAAGTGTGCAAGATGGGATGCATTGATTCAAGAGCTTTAAGTTCATCTTTACTCATCTCGTCAAAACCTAGTAATTTAAGTGACAAATTTATAGACAGAACATGTTAGTGATACAAGATATAGAGAAACATTAGCAAAGAGAATAAAGGGGGTTAGTACATGAAGTAGCAAAAAGGCAACATCAGAAATAGATATACAAAGCTTGATTATACGTACGATAGTTTGTTGTTCCTCGATGCCAGAAATTCCTTGAAACAGGTGAGTCATACACCATAAACGATGGAAATTTTCCACACAGTTTTTGCATCATTGCCAAATGTTCGATGTTACTATGCGTTCCAAAAAGTAAATCACCGGTAACAAGTTCAGCAATAATGCATCCTGCAGACCATACATCACTGGGAAAACTCCAACCTAATTCAAGAGTGACTTCTGGGCCACGGTATTGGCGAGTATTTATGATGGAACTCTTTCTTTCGGTATCATAAGTAGCACCACCAAAATCAATCAACTTAATATTAGGATATCGCGGTAGAGTTATTTTTTTAGTCTCTGTTCCAGTACGTGTAACTACCTCTACATTACATTCCATATCCACATTTGGCACGAATAAAACATTTTCTAATTTCAGATCTGTGTGTATGAGACCATGTCCTTGAAGAAACGTTAGTGCCGAGAGTAATTGTGCAGATATAAGGCGTACATAGGATAAGGGAAAGCCACAATATTTATTTTGTTGAATATAATCCAACAAAGATCGTCCTAAAGGTTCAAAAACCATACAATAATGCCCATTATGAGTGAATGATGTGTAGAGCTTGACAAGGAGCGCAACCTGCGCTGCTTCTTGTGCAGCGTAAGTTTTTCTTAATATTCTTGTTTCAATTTTTGCACTGTGTGTATATCGATCAATATCACGAATACATTTAACCGCAACAATATCTTCATGTTTAGCATCGGTACATTGATAGACTTTCCCAAAAGTTCCTTCACCAAGCTCAAATTGTACTGTAAATCGGTCTCCAAGAAGTTGTTCAGGCGATGCAAGTAAATGTCTATCACCATCCTTATTGTTATTAGCTGTTTTTTTGTTATTCTTTCCATTTCCTCGTGCGTATGTATCAACAATATTCTTCTTGTACACATGAGTTACCTTTCGTGAATTATGAGAGCTCCAACTATCCGGAGCACTATTTTTACCTTTTAGCTTAGCTGGATACACAACCGCACCATTAACTCCTTGGTAGTCATCTCGGGTTCGTTTTTTATTAGAAGACATATTCCATGTATTGTAAGTAGACTTGAGAAAGGATATTGAAGTCAAAACCCAAACCTCACTCAAGTATGGGTTTATTAGTATGGGTTTAAATAGTGTAAAGTATCAATATAATCACAATAACACCACAAGGTGAATTACAGTACAAAAAAACCGTAAATATTGTGTATTTCCTGTAAAAAAACATACTCTCGGCCGGCGGGCAGCCCGAATTCTTTTCAGCTTTTTCAACCCTATTTTCCCACTAATTATCGTGACACTATGTTTGAGGATATCACTGAAGCATGCCGTGCTGTGGCTTCTCAACTGAACGATACAAATAGTATGGTTAGTGTCCCTCACTTCTCTCTTCTTGATAGTATGTCTGCTGTCGAGCTCATGGACACAAAAATGGACCAATGTTATGGTTTATCAGGGAAAATATCAATAAATGAGGAAAATCTTCTCAATCCAATTCTACCTGCAGTTATAACAATAGATCATATCAATCAGATTTTCAAGAAATTAGTATCATATGAGGTAGCTTTCTATGACGGAGCTAGTGTTCTTGAAAGTACACATCATTGTGTTTATCTTTGGGATAAATCATGGCATCATTTAGAATGTCGAATAGCAGACCCAAGTACGAGTAAAGATGAAAAGCTTTTCATAAAATGTTTACTTACCTATAGTCAGAGTCTACATGTATCATTGTGGAATACAAGTCGATATGTGCTAGAGTCAGATATATATGAAGATGAAGATTTTGTACCTCAAGTTAGTCCATGGGTAGGTCCACCAACAGGTTTGTTAGAATCATCTAAAGCTACCTTGATGTCTATCATAGAAGAAATACAAGCAGCAACGGCCGACACTTCCTGTAAAGAGAGTAGAGCGGCACATGACTTACTTCTACACTTATTGCAATTGCGATATTCTTTGCATTGTTTGCTTGATAGTACGAATATATACAGCCAATCTGCTCTGAGATTTGGTAAAAATATGAGACGATTAGCATCAAAGTCTTCCAATAGCTACCTTAATGTCAATCAGGACCCTGACACCATCAAGGCAAGTGTAATGCAGGAAAGAGGTCGCTTGAGTGATATTCGATCTAAATACAGCACATTTGAAGATGATTGTACTAATGCTCTTCAAATAATCAAAAACAAAACTATTCAAAATCTTATGAATGCAAAATTAGGCTCCAATGACGACGATGACGACACTGCTGCTGCGGACTGCGGGAAGATACAGCAGCCTGATGTTAACTGGGCGTTTTCTGAACCACTGGTGAAATCACAGCAAACGACGCCTGCACGCTTGATAACAGTGTTCAGTTTTAGTGATAGTATACGCTATTTGGATACAATTATAAGCGAAATATCACATATAGGGCAAATATATAAAGAAATGAACAAATTTGCGATAACATGTAGTGATGGTAGCGGGGCCGTACTGACATACGACTATCTTCTGACGGTGACACTCCGCCTCAGTGAAAAGAAATTCAATATATTAGCCCGTTCGCTGCATTTATGTAATATAAATGTTATTACATCTGAATGCATGAATGATATAATTATGAATAGTATGCGAGCCTGGGGGATACCTAGTATGCTTGTGAATGGAGATCTTGTCAAACTCAACTGGATACCCGAGACTCTGGTGAAAACATTCTACGATAGTTTAAAATGTTTATGTATTTGTCGAAATAAACTTTTAGTAAAGACAGATACTTTATTATCAAGTTGGGCTATTGTTATTGGGGAAGCAGAACAAATTGATCATGAATTTCGACAAGAACTAGGAATCGATAGTGCCGATTCTCGACAGCACTGGATCACTTGTTGGACTCTGGCGTCGCTCACTCAATTAATGGATCTACATTTATGTCTTATGATGGAATCAAATTTATTATCAATGAATGAAATTGATTATTATTACTGGTATTTAGATCATGTATGTAGCGCTAGAGTTTACGCGCAGGACACGCTGCTTGGCTTGAGCTCCGAGTTGCAAGTGCAGAGTTATAAGGACGAGCTAACAGCTTACATGAATGAAGTAAAAAAAGTTGGTATTACTAATGTAAAATTACCCAAACCTGTAAAACCAAGAGCACTAGCAGGTGCGGAGGGTGGACCCCCCAGTGCTTCCATGTTAATATTGCGAGGCCGGAAGGAGCTGTGCCGAGGTTTGTTGCGGACAGTAGTAGCTATGAGTAAACGTGATAGTTGCCTTTATGCTCGTAATACTCATAAAATGGATAACCCACATATGACATGGGGATGGCGCTTTATTCAACGCTTCAGAGCATTTCAAAACTTATCGAATCCTCCTATGCTGTCCTATGAGACATTTGTAGAAACCATAACAAATGAGGGAGAAACACGTAGCAGCGATACTACTATAAAAGATGGTAAAGATGATGACAAGCATCATAAATTTATATCAAATGTCATCGATGCAGCTGCTGATTGTTTTAAAACTGCAAAAATAATATTTGATTATGCTCGGAAAATAAATATTGCAGATTTGCCCAGTTGCAATTTGACGGCGGACGACACGTATGCAGTCGAGGATGCGCCTAAACTCCTCAAAGTTGCGGTTATAGCATCAGTACAGTGTGCTCAAATGAGTATAGCTATTAAAGGAAATGATGCTTCATTACAAGGAACAAAAAAACTCACACTTGATTCTAAAATACATAACCATTTTCCTTCCATGAAGCTGGTGTGAGTGTGGAGCGAAAAACTGTTTAGTGTTTTTATTGTAAATAATGGAAGAAACGAGAGAAAAAGAATGAAAAATCTTGTCAACATGAATCTTTGGTCGAAACAAGGTGTCTTGCCTGCAAGAAAACGTTCGAGGGCCTTTATTAAATATAAAATAATCGAAAATAACCTCGACGTCGGTCGGTCACGACCAACCGTCCGATCTCAACCCAAACGTAACCTCGGATCACCAACTTGTCTTTTAAGAAAGTTAAGGTAAGTGATTGTGTCTATTATTGTTCTCAATAGAGATGGTATGCATATTCTATTGACTTGACAATATACTTAATTGTAATGAATTTTGTTAAATGTGTTAACGCTGCCTTCCGATGAAGGAGGTCTGCTGAATTTTTCGATGGTCTCGTATACTAACAATTAATTTTTATTTTCCCTATTTTCTCATTTCATTGTATTTGCAGTTAACTTTTTAATAATGTTTAGAGTATTAGTAGTAGCTGCATTGCTTGCTGTTGCCACCGCTGGTGGTTGTGATAACGATTGTTCTGGTCACGGAACATGTCTTCAGAATGGTGTGTGCGCATGCTACGATAACTGGGGCATGGGTATGGGACTTGACAGTGGTGATTGTTCTGAACGTATTTGCCCATTTGAGTTTGCATGGGTTGATACACCTGATAAACTTGGTAATCACCACAAGTACGCTGAGTGCTCAAACCGTGGTATTTGCGATCGTGATTCTGGTGAATGTGAATGCTTCCCTGGATATGAAGGTAAAGGTTGTGCCCGTACTTCATGCCCTAATGACTGTTCTGGTCATGGTCGTTGCAAGTACATTGAGGATCTTCCATTCCAGGTTACTCCTCAACAATTCGATGTCAGATCATTTTTCCCTCAGAAGGCTCATACCTTTGGAGACGCTTACAAGAACTGGGATTCTCAGAAGACTCGTGGTTGTCAGTGTGATCCTGAGTGGGGAGATGTTGACTGCTCTAAGCGCATGTGCCAACATGGTAATGATATCATGGACCAACGCGACAACTTGGGAGTTGCCCAGAAACACCACGTTCAGCACATTCAGTTCGTTGCTGACCACAATGCCCCTGCTTACTACACTGCAAACTCTGTTGACGCATCTTTAGCAGATTTGGACCAATCAGAGCACATTTCTACCAACTCTGGAAGAGATATTCTTTTCGGAAAGACTTTTGCTCTTACATTCACTTCTAAATTGAACGAGACTTTTACTACCATTCCTATTAAGTGGCCTGCTCGTGATGATCATGACATTATGCATGCTTTCTTCCTACAGGTCGAGCATGCTCTTGAAGGTTTACCCAATGGTGTTATTGATAATGTCAAGGTCATGGGTGAGTTCCGTGTTGCTAGCTATAACTTACAAGATATTATCCCATGGTCCTCAACCGAAGGTAGTAATACTCTTCATGATGCATCTGGTGCTATAGACGCAACCGGTGGTCTTGATGGAGGTGAAATGGACCCCGACGCACTGTACTTAAACGTCACTTTCTTAGGTAAAAATGTACAAGGACCTCAGAACCTTATCCAAGTAAAGCATATTGCATGTGCTGATGGTTGCACACCTAAGCTCAGTGGTCTTGACCTTAGATACAACAGTATGAACGTAACTGAGCTTATCCAGGCCGATTACAACTCTTATGAGTGTGGACGTCGTGGTAAGTGCGATTATGATTCTGGTATCTGCGAGTGCTTCAGTGGTTACTCCGGTCTTTCCTGCGGAACCATTACATCTTTAGTTTAAGTTAAGATTATTTTTCGAAACTTGTTGTTAATATCCAATAAAAATTTAAAATTGCATCCCGTTCTATCATTCCACGCTCATTAGTATGATAAGTGTTATTTTCTTGAAGTATAATTATATTTACATCAGAACAATCATCTTTTCCTCGTTCTCTCTCTCACTCGCTCTTTCGCATGGTCCCAATCCTTAGACTTAGTGCCACAGCATCGTGGATCTATAGTACTATCTCTTGTTCCCGCGTGTGCAGTTACTCGAGATATACCGTGATAGACTTAGTGTCACAGTATCTTCCAAATTTTTTGAAATTACAATAGTTTAATATTATACACCACTACTTCCTGTATTGAGCAAATATCTTATGCAATATCTTCCTGAAGTTGTTCAAGTTGTGATACCAAGGCAGTATTCTTCATGATGAAATTGACTTGAAATTCTCTAAATGACGCTGACGCTTGAATACCTTCAAGTCTACGGAAATGGAGGATTACGCGAAGAGCACTCTTGCGTAATTCATGAATTCTTTCTGCTTCTTTTTGTGGTAAATTATCATCTGGTTTTTGTTCTATTGTCTTTTTCAATGGTTCCAGCATGTGTTCCAGACCCCCAAGCATGGGACCTGGCGCCAGTTTACACAACTTGATGACAATTGCATGAACAAATGTCTTAATGTCAATGAGATAAGATGTGTCTGGCTTCACTTTCAATTGATCACCAATATTACACACTACTGCAGGAAGAAAAGTTGGCACAATAACTTTTTCAGGAAGTGCATCAATCAAAGTATCCAAACAAGCAAGAGCTGCAGTACGTAATGTTAATCCTAAATCTTGTGTAACCTTGAAATTACCTGTATCTACTTGAACTTTTTGTGTATACTGCATAGCAGTAATAAGTTCAGGTAATATATGTTCTAAGATTGTACAGTCAGTCAGAGAGTTCGTGCATGGTGCAACGATAAGCTCAGGGTTACGATGAATGATGCTGCTCGTCGCCATGACGGCAGCCTTACGGACATCGATTTCTTCTGTACGTAGTAAAGGACCCAAATACAAGGATAGTGCTTCAGTCATTTGACCATGTACTTCTTCAGATAAACGATGAGCAAACGTGAACTTAAGAGCAGTAGCTAATGTCCAACGTGAATGCCAAGTTGTTTTATCATCACCAAACAGAATTTGAAATTGAGGTAAAACAAAATCTGGATGCATAGATGATAATAGACCGAGACATTCAGCTGCAACATTACGAATTTGCGCTTCTTCCGAAGCTGCTGCTGGCATAACTGCAGTCATAATTTGAGACAGACTTTTGGAGAAATCACTACTTTGAACTGTTTTACCTTTATCAACATGGCCTTGAATTAGCTCCCTCAAAGCAGCTAATGGAAGATACTTCTGTGACTCACTATCAAGAACCTTTAATATAACAGGAAGATAGCGATTTATATTTCCCATTGCAAGACTTCCCAATGCAAATGATGCAGCAACTTGAGTATCTGGTGATGGTGAATGAAACAATTTCATAATTTTTTCTTCTAAACTTGCTGTTGTTAAAGATGCAACGTCCATGCGACGACCCAACTCTGCAATACAAAGTAAAGCTAAGTGAGCATGAATTAAACTAGATGCTCCTATATCAGAAGCAAGACGAGAAACTGTTGCTTCCTGTTGAGAATTCGACGCACCAATACAAATAGCAGCAATACAACGAGCAAGATTTAATCCTGATTGCTTTTTTGATGCTGTGGAGGTAGATACTGTATCCTCCTTGCCACTGGAACTGGATCCGTTAGCTTTAGATCTCTTTGGACTTGCACTACCATCAGAACTAAAAGCATCCATTCCTGCATATAATGCACTTTGAACATCATCAAAAGACATTTCTGGTAAATTCAAAGCAACAAGCTTCTGTAAGAATATTTCCAAAGCTTTCTGTGATGGGCCATGAGTTAATGGTGATGATGCTAAAGCAATAGCACGACCATAAACATGAGTAAAAAGAGCTTTCTGATAACGTTCTACAGACAGACGACTGATTAATGATGTGCATAAATTCAAAGCTAATTGTGCCAAATGTAAATCAGTATGAGTAACTAGAGTAGAAGCTTCCAATAATATACATTCGGTCAAATCGACTCCAAACGTATTTGCATCAAATGATACAGACTGTACAAGAGCATCAAGTGCTTGTATAGCAGTCATGCGAACTTCACGTGATTGTTGACGAGCATATTGAGCTATCTTCCCCAGGCAAGCATGGTCAAGAAGTGTAAGATCCATTTTAATAGGTGATTTTGCCATACGAGCCAATGCACGTAGAGCACTGACACGAGTGATTTCATTACCAATACGATGCTCTAAAATCTTTAGAGTTTGTTGTAATTCTTCATTGAGATTTAAGTCGCCCATATGAAAAAACAATGAAGCCATGGTTTGTAAAGCCATTTTCTTAATCTCTTGATCTACATCTTGTGCTTCGAAGTGTGGTAAAACTGCTTGATATATTTGCTTTGCATACGCTGTCGTATCTTTAACATTTGTCGGATCCTTTACAGTCGAATCAGACATGATAAGATCACCATCAGTATCAAATCCTAACACATCTCGAATCATAGGACGGATTTTGGCTATCATAACATCCAAGACATGGAGAGCCCATGCGATATTCTTATAACCAACCTCTGTGGTGCACATGATGATAGTTGGTAAGATATTTAATGGACGATCAATAGACGTTTGTAATTTTCCTGCTAAAAGATCCTGAATGTCTCCAGCTTCATGATGCTCCACTATTAGAGACACTAGTGTCAACTGCTGAACACGAAGTGAGGACAGTTTACTGTTACCAATCATTGTCATAAGATTCTTGAAGACAGTTTCTACTTGTGCACGATCTAAGCCACCACGTAAAACAACAATAAGCTTGCAAAGCATATCCAAAGTCTTCGCTTTTGTTTGAACATCTTTATCTGGTCCTTGTAATTGCTTACATGCTGTGTTGACAATATCATTTAACTTCTCATAAAGATAGTGTACTGTGCTTCTTTGTCTAATTAATTTAGGCTTTCCAGCAGAACTCACCATTGACCCACTTAAAGCACTTTTACTATCATGAGAAATTGTTGAATCAAGTAAAGCAGAAAAGCAATCAATAATATCAACTCTGACTTGCTCGGCCCTCTCCTTGAATCTGGCGAGCAGTGAATCAGCATGTGACTCGTATAGCTCTGAGTGCAATTCTGGATGTGCTTCAATGATAGCACGAATAACTTTTACTGCCGACCGACGCACCTTCCAGGAAGTATCATCATCATCATCATCATCTTCACTGTAAGAATCTTCATCACTATACACTTCTTCATCCGAGTCCTCTTCCTCATCAGATTCATCCATAGCGTTGTCTTCATCGTTACCGACATAGTTTGGATCATAACGTATAAAAGACATAGATAAATTTAAGATATTTGAATTGTCACCTTCGCTCATCATATTACTATTTAAATATGGAGCAATTTCCACAGGACAGCATTTGACGAAGCACTCCAATCCAGAAAAGCAGTACTCACGAATTTCATTAATCACTGTCCTGTCATCATTGTCATCGTCACTATCATTAGATGCTGCGCTACCTATAAACGAAACAAATAATGGAACTAATCGAGGTAGATGAAGACCAAGGCGATGACCAACAGTACGAGCAATAGTGCCAATCGTCTGAATAAGCGTACGTGCATCGCTCTCACCTAAGGATTCTAGAGATCCACTACTGGCGCTTTTGCGAGGAGTAGCAGAGGCAACAGTACTTTCAAGACTTTCTAAAATACCTGTAACCAATCTATTAAGTAATTCATCTGAAGCCACTAATGCCAAAGCACTCAAAGTATCTGCAGCGGCTCGTCTTATCAATTTATCTTCGCTCAACTGAGGTAAAACAGAATTCATTACATCATCATGTCTAGCGGACGCACGTGTACCAAAACGTTTTAGAAGATTTTCTAAAATTAGTAAACATTCCCTTTTCACACCAGTAACATCAGACTTGACTCCATCAACAAGATCAACAGTTAAAATTGTGGATACCTCTTCTCCAAGCCCATCAGGAACATCCTCGATGAGA